>ENA-ORPH01003625-ORPH01003625.1-human-gut-metagenome-genome-assembly--contig:-NODE-3625-length-11119-cov-2.665944_pt1 | contig 11119 bp, 11 predicted proteins | sample MGYA00242142_ERZ509074 | MGnify/ENA primary metagenome ERZ509074 (study PRJEB26280, sample SAMEA2338724) | human gut metagenome | biome: human gut; feature: human-associated habitat; material: faeces... | reverse complement strand
TTTTATTTCAACTCTGTCTATTTTACATCCCCATCTATCTGTTGCTTCATCAAGAACTACTCTTAGTTTTGTATTGATACCATCTCTTGAACTAAATGTTTCATCTAAATCCATTTTACCAATAATATCACGAATTGTTGTTATTGCAAGATATTCAATACCTTTCTTTAAACTTTGAATTTCATAAACTGCTTTTGCTGGGTCTGTTATTTGATAGAAAACAACAGTATCTATTGTAATTGTAACATTATCTTTTGTAATAACACCTTGAGGTGGAATATCCATTGTTTGTTGTTTTAAGCTTACTACGCTTCTAACATGATCAAAAAATGGAAGAATAATTGTAAGACCAGCATCTGCTACTTTATAAAATTTACCTAATCTTTCAATTATATATACCTCAGATTGTTTAACAATTTTTATTGACATGAATGCTATAACTAATATTATAACAAGTAATATTAATAAAAATGGCATAATAAATTCCTCCTTTTATATATTTTAAATATTAAAAACAAATTATTTTGTTGTAGCTAATTTAACTAAAGATACTATAGCTTTAACACCTGAAATAGAAGTTATTTTTACTTCTGAGTCCTTAGGTATTATTTGACCATTTTCTGATATAGCAGACCAAACTTCACCATTAATTTTTATTTGTCCAGTTTCTTTTATAGGATTTATTTCTTGAACTACTAAAGCAGTTTTCCCAATTATTGAAAAAGCATTTGTTGGTATTGTTTTGGTATTTACAAATTTATTAACAAATGGCCTTGTTGCGAATAATAATATAACAGAAAATATAACAAATATTGCTGTTTGAATTATTATATTAGATGTTATAAAACTTGAAATCATTGCTATTAATGCAGCAACACCTAACCAAAAAACTAAAAAGCCTGCTGTAAAGATTTCTGCTACAAAAAATATTCCTGAAGCTATTATCCAAAATTGCCACATAAAAAAACCTCCTTAAAATAGCTAAACTACATTAATTATACTATAAAAATTGGAAAAAATAAATAGTTAAAGGTAATTTTTAAATTAAATATTATTAAAGGTTGTTTTTTTTTATAAAAAATGATATAGTATGAAAGAATTTTAGTAATCAAAGGAGAAAAATTATTATGATAGTTTCTAATAATAAGGGAATAACTTTAATAGCACTTGTAATAACAATTGTTGTACTGTTAATACTTGCAAGTATTGGTATTGGTGGAGCAATAACAGGAGTGGATGAATCAACAGATCAAAAACTAAAATCTGAATTAAAAATGGTTCAACACGCTGTACTACAAAGATATACTAAATATTCATTAACAAAAGATGAAACTATGTTAGTTGGAGATAAAATTGAAGAAGAAAACTTGGATTCAAATATAACATGGCAAAAACAAGGAAGTTACTATAGAATAAATAATGAACAATTTAAAGAACTAGGAATAACTGATATAAAAGACACATATATAGTAAATTATAAAACAGGTGAAGTATATAATGAAACACAAAAAACAACAAATGATGGAAATATATTATATATATGTGCTGTTGAATAAAAAACTAGGATTGGAAGTGAAATTTTGAACTTAGAACAATTAATAGATAATTTGAATATATCAAAAGAAAAAATAAAGTATAACGAACCAATGGCAAAACATACAAGTTTTAAAATTGGAGGACCTGCACAATGCTTTATAAATGCTGAAAGTGTAGAAGAAATAAAACAAATTTGCAAAGTGGCAAGTAAAAATGATATAAATCTTACAATAATAGGAAATGGAAGCAATTTGCTTGTAACAGATAATGGAATAAATGGAATTGTTGTAAAGGTAAATATAAAAAAGTTTGAATTAGAATTTAGTAATGATGATGTGAGCTTAATTGTTGGAGCTGGAAACAAATTAGGAGAAATAGCACAAAAATTATTAAGAAATGAAATTACAGGATTTGAATTTGCAGCAGGAATTCCAGGAACTATAGGTGGAGCAGTTAGAATGAATGCAGGTGCCTATGGCAAAGAAATGAAAGATATTGTAGAAACAGTTAAATGTATGGATTATGATGGTAATATATATGAAAAGTCAAACAAAGATTTAGAATTTGAATATAGAAAAAGTATGTTTGCAAAAAACAAATTTATAATTTTGGAAGCAAAATTAAAGTTACAAAAAGGAAATGCACAATATATTAAAGATAAAATGTTGGAATTTGAACAGTCTAGAAAACAAAAGCAACCTTTAGAATTTCCAAGTGCAGGAAGTACATTTAAAAGAGGTACTGATTTTATAACTGCAAAATTGATAGATGATGCAGGGCTAAAAGGTTACAGGGTTGGTGGCGCGATGGTTTCTACTAAACACGCAGGATTTGTTGTAAATGAAAATAATGCAACTGCACAAGACGTTTTAAATTTAGTAAAACATATTAAGCAAGAGGTTTATAAAAAATTTAACAAAAAAATTGAGTTAGAAATACAAGTTATAGGAGAGGAATCATAAAATGAAGGGTTTATTACAATGGTTTAAAGCAAGTTCAAAAATGAAAAGATGGATGTTACTTATTTTAGTAGGAATAGTACTTACATGTTATGGAATTGCGGAAGTTCTAGTTTTAAAAGAAATGTCATTTGACAAAGTAGGGAAAATAATTGTTACATTTATTATAGGATTTGTTGCAATTATACTAGGATTAGTATTTTTAAATAAAAGGACATTAGAAGTATTGGTTGAATCAACTGATGACAGAATGGAAAATAAAAAAAATGTAAATGTTAAATCACTTATTTTTAACAAAACAGTATATGATCAAGGTCCTAATATAGTTGTAATTGGTGGTGGAACAGGATTAAACACTGTATTATCTGGTCTAAAAAATTATACAAACAATATTACAGCTATAGTTACTGTTTCAGATTATGGAGAAACACAAACATTATCAAGAAAAGAACTTGATATGCTACCACTTGGAGATATTAAAGATAGTATTGTTTCACTTGCTACCAAAAATGACGAAATAAATAAATTGTTTAATTATGAATTTGAGGCGGGAAAATTAAAAGGATTATCTTTTTCAGATATATATTTTCTTGCAATGTGTCATGTAAATAATGATTTTACAAAGGCAATAATGAAAAGTAATGAAGTGTTAAATATTGTTGGAAAAGTTTTACCAGTTACCTTAGATGAAATGAATATATGTGCTGAACTTGAAAATGGATATATAGTAACAGAAAAGTCTAAAATTCCAGAAATGGTTTCAGAAAAGTTCACAAAAGTTAATAGAATTTATTTAAATCCTTCAAATTGTAGACCAGCTCCAGGAGTTGTTGATGCAATAAAAAATGCTGATTGTATTATTATTGGACCAGGAAGTTTATATACTAATGTTATACCAAATTTATTAGTAAATGGTGTTGCTAAAGCAATAAAAGAAAGTACAGCAATAAAAGCATATATAAGCAACATTATGACAGAACCAGGACAAACTGATAATTATTCTGTGTCTGATCATTTAAATGCTATAATTTCTCACTGTGGACAGGGAATTGTAGATTATTGTATATATGATACAGGAGAAATTGTGCCAGAATTTATAAAAAAATACAATTTAGAAGGACAAGACTTAGTTGAACAAGATATAGAAAAAGTAAAAGGAATTAAATTTTTACAAAGAGATTTGTCTATGATTGCAGATGGACATATAAGACATGATCCAAACTTGGTTGCAACATCTATAATTGAGCTTATATGTGATGATTTAAAATATCAAGATAAACAAAATGACCCACAATACTTAATGCTTAATACAAAACTTAGAGAAGATAAAAGAATAAGCAAAATGAAAAGACATGCAAAAAAGGAAAATGTAAAAAAAGCAAATTCTGATAAGGCAAATTCAGGTTTAAAGAAGAAAAGCAAATTTAGTAATAAATATAGTCAAAGAATAGCATCTATTAAAGAAGCAGATGAAAAAATGAAAAGAAAAGCTGAATTAGAAAAAAATAAAAAGGAAAAAGCATCTTCAAAAACAGCTGCAAAAAAAGCAGTAAAGACAGAAAAAAGAATAGTTAAAGAAGAAACTAAATATGAAAAAATAAAAGAAAATATAGATAGAAATAATAGAGTTAGTAAAACTCAAAAAAATGACGTAAATAAAGAAAAAATAGAATTTGAAAGACCAAAAAGAGAAATAAAGTCAAGTGATAAAACTAGAAATGAAAAAGCAAGAAAGAAAACTCCACAAGAAATAAGAGAAGAAATGTTAAGAAAGTTAGACGAAAGTAAATTAAAATAAAAATACGGGGTAATAAATGGAAATAACTAAGGAAAAATTGAATTTAGAAGATGGATTATCAAAAGAATGGCTAATTACAAATGGTATAGGGGGGTTTTGTAGTTCAACAATAATAGGTGCAAATACCAGAAAATATCATGGATTATTAATTGCACCTTTAACACCTCCTGCGAGGAGATATTTAATATTATCTAAATTAGATGAAGCGGTTATAATAGATGGTAAGGAGTATGGATTATATACAAATATAGGAAAAAATTATATATCTAAAGGCTATAAATACCAAGAACTATTTAAGAAAGAGTATATTCCAATATTTACATATAAGGTAAAAGATGTAACTATAACGAAAATGATTTGTATGGAATATGGAAAAAATACAGTTGGGGTATATTATAAAATAAAAAATGATGGAAATGAAGCAAAACTAACCATTGCACCACTTTTGAATTTCCGTGATTTTCACAGTATGAGTACTAATCATAATTTTGAATTAAAGCAAATTATAAATAAAAATAAAGTTAAGGTTGTTATAGACAAAAATGCTGCATATCCTATATATATGAAAATGTCAGAGGGAATTTATATAGAACACAAAAATGATACATTTAATAATATGTTTTATATAGAAGAAGAAAAAAGAGGATTTTATCCAGAAGAAAACCACACTGTTTCAGGAGTTTTTGAAATTGAAATACCAAAAAAAGCAGAAAAAGAAATTTCTTTTGTGTGTTCTTTTGAGGAGAACATAGATCAAATAAATGTAAAAAAATTAATTGAAAATGAAATAGTAAGACAAAATGAAATTTATAATAAATCCTTATTAATTGATAATAGAAAAGAAAAAAAGACAAAAAAACAATTAGAAGAAGAACAGTTAATAAAAGATTTTATAACAGCTACAGATAATTTTGTTGTATATAGGCCATCTTTTAGGTTGCATACATTGCTTGCAGGCTATCCATGGTTTTTAGATTGGGGAAGAGATAGTTTAATTTCATTTGAAGGGTTATTATTAGTAACTAAAAGATTTGATATTGCAAAAGAGGTTTTACAAACATTAGTAAGAGACATTAAATTTGGTTTAGTTCCAAATGGCTATTCAGGTTTTGATAATAGACCATTATACAATAGTGTTGATGCATCATTGTTATTATTTGAGCAAATTCAAAAATATGTTGAATATACTGAAGATTATGAATTTGTAAAAGAAAATTTGTATGAAAAATTAAAAGATATAATAGAAAATTATAAAAATGGAATTGATGTTGATGACAACAACATATACTTAGATACTGATTATTTAATTGTTTCTGGAACACAAAATACACAAAATACTTGGATGGATGCTAAATGTAATAATAAAGCTGTAACTCCACGAAATGGAAAGGCTGTAGAGATTAATAGTTTATGGTATAATGCAAATGTTATAATGGCAGACTTAGAAAATAAAATTGGAAACAAAAATGATGCAAAAAAATATCAAGAATTAGCTAGAAAATGCAAAAAAGCATTTAATGAGAAATTTTATAATAAAAAAAGAAAATGCTTATATGATGTAATTGGAGATGCGAAAATAAGACCTAATCAGTTATTTTCGATGAGTTTAACATATCAAGTTATTGATACTAATTCAGAAGAAGCTAAAAATATTTTAAATGTAGTAGAAAAAAAATTATTAAATAATTATGGTTTAAAAACATTAGCTAAAGGTGAAGAAAATTATGTAGAAATATATGAAGGAGATGGCTATAAAAGAGATACAAGTTATCATCAGGGAATTACATGGCCATGGCTTTTAGGACTTTATTATAATTCATTAAAAAACATGATAAAAAATAGTAAAAATAAAAAACAAAAAGTTGAACTAGAAGAAAAATTAGAAAAATTTAGAGCACAAATATATAAAACATTTAAAAACGAATTAAATGATAATGGGTGTATAGGAAGCATAGCAGAACTTTATGATTCAGTAAAACCTAATTTGCCCAAAGGTGCTATAGCACAAGGGTGGAGCGTTGCAGAGGTATTTAGAATAATATTAGGAAAATAAGAAAAATAGAAAGGTGGGGTTAGCGAAAATGCAAATAGAAGAATTAGAAACACAATTAAAAAATGGTAATTTAGGAAGTTTATATCTTCTATATGGTGAAGAACTATTTTTGCTGGAATCATCTTTAAAAAAAATAAAGTCATTGTTTGGTAAAACTATTAAAGGAATAAATTACATATTAATTGATGAAAATAATGTAAGTGAATTGATATCAGATATAGAAACACCAAGTTTTGGCTATGAAAAAAAGCTAATAATTGTTAGAAATTCAGGACTATTTAAGAAAGATGGAAAAAGAAAAAATGCCGAACTTGCAAAAACAAAAGAAAAAATAAACAATTATATAAAAGAAAATATGGATATAATAAAATCAGCGGTTGTACTTGTATTTGTTGAAGAAGATGTGCAAAAACAGGATTTATTAACAACGATTGAAAAAAATGGAATTGTTTGCAAATTTGACTACCAAAAACCACCACAAATTGAAAAAAGAATAAAGGCAATTTGCAATGGTTATAAAGTAAATATTAGTTCAAATACTATAAGATATTTTATAGAATGTTGTGGAACAAATATGCAAGATTTAATAAATGAAATAAGAAAATTGATAGAATATGAAGGAGAAAATGGAACAATTTCAAATGAAGATATAGACAAGTTAGCAATAAAAAAATTAGAAAGCATTATATTTGAATTAACAGATAGCCTTGGAAAAAAGAATATAAAGGAAGCTTTAGATGTTATGCATAATTTAATATATTCAAAAGAGCCAATTCAAAAAATTTTTATAACATTATACAACCATTTTAAAAAACTTTATTTTGTAACACTTGCTCAAAAAGAAAATAGAGATATTATACAGGTATTGAATTTAAAACCAAATCAAACATTTTTGGTGAATAAATATAAAATGCAGGCTAAATATTTTAAACAAAGAGAATTAGAAAAAATATTGCAAGAATTAATAGATTTAGATTTTTATTACAAAATAGGGCAAATAGATATACAAGTTGGTTTAGAAGCAATTTTGTGTACATATTGTTCATAATTATTATTAAGGCAAAAACAAAAAAATTAAAAATGTATAAAAAAACCATTTATTGATAAAAATAATAAAAATTATTTTTAAATAGGTGGTTTTTATGTTTAGAAAAGTTAATAAAAAAATATTAATAATTTTTTCAGTAATATTATTAATTGTTACAGGAATAGGAATATACTTTATTACAAAAGAAAATAATGATTCTACTATAGAAACTTTATCAAAATATGGTTCAAGAGGAAGTGAAGTAACGCAAATTCAAACTAAATTAAAAAGATGGGGGTATTATTCACGGGAATGTTGATGGGATTTATGGAACTCAAACAGTAAAGGCTGTTAAATATTTTCAACGAAAAAATGGTTTAACAGTAGATGGAATTGCAGGACCGGCAACATTAAAAGCAATGGGAATAAATAGTAGTTCGTCATCTAGTAGTAGTTCTAGTAATTCATCAGACATAAATTTATTAAGTAGAATAATATATAGTGAATCAAGAGGAGAACCATATGCTGGACAAGTTGCAGTAGGTGCTGTTGTATTAAATAGAGTAAAAAGTAGTTCATTTCCAGTATTGCTGGTGTAATTTATCAATCTGGAGCATTTGATGCTGTAAGTGATGGTCAGATAAATCTTACACCAAATTCTACTGCTAAAAAAGCGGCTCAAGATGCATTAAATGGTTGGGATCCAAGTTACGGGGCTATATATTATTTTAATCCATCAACAGCAACTAATAAGTGGATTTGGTCAAGACCAATGACTGTAACAATTGGAAAACATAGATTTTGTAAATAGAAAATTGCTATAGGATTAAGGAGTTAAATGATAATAAATTTATACTTACTTGAAATTAAATTACAATATATATTATTTTGAAGCACCGCGTAAGCGATCAAACGAGTGCCTAGCACGAGTGCGAATTGGAGCAACCAACATATAAAGTTTAAAATTAGTTGGTTGCGACACCAAGGTGCAAAAAAATAATATATATTGTAATTTAATTCTTACTTAAGTATTGTTGACATTTGCCACTTAAGCCCATGGCAATTTTTTGAATAAAATATTGACAAAAAATGTACATATTGATAATATATAAATACTTAAATGCTATTGGGGGAAAAGATGAATTTATATCCAAATTTATTATTAAATAAAGTAGAAGAAATAACACTAGATATATTAAAAAAAAATAAAATTAATGCATTAATTTTAGATGTAGACAATACATTGATTGACTATAAAAAAAATTTATCAAACAATGTTGTTGAATGGGCAAAAAATTTAAAAGCAAATGGCATAAAATTATACATATTATCAAATACAAACCATGAAGAAAAGGTAAAAAATGTAGCTAATAAATTACAGATTTCATATATAAATTTTGCAAAAAAACCATTTAAAAAAGGTTTTTTAAAAGTTCAAAGTATATTAAAAGAAGAGCCGTCAAATATTGCTGTGGTTGGAGACCAAATTTTTACTGATATAATTGGAGGAAATAGATGTAATATGTTTACCATTTTAGTAGAACCAATAGATAGAAAAGAATTTTGGTATACAAAATGGAAAAGGCCAATTGAAGATAAAATAAAAAATAAATATAAAAATGAACTAACAAAGGAGAAAAAATAAAATGTATATTAATGACATACACTTAGGGTATTACATAGGTTTTATAATATTAGGAATATTTGTAGGAGAGTTTGTTTCTTGGATGAATAAAAGACTTCCAGAGTATAAAAAAGTTTTTTCAAAAGATATTTTTAGAGAATACAAAGTTCAATTTAAGCCAAATTATATTTTAATGTTTGTTATGGCTGTAATATATGTAGGACTTTTATATGTGTATGGGATAAAAGAAACTATAATTGCAAATTTAGATTTAATAAAATATATGATATTAGCCCCTATGCTTATATCTGCATGTATGATAGATTTTAAATTACAAATTATACCAAATAGACTTAATTTAACAATATTTGAAGTTGGATTAGTTTTTACATTTTTGTATGGAATGTCTAATGTAGCAATTGCAATAAACATGGCTTTAGGTATGATAGCAGGAGCTGGAATATTTTTGTTAATTACATTACTTGGAGGAGTATTTTATGGCAAAGAAGCAATGGGCTTTGGTGATGTAAAATTAATGGGAGCAATTGGTTTATTTTTTGGATTATCAAATATAATAATAATAACATTATTATCATTTTTAATTGGTGCAATACTTAGTATATTTTTATTATTAAGTAAAATTAGAAAAACAGATGAATACATACCATTTGGACCATTTATAGTAATTGCTTCATTTATAAGTATGTATGTACCATTTGAAACAATAAAACTTATATTGCTTAAAATATTTACAGTAGGAATGTATAAAGGATAGGAAAAAGAGGTGATAATATGAACCCAAAGATGCAATGGTTAAGAAATAAAATGTCAAGTTTAGATTTACAAGGAATAATAATATCAAATCCAATAAATATAAAATACTTAACTGGAATAGATGCAGAAGGGACATTATTAATTACAAGAAAAGAAAATATTTATATAACAGATGGAAGATATATAGAATATGTTCATAGTACTTTAACATTATTTGATGAAATAATAGTATATGACATAAAAGATGTTTCAAAAGATGATTATGAAAATTTCTTTATGTTTTGCGAAAATGTAGGATTTGAAGAAAATTATGTTACTTATGCTAAATATAAAGAATACATTAGAAAATATAAAATTAATAATCTTGTAGAAACAGAATATATTATAGAAAAACAAAGAATGATAAAAGATGATGAAGAATTAAAAGATTTAAAAATTGCATGTGAAATAACAGATAATTGTTTTTCATATATTTTATCATATATAAAACCAGGAATGACAGAAATAGAAATTGCAAGAGAAATTGAAGAATATTATAGGCAAAGAACTGATGGATTATCATTTGAAACAATAGTTGCGTCAGGAGAAAATACTTCAAAACCCCATGCAGTTCCAACTGATAGAAAAATACAAAAACAAGATATAATAACAATAGATATGGGATGTAAGTATCATGGATATTGTTCAGATATGACAAGAACATTTTTTGTAGGAGATGTTCCCCAAGAAGTAAAAAAAGTTTATGATTTGGTTTTAAAAAATCAAAAACAGACAATGGAAGAATTAAAAGATGGAGCAAATGTAAGACTTATTACTAAAATGGTTGAAAATGATTTTAAATTAAATGATTATGACTTAATACATGCTTTAGGGCATGGAGTAGGACTTGAAATACATGAGCCACCATTTATCAGCTCAAAAAATGATGCATTATTAAAAGAAAATATGGTTATTACAAATGAACCTGGAATTTATATACCAGGTAAGTTTGGAGTAAGAATAGAAGATACTGTTCAAATTACAAAATTTGGTTGTATAAGTTTAACAAATTCTGCAAAAAATTATATTATAATATAAATATTTAAGTATAAACTTATATAAAGTATTGATTTTTAGCCAAAATTGTAGTAAAATATGTAATATTAATTGAAAATTGAAAGGAGAAATTAGCATGGCAGCAGTTTATTCAGCAGGAGATTTTAGAAATGGAACAACATTTGAAATGGAAGGAAATGTATATAGAGTAGTTGAATTCCAACACGTAAAACCAGGAAAGGGAGCAGCTTTTGTAAGAACAAAATTAAAAAATGTTATAACAGGAGCAGTTTTAGAAAAAACATTTAACCCA
>ENA-ORPH01003621-ORPH01003621.1-human-gut-metagenome-genome-assembly--contig:-NODE-3621-length-11137-cov-2.200505_pt1 | contig 11137 bp, 8 predicted proteins | sample MGYA00242142_ERZ509074 | MGnify/ENA primary metagenome ERZ509074 (study PRJEB26280, sample SAMEA2338724) | human gut metagenome | biome: human gut; feature: human-associated habitat; material: faeces... | reverse complement strand
TTATGTACCACGATTTGCACACCAACAATATGCTTGAAACGGCTATTTTCTGCTATCTGCCAGAAAAAAGAAATCCCTGCTAATGTCTGATTATCAAGGATTTGCTTGATTTTTCTTTTGTTTTCAGTGATCCGCCTGGGATTCGTATCTTCAAATCCAGATTAAATTCAGGTTAAATTCACATTAAATCCATATTAAAAGTTAGATAAATTGGTTTTAATATAGGTTTAAATTGATTTTATAGTAGCTGATATATGGAGGAACCTTAGGGAAAGCATAGCCTTCGAAAGGCTTAGCCGTTCTCTGATTAAAAATCGGGGTACGGGTGTTGCCAAATACTATAATCCGCAAAACGAATTGCGGATTATATGGGTACTTCGTCGTTCATATACTTGTCCTGCTTGGGAATGCGTTATTTTTAATAAAAAAGTGGGGTAAAGTGGTTTAAAGTGGGAAATATTTCCTAACTTTACATCACAAATCCACCTCTTGTTTTCGGGAGCTGTGTATGTTTGTAATAAGTTGTTATAGAATTAATTGGTAATACGATGGCTTCATTTATCGGAGATTATACCTGTAAAGCTGATAGCAAATGTCGGGTTGTGGTGCCTGCCTCTTTCCGGAGAGTGATGGTGGCTTCGCAACAGACGTTTTTTGTTTTGCGGAAAAATGTCTTCGGGAAGTGTATCGATATGTATCCTTTGCAGGAATGGGAAAATATGATTGCAGGGGTACGTGCCCGTCTGAATTTGTTCGATCCTAAACATGCGGCTTTTTTTAGGGAGTTTTGTCGGGGAACGCAGGAGGTAGAGATGGATACCAATGGCCGGATTTTACTACCCCGGAAGATGCTGGATGAGATCGGAATCGATAAGGAAATGGTGTTGGCTGCGCAGGATTCGATGATACAGGTGTGGGATGCCAGGGTGTATGAGGAGGTGGCGATTAGTGGAGAAGAGTTAGGGATGATGGCGGAAGAAATTTTTAAAAACTAATATACGATAGATATGTCCGAATATCATGTACCGGTTTTGCTGAAAGAGTCTGTCGATGGATTGGATATCCGGCAGGGAGGTGTGTATCTGGATCTGACCTTCGGGGGGGGAGGACATTCCGGGGAGATATTGAAACGATTGGATGCAGAGGGATGTTTGCTGGGGTTCGATCAGGATGAGGATGCTTTGGCTAATGTGCCGGAAGATGATCGTTTTATTTTTGTGAATCATAATTTCAGATATTTGCGTAATTTTATGCGCTATTATGGGTATGAAGAAGCGGATGGCATTCTGGCGGATTTGGGGGTATCTTCTCATGAATTCGATGAAGCCGGCCGGGGATTTTCGTTCCGGTTCGAAGCGGAATTGGATATGAGGATGAACCAACGGAGTAAGCTGACAGCCGCTACCGTGCTGAATACCTACGATGCAGAACAGTTGACCGCTATTTTCAGGAATTACGGGGAGGTGGAGAATGCCCGGAGGTTGGTGGATTTGATCGTGAAAGCCCGGGCAAATCAGGAAATAAAAACTTCCGAGGCGTTTTATCAGATTATTTTGCCTTGTATTCCGAAGTTGAAAGAAAAAAAATATCTGGCAAAAGTCTATCAGGCTTTACGGATAGAAGTGAACGGGGAGCTGGAAGCTTTGGAGGAGATGATGCAACAGGCGATGGAGGTATTGAAGCCGGGGGGCAGATTGGTGATTATTACCTATCATTCTCTGGAAGATCGGATTGTGAAAAATTTTTTGAAGGCCGGGAATGCGGAAGGTAAATTGGAAAAGGATCTGGTGTTCGGTCATGTACACCATAACTTTGAATTGGTCAACCGGAAAGTGATCGTTCCCTCGGAAGAGGAAATCGTGCGTAATCCGCGGGCCAGGAGTGCAAAGCTTCGGATTGCGAGAAAGAAGGATTAAGAAATAATAAGGAAAGAGATGGGAGTTTTTAGTAGGAAAAAGATAACGGAAGATGTGCCGGTGGAGGAGGAGAGGCAAGAGGAGGTCAAAACGTCGTCCTCGGTGAAAAGTGTATTGGAGGGAAGTCTGCTAGCAGAAAAACTGCGGCAGAATATCCGGTTTGTACTTTTTGCTACTTTTTTAGGGATTTGGTATATATCCAATGGATATTCTACTGAAAAGCTGCATCGGGAGAGGGTTCTTCTGGAAAAGGAAGTAACCGATCTGCGTTTCGAGTCGATTTCTGCAGCAGCGGATTTGATGTTGATGCGCAAGCAATCGGAGATTATCAAACGGATAAAAAATGAAGGATTAGCATTGGAGGAGAGTAAAGAACCTCCGGTAAAATTGTATCGGTGATCGAAATGGCAATAAAGGATGACATAACGTGGAGAACCATAATTGTTTATGTGTTTATCGTACTGTTCGGTTGTCTGATTCTGGCTAAAGCTTGTGCAGTGATGACTGTGGAAGGGGAAAAGTGGCGGAAGATGGCGTCGGCAAATGTGCCGGGGCAGCCTGTCAAAATAGAACCCAACCGGGGAGATATCTGGGCAGCCGACGGTCGGATTCTGGCGACCTCGGTTCCTTTTTATGAACTCCGTTTCGATCCTATTGCAGTGAATAAGAAAGTGTTCGATGCTGAAGTGGATAGTCTGGCTTTGTGTTTATCCCGGTTCTTTAAGGATGGAAGTAAGGCTTTTTATAAAGATAAGCTGGTGGGTGCCCGCAATCGGAAACCTCGTCCCGACCGTTATTTGCTGATCAATAAACGTAAAGTGAATCATAAGGAGTTGAAACAAATCCGTCAATTCCCGATTTTCCGTCTGGGAAAGAATAAAGGTGGTTTTCAGGCTATAGTCAATGACGAAAGATTACAGCCCCATGTGAATTTAGCCGGCCGGACGATCGGTTATCTGAACGAATCGGAGACCGGGGAAAGGGAAGGACGGGTAGGACTGGAAGCTACTTTTGAAAACCAGTTGAAGGGTGAATGCGGACAGGGGATCAAGCGGATGATGTCGGGGACCTGGATGGTCATTACCCGTAAGGAACCGGTAGATGGACACGATGTCGTGACCACGATAGATGTGGATTATCAGGATATCGTGCAGCATGCCCTGAAAAAACAGATGGAGAAAAGCGAGGCGACACACGGTACGGCTATCCTGATGGAAGTGAAAACCGGGGATATCAAAGCAATCGCCAACCTGGCCAGAAAGGACGGGGTATATATCGAAAACCAGAATTTTGCTATCAGTGGTGCCGGTGAACCGGGATCTGTAATCAAAGCAGCGACTATGATCGCCTTGCTGGAGGACGGGTGTGTCACTCCTTACGATACGATCGACCTGGGTACTTCAGGGAGATATAAATTTTATGACCGTTATCTGACCGAATCGCATGATGGTTTAGGGAAAGTGACGGTAAAACAGATAATGGAAAAATCGTCGAACGGTATTGCGAAATTGGTGTATGATCATTATAAAGACCGGCCGGAGAAATTTGTAAACCGCTGGTATGCTATGGGGTTGGATAAGAAAACCGGTATTTGTCTGCCGGGAGAGATAGAGCCTTATATCAAATATCCCAAAGATAAAAGCTGGAGCGGTATCAGTTTGCCCTGGATGAGTATCGGGTATGAATTAAAAGTTACTCCTCTGCAGATTCTGGCTTTTTATAATGCCATAGCCAATGACGGTCAGCGGATGCGTCCGCGCCTGGTAAAAGAGATCCGGAACCGGGGAGAGGTAGTGGAATCCTTCGAGCCGGAGGAAGTCGGGGGAAGGATTTGTAGCCGGAAGACGTTGAACGAGGTAAAAGATATGTTGGAAGGAGTCGTCGAAAACGGTACGGCCCGGAATATTTATACGCCTAAATACCGGATCGCCGGTAAAACGGGTACAGCCCGTTTGGCAAGCGGGTCGAGCGGATATGGAGGTGGACGTTACCGGGCGAGCTTCGTGGGATATTTCCCTGCCGAACGGCCTTTGTATTCCTGTATTGTCGTGATCGATAATCCGACGAACGGTTATTATGCCACGACTGTATCGGCTCCGGTTTTCCGGGAAATTGCCGATAAGGTTTACTCTATGGCATACGTACAATACGGTAAACCCGAATATGAAGCGGATAAAACTTTGCCGGTATGTAAAAATGGCCTGAAAGAAGATTTTAGAACTATTTTCGATGAATTGGATATGGATATAGACGGAGTGAGGGATGCGGATGGTGCCGATTGGGTGGTCACGGCCAGCAACGAAGGGGAAAATATCGTGATCAAACCCCGGCGGATTTCCTATTCATCGGTGCCGAATGTGAAGGGAATGGGTTTGAGGGATGCACTGTACGTATTGGAAAATTCCGGTTTGAAAGTCGATTTTTCCGGTGCCGGAATGGTACAGCGGCAATCGCTCCAACCCGGGGCGGAAGTTCCCAAAGGGTCTTATATCCGGATTGAACTAAGATAAGAGATTAAATAACGCGGCCAGGGCTGCACAAAGAGATGAAGAAATTAAAGGAATTATTAAACGGAGTAAATGTCGGAAAAGTATATGGGGATACCGACCGGGAGATCGGACATATCCATTTCGATTCACGCAAAATCGAACCGGGAGATGTATTTATCGCTCAGAGAGGAGTCAATGCGGACGGACATGCTTTTATCGACAAAGCGTTGACCCGCGGGGCTGTTGCGGTAGTGTGTGAACAATTGCCGGAAAACAGACCGGAAGAGGTAACTTATATATGGACTGCAGATACCTCCGAGGCTTTGGGGGTAATGGCCGGGAATTACTGGGATAATCCTTCCCGGGAACTGAAACTGGTCGGGGTGACGGGGACAAACGGAAAGACGACGACGGCAACCTTGTTGTACGAACTGGTTCGATTGACCGGAGAAAAGGCCGGACTGTTGTCGACGGTATGTAACTATATCGGAGAGGAAAAGATTCCGGCGACACATACAACTCCGGATGCGCTGTCTATCCAGGAATTATTACGGCGGATGGTAGATGCCGGATGCCGGTATTGTTTTATGGAAGCCAGTTCGCATGCGATCCATCAGAAAAGGATTGCCGGTCTGGATTTCGACGGGGCTATTTTTTCCAATATTACACACGATCATCTGGATTATCATAAAACATTCAAGGCTTATATCGAAGCGAAGAAAGCTTTTTTCGACCGTTTACCGGCCCATGCTTTTGCTTTGACCAATGCTGATGATAAAAATGGCCTGGTGATGTTGCAGAATACCAGAGCACACCGATATACCTATTCTTGCCGGACGATGGCTGATTTTACAGCTAAAGTGCTCGAGAAACATTTGGACGGAACCTTGCTCCGACTTGACGGGGAAGAAGTGTGGACCAAGTTTACCGGTGATTTCAACGCTTACAATCTGTTAGCAGTATATGCTGCTGCCCGTTTGTTGGGGTTCCCGAAAGAGAACGTGTTGGAATATGTGAGTTTGCTGGTGCCGGTGTCCGGACGTTTCGAAACTTTGATTTCGACCGAAGGAGTGATGGCGGTGGTCGATTATGCCCATACTCCGGATGCTGTAGAGAATGTATTGTCGACGATTTGCGGATTGAAGGGCAGAGATAATCAGGTGATTACCGTTGTGGGAGCCGGAGGCGACCGCGATAAGACCAAACGTCCGGAGATGGCTGATGCAGCTTGCCGTTATAGTGATCATGTCATCCTCACTTCCGATAATCCGCGGAGTGAAGATCCCGAACAGATCATCCGTGATATGCTGACCGGAGTGAAAGAAGGATTTCAGTACCGGGTAGAAGCCATTACCGACCGGAAAGAGGCTATCCGGAAAGCGATTGGTATGGCTTCAAAAGGAGACATCATATTGGTTGCCGGTAAAGGACATGAAAATTATCAGGAAGTGAAAGGAGTAAAACACCACTTCGACGATAAGGAAGTTATCCGGGAGATTTTTGATCTCTCTAATCGCTAATTCCTAACTTTTAAACGTAATGTTGTATCATTTATTTCAATATTTAGAGAGTTTTGATTTTCCGGGAGCCGGGGTGTTTCAATACATCACTTTTCGCTCGGCCTGTGCTATTATTTTGTCCTTGATCATTGCCTCCGTGGTGGGGAAAAGAGTGATCCGGATGCTGCAGAGACAGCAGATCGGGGAGGAAATCCGTGATTTGGGTTTGCAGGGCCAGATGGAGAAGAAAGGAACGCCGACGATGGGGGGGATCATTATTTTACTGGCTATCCTGATTCCGGTACTTTTGTTCGCCCGTTTGGATAATGTCTATATCCAACTGATGATTATTTCGACAATATGGTTGGGATTGATCGGTTTCGCCGATGACTATATCAAAGTATTCCGGAAGCATAAGGAAGGGTTGAAAGGCCGTTTCAAAGTGATCGGACAAGTAGGGCTCGGATTGATTGTCGGACTGACCCTCTATATGAATGATGAGGTCGTCATCCGGGAGAGGGCTGCGGTGAGTGAAATCGGTGTGGTGACCAGTACGGTGGATGAAGGATTTTCTGCCGAGGGTACCCAGCAGGTCCGTACGAAAGATATCAAATCGACAAAAACAACTATTCCTTTTTTTAAAGATAACGAGTTCGATTATGCCTGGTTTACTTCTTTTGCGGGAAAATATGCCGACGAGCTGGGGTGGCTGTTGTTTGTTTTGGTTACTATTTTTATCATTACAGCTGTGTCGAATGGGGCGAATCTGACCGATGGTCTGGATGGTCTGGCTACCGGAACGTCGGCGATTATCGGAGCGACGCTGGGAATCCTGGCCTATGTGTCGGGGAATATGGTCTATGCCGATTATCTGAATATCATGTACATTCCGCATTCCGGAGAATTGGTGGTATTCGGTTCTGCCTTTATCGGAGCGACGATCGGGTTTTTGTGGTATAACTCTTATCCGGCCCAGGTGTTTATGGGGGATACCGGAAGTCTGGCATTGGGAGGGATCATTGCCGTTTTCGCTATTATCATTCATAAAGAATTATTGATACCGGCTTTGTGCGGGATTTTCCTGATGGAGAATCTGTCTGTCGTGATGCAGGTCAGTTATTTTAAATATACGAAAAGGAAATTCGGAGAAGGAAGAAGGATTTTTTTGATGGCACCTCTACATCATCATTTCCAAAAGAAAGGTATACCCGAACCTAAGATTGTTACCCGCTTTTGGATTATAGGTATTATTCTGGCGGTGGTGACGATTGTGACGCTGAAGATAAGGTAGAAAGTAAAAGGCTGAAAGGCTAAAAGGCTAAAAGCGATAAGCTATAAGCTGAAGGCTGGAAGTTATGGGATAGAAGGAGGGGAAAGAAAGGGAGGAAAATAAATATAAAAATTGAAGTTTATGAAATTGGTGGTTTTAGGAGGGGGAGAAAGTGGGGTCGGTGCAGCCTTGTTGGGCCGTCATTTAGGATATGAAGTATTTTTGTCGGATAAGGGAAAATTGGCTGAATCTTATCGGGACGAATTGATTACACACCGGATTGCGTTTGAAGAAGGGCAGCACTCGATGGATCGGATTTTTGCTGCTGAATTGGTGGTAAAGAGTCCTGGGATTCCCGATACGGTGCCGATGGTCGTAGCTCTGCGCGAAAGGGGGATCGAGGTGATTTCGGAAATCGAATTTGCCGGCAGGCATACGGAGGCGAAAATGGTGTGTATTACCGGGAGCAATGGGAAAACGACGACTACCTTGCTGACTTGTCATATTTTGACTACAGCGGGGATCGATGCCGGATTAGCCGGAAATGTGGGGCGTAGTCTGGCTGCACAGGTGGCAGAGGATGCACATCCGCTGTATGTCGTCGAGCTTTCGAGTTTTCAGCTCGACGGGATGTTTGATTTCCGGGCGGATATTGCCGTTCTGACGAATATAACCCCGGATCATTTGGATCGGTACGACCATAAATTCGAAAATTATATCGATTCGAAGTTCCGGATACTGAATAATATGCGTCCTCAGGATTTGTTTATTTACGGTTTGGATAGCGAGGCGGTAGGGCATAGACTCCGGCAGGTGAGAGTTGTACCCCGGATGGCCGGATTTATTTATGCTGACCGGAGTATATGGGAGAAAAATACATGTCGAAGCGGTGCCTGGATGGAAGGAGAAGAGGTGGTCGTGCAGTTGGAAAACCGGCAGTTCCGGATCGCCAAACAGGAGATCAGTATTCAGGGGAGACACAATGTCTATAATGCGATGGCTGCGATTCTGGCTTGTATGCAGGTCGGTGTTTCGGACGAAAAAATCGCTGAAGGATTGCGGACCTTCCCGCAGGTGGAACATCGGCTCGAAACCGTACGGGTTGTGGAGGGGGTGACTTATATCAACGACTCGAAAGCCACCAACGTCGATTCCACGTGGTACGCACTGGAGAGTATGAAACGTCCCGTAGTCTGGATCGCAGGCGGTACGGACAAAGGCAACGACTACGAGCCGCTCAAGCGGTTCGCCCGCGAAAAAGTGCATACGCTCGTCTGCATGGGCATCGACAACCGCAAGCTGGTCGAAAGTTTCACGGGCATAATTCCCGAAATCATTTCGACCGATTCGCTCGACGCGGCGATGCAGGCGGCCCGCAAAGCTTCCCGTCCGGGCGACGTGGTGTTGCTTTCACCGGCCTGTGCGAGCTTCGACCTCTTCAAAAATTACGAAAACCGGGGCGAACTGTTCAAACAGTGGGTCGCCGAACACGCGAAATAATAAGATGGAAGCGGAAAAACAGACGGAGAAAACGGCCGGCAATCCGAACACAGAGGGTACGACTGTGCAGACCGACGCACCCGGACAGGAGCCCGGCATGAAACTCTTCGCCGGGGACAAGGTGCTGTGGATCATTATCGCGGCACTGGCCGTCATTTCCGTACTGGTGGTCTATTCCTCGACGGCGAAGATGGCCTACGATGCGCATACGGCTCGTTCGACGGCCCACTTCCTGCGCCAACAGCTGCTGATCCTTTTCGTCTGCGTTCCGCTGATCATCATCGTACACAAGATCAACTCCCGGATATACAACCACCTGGCGCTGGTCGCCTATGCAGGCAGCGTTCTGCTGACGCTGGCCGTCTATTTCATCGGCGCCACGACCAACGGCGCCGCCCGCTGGATTCCGCTCGGTCCTTTCCAGTTCCAGCCTTCGGAAGCACTCAAGGTCGCCACCGTACTGTTCCTGGCCCGGCAGCTCGCCGGCCGGCCGAGCGTGATCGACAAGCTGCGGATCATCCCCTCGCTCAACCCGCTGCGATGGAAGCGCCCCGACCAGCGCAAAATCTGGCGCGAGGGCACGTGGCCCATCCTGGCCCCTGTTCTGCTCTCCTGCGTAGTAATCTTCCCGGCCCACACCTCATCGGCCGTGCTGGTCTTCTTCGCCTCGTGGGTGATGATGCTTATCGGACGCGTGCGGATCAGAGAGCTGGTGAAACTCCTCGGCCTGGCTTTCGCCGCCGTGATGCTGGCCGGACTGCTGAACCTGGGGCGCAGCGAAACGGCCGGCGGCCGCGTGGAAACCTGGATCGACCTCTGGACCAAGCCCCAAACCGAAAAGCCGATCGACCAGCTGACCGACACCGAGCGTTCGATGATCGCCATCCACAACGGCGGCATCCTGGGCGAAGGCGCCGGACAGAGCGCCATGCGCGTAGAGATGATCCACCCGGAAAGCGATTACGCCTACGCCTTTTTCGTCGAGGAGTACGGCATCGTCCTGGCGCTGCTGCTGCTGTTGCTCTACCTGTGGATCTTCTTCCGTGCCATCGAAATTTTCCGACGGTGCGGCACGGCATTTCCGGGTCTGCTGGTCCTGGGATTGGCCCTGCTGATTACCTGCCAGGCGCTGCTGCACATCATGGTAACGGTAAACCTGATTCCCGAAACGGGACAAACCCTGCCGCTCATCTCACGCGGCGGCTCCTCGACGATCTTCACGGCTATCGCCCTGGGCATGATCCTGAGCGTCAGCCGACAGAACGACGAACAATCGCACGACATGCCCAAATCGGAAAGCATCTATGAGAAATAGCCCGCGACACTTCCCCACCGAAACCGCCGTTCCCGAGGGATCGATGCTACTACCGACCTCCGGTTCGAAAATCGTCGGACAGCCCGCAGCCGCACACTACCGGCTTCGGCTCTGTTCCGACATCCTGTCCCGAATCGTCAGCACAACGGAAAATCCGAATCTGCCGGAGCCACCGAGCCTCCCGACATCGGATTTTGCCTGTACGATATAATTGAAAAAACGAAATGGAAGCGATCAGATTAGACAAATACCTCTGGGCCGTACGCATCTTCAAGACCCGCAGCGACGCGGCCGAAGCCATCCGCCAGAACCGGGTGCTGGTGAACGACGCCTACGCCAAACCTTCGCGCGAAGTGCGGATCGGCGACCGAATCGCCGTCAAACGGATGCCCGTGACCTATCTCTTCGAAGTCGTGGGCTACGTGTCGAGCCGCCAGCCGGCCAAGAACGTCCCCGACTACTGTCGCAACATCACTCCACAATCGGAACTCGACAAGCTCAACATCCCCCGCGAAACGGTCTTCGTCTTCCGCGACCGGGGTACGGGACGTCCGACCAAAAAGGAGCGGCGCGAACTGGACAACCTTATGGAGGAGATATATTTGGAAGAAGAGGAAGAGTAACCAAAGAAATATAATACTTATCGGACAATAATTCCATTCAAACGAACTTTTTTTTCACAATAATGTTATTTTTGCAGTATGGGAAACGGCAGAAACCTTCAACTTAAATAAAAATACCATTATGAAAAAATCTTTACGTTTTTAATCGGTTTGTCCCTGTGGACCTTGACTGCGACAGCACAAGAACCGGTCGCCGAAACGACCTCTCCCGTTGCGACGGAAACGGATTCGCTGCAGCGGGTCGTCGATGACCTATCCCAGCAATTACGGCACCAAAAGAACGAGGAACTCGATCGCAAAATATGGAAAAACAGGTCCAAGTACTTCAACCTCGGTTACGTAAAACAATCGCTCGTATTCAAGGATTTCGGCGACGAGAAGCTGAAAAACGATTTCGGCGTGTCGATCAGTTGGGGTAAAACCTATTTTACCTGCACAAAAAACCGTTGCTCGGAATGTTGAAATTCGGTCTGGACTGGAGCTGGGTCGATCTGAACTATTCGAAATACACGATCTCCGAATCGG
>ENA-ORPH01003616-ORPH01003616.1-human-gut-metagenome-genome-assembly--contig:-NODE-3616-length-11157-cov-2.224284_pt1 | contig 11157 bp, 11 predicted proteins | sample MGYA00242142_ERZ509074 | MGnify/ENA primary metagenome ERZ509074 (study PRJEB26280, sample SAMEA2338724) | human gut metagenome | biome: human gut; feature: human-associated habitat; material: faeces... | reverse complement strand
GGTGATCAGGCAGTAGATCGAGTCATTGATAAAGGTCGAGAAATACACACACACACAGTGTGTGTTCCATATTATAAGGCTGCGCCTTATAATATTTCACACACCAAAATTTTTCAATGGCGATTTTCACTTTAATTTTTTTTTATAAATTTTTTTTTATGTATGTATACCATGCATGAAAAATGGGGTCAATTTTAGCGTGTACGGACATTTGATAATGGTTATAAGCGGACAATTTGAAATGGTTATAAATTGGGGGTATATACTAAAATCATGCTCTACGTATAATTTCTACGTTTTCTAACTATCGTATAAAACTGTAGATAAAATCTTCATTTTTTTACAGAGACACGTCAAGTGGTTACCCCCTAAATTTTGACATAATTTTGATCTACAGGCCCTCTCACGTTTTTCATCATGGTTTTCATACCCCCTTAAAAACGCCAACTTTTTGATCTAGGAGGCCATTTAGAATTTATACTCAGCAAGAAATTTTTTATTTTAGGGGTCTCTCTGATTTTGGCCATTTTTCCGTGGCCATGGCCAAGAACGAAATCATGGAATTTACATATGTTGTCTCGACTGTTGTATGCTTCCATTTTTTGATTTTATGGTTTGGCCACGGACACCTTGGCCAACTTTATACATGAGAATTAGACGTGTTGTGTTGAGGGGTGTAGATGTGTTTTTTGTGTCCATTTTAAGTTGGCCAGGGAGAAAATTGTCAAGAATTAGGGGTGTTGGGCTGAGGGGTTTGGACATGGAGTAAAAATAAATTATGTATCAAAGAATTCCTTCTCTAATTTGCTCATACGTGTTGGAACTGCACCTCTTAAATATGATGCAGGTATGATGTCAATGTATGGTTCTTCACCTGGTATAACAAATTGTACTTTATACTTGTGTTTCTTTGGATAATACTCTAATATCTTTTCAACATTACCATTCCACCTACCTGGTATAGTGTTTGCAAATTTGACGTGAGGATCTGTACATGGCAACAGTTTGAAACGAGGTCGCGTAACTACTGTTCCATCTTTAGCTATTAACGTGTACATATTACCATTGCGTGAATCTATTTGATAACACTCTTTACTTACTTGATTACGTTTCTTTGTGATTCCATTATGTCGTGGTAATATGACTCTAACAAATGAACCAACTGGCAATGTTAGATCTTTAATTTGTTTCTGCTGTTCACTTCTATCCATACATTTCAATATATACTCTCTTTCTAAATTTTGATCATTAAACATTTCTTGTGGAGTGCATTTAATTGTTGTATGATATTTGTTATTGTATGTGTTTAAAATCTTCTCCATTCTATATGGTGTGATGAATTTATATTTCTCTTCATGTGATTGATGTTTTGATTCTTCTGATGGTGTGTTCATATCTCTAATTGTTCTAATAAATCTATCAATGACTGCTAATGATGAATGATTCTTGTCTTGAATAATATGCATAGTAACATCATTATCTTTCAAAAGTTGTATGTTTGCTAAAAAGCCAGGTTCCTCATCAGATGTTAATTTAGCTGGATGATATGTATTAATGAATTCTTCTAGCGTATTATGTATTGATGATGCTTTTTTATCATTCAAGGGTAATGCAACACCATATTTATTATTTGTACCTATGAACACGTGCCAATATCTAGGTTCATGATCAGGTAAATTATCATATAAATCATGAAACCAAGTATTTAACATGTTTGAATATATCTTTATCATATATGGTTTTATTACCTTCTTTCTAACACGTATATCTTTCAATCGTTTCTTCATTATCTTTATATTTGACATTTTTAACATTAATAAAGTATATTTTTTTATTATACCTAAAATGGGAATTGCTAGTTTAGTAGGCCGTATTGCCAAAGTTTTTAAAGGTGGCGGTAGATTGGCCAAAAACATTATTGATCGAGGAAGACAAATTATAGGTAAAGTATCACCATTTATTAAGAAAGGTTTTGAATTTGCACAACGAATACCTGGATTTATTAACAATGCAAAACAAAAGAAAGAACAAGTTTCAAGTGACATTAAAGGTGTTGTAGATATGTTACCAAATTCTAAAATAAAAGATAAAATTCAAAACATTGTAGATAGAGGTGATCAAGCTGTAGGTAGAGTCATTGATAAAGGTCGAGAGATATCTGATAAAGCTATGCCATGGGTAAATTCAGGTTATGATATATCGCGAAGAATTAAACTACCATATTTTCAGGGCCCTAAAATGTGACAATGATTAATTTATTTTTTTACTATAAATGTCCGAAATTGAACAAACAGAAACAACAACAAATGAAACAACAAATGAAGCAACTGATGAAGTTAAAGAGATTGAAATTCCGATAGAAGAGAAAAAACAAGAAGTAAGTGTTGTAAAGGATATAAGTAAATTAACTCTTGAAGAACGTGCAAAAATTATTACAGATGCACGTAATGGTATCCCTAATGAACACTATGACGTTATATTGCTTAAAAATGGAAATACAAGAATAGTGAAGAAGAAAAACAAGACACCAACACAATCAGTTGCAAGTAGATTAATAAGTCAAACACAAAACAATCAAACACCCACGCCAAATAAAATATACATGAGCGATACACAAATAATGATGGAACATATTATAGAGTTAAATAATCAAGTTAACAAACTCATGACTAAACAAAAGAAATTAAAGAAGAAATATAAAACATTAAAATATGATATTTATGAAGATGTAGATGAAAATCAAATAACTCAAGAGACAAAACAAGAACAAATAAAACAGGAACCAACACAGGAACCAACTCAAGAGACAAAACAAGACGTTACACAAGATACAGCTCAAGATACTAAACCAATCAAACCAGGAATCAAAACAAGACGTGCAACCAAGTTATCGTACGGCTGGCATTAGAGTATTACCACAAAAAGGCTGGAGATCATATATATCGTATTTGTAAATTTATTTTTATTCTAAATGGGTCGTAAAGCATTGAAACGATTAAGAAAGAAACGTAGAACAATAAAATTAAGAAAAGCACCAGCACAAGCGTCACCACCCGTTGACCTTGTGAGGTTTATGATGGCAAATAATTCAGCCTCAAATAATATAGCACAAAATAATCATGAAGAATTATTAATGATGAGAATGGCTAGTGAAAAGAAGAATCAAGAAATGGAATCATATAAAAGACAAATAGATATGGAACTTCAAAAACAAAAAGATATCATCAGTGAACGTGCACGATTAGATAAAGAGAATAAGAACATGTTGAGTGAACTAAAGAAACAAATCGAGAGTGATAAATTTATGGAAGATGCTACACGTGAAAACAATGATGTAAAGAACAAATTAGAATTACAAAACGTAAAACATGAGCATAAAATGAATATACAAACACAAAAGAATGAAGTTACAGAACAAGAAATCCAGCGACAAAAAGAACTCAATAAGAAACAAGAAGAAAATGTTAAATTGAAAAGAGAATTAGAGATAATAAAGCAAAAGAATAGCGAGTTAAATAATCAAATTAAAAACAATGATCTTTACAATAATAATCTACAGCTGAAAGATGAAATAAAGAGGCTAAAAAGTGAAAATGAAGCATATGATGAATTGATAAAAACTGATGAATTTGTTAAGTCAGCTGATAACCATAAAAAATACATACTTGAACTAGAGAAGCAAAAATTTGATTCTGAATTGAAAGATCAAGTATATAAAAAACGAAGAGAAGTATTACTAAACTATGCCAATATTCCAGAAATCTCTGAAAAGCAATGGACAGCGATGCAAAACAAGCTAAAAGAAAGTATACAAAGTTCAATAGTTAAAGAAATGGAATTCAAGAAACAACAAGAAGAATTTAACAAAAAAGAAGCTGAAACAAATCATTATAAAGAGTTATTAGATCAACAAACTAAAAAGATGCATGAGGCTGAAATTGAGAAAGTGAGAGCAGAAAAAAGGTTAGAAAAAATAAATAATAAGTCTGTGTTGGCTGATGAAATGAAAGAAGCAATTGAGTATGAAGCAACTCAAAGAATGGATATCGAAGAAATAAATAAGAAAACTGATCTAGCTAAAAAGGCGATGGAGGTATATCAAGAATCACTCGTCGTTAATGCGCAAAATAAATACATAAAGGATAATGGACTTAAAAACGCAAAAGAATTAGCAGAAATGAAACAAAAGATAGTAGAAACAGAATATTCAAATAATGCAATAAAAGAATATAGTGATTTATTGGACCAATTACAAAAGGCTGAAGCAACAAATAGTGTGGCAGCTAAAATGTATAACTTTACAGATAAATTTACAGATTATAGAACAGGCGTACCTGCAGCGAAAATATTGATAGAACAAATGGGTTATTATAAAAATTCATTTGATAAGAGACGTAATTTAGTTGATTCGTTGGAAGCTAGAATTGCACAAAATCCAAACGTGTGGAGTTATATGGTTAAAAATCACAATGAATTAGAAGATGTAAGAAATCATTATTCATTTCAAACACTTCCATATTTAACAGAGATAATTAATAATATGGATCAAACTATAAATGAGTTCAAAGCAAGTAATTGGCCTCTTTCATAGTGTATATTTTATTTTTTTTGTATTAAATGTTTGCTCCACAAAATCAACAACCAGACATAATTGACGCATGGTCTGGCACTTTACAAGATTGGTATGAAAGTATTGATAACGCTCTTTCGGTTAGTGAAATTGTTCCAGGACACTATGAATATTCAACTGCAACTTCATATGGAAATGTAGGTGATATTAATGAAGGTGATTCAACATTTATAGATGTTTCCTGTGGATTAACTAAAATTATTAGTTTAGATAATTCATTCATTACTCTTGATCAAGAAGTTACATTAAAAGTTCCTGCACAAACAAATACAGTTTTCAAAGAATATTACATTGGTTATAAATGTTCAGCTGATATAATTGATCATTATCGTATATTTACAAACACTGAGAAATTACAAGATGTTAATAACGCTAGATATGAATGGTTCATGTTATATAATTCATTGAGTGATGAAGCTAAAAATGGTAGTGACTGTTTTGCTACTATAGATAAAATTCGCAGTCATAATCCAATGGTTCCAGGTGTATATATTGATTTATCGAATATTACAGCAGATAAAGAAATAACAGTTAAAATACCATTGAGAATTCCTATTTCATTCTTCTTAATGTTGTTCAATTTAAGGTTCTTCCCTAATTGGGCAGGTAAATTAAGTATTGAAATTTTACCAACATATAGAAATTTAGTTATTGCTCCTGTTGTATCTTGTGAATCATTTCTCCAGTTTAAGGATGAAATTGAACATGATTATGATTATGATTTAGGTTTCCGAAATATTGGTGAAACAGTTTACAATAATATTACAGCGACAACAACATCTGGAACCAATGCTACAACTTATGCACCAAAATCACAACAATTTATAGGTGTAAATCAAGTAACTAAAAATGTGAAAATTAAATTAGCACAATATATGCTTAGAGCTGAAGTTGATAGCGCATTAGCATTAAAATATGCAGCAGTTGGTTTATTGTTCCCAATTCATGTTGTTCAAATTAGAGATTTCACACAACACATGGTTGAGGCTAAAGATTCAACAGTTCCAGTTAGATACAATACAGCTGCTACAATTGGTTTAATGCATTGTGATACTATGTTTATTGTGTTCAGGCAAGGCGAATATTCAAGAACTTGTTTTATTAATCCACAAATCAGTTACTCAGTTAATATTGATGGTAAATTCTATCCAAATGAACTATTTAACACAGTCGATGATCAAAGACACATTAATATGCTATTTGATGCACTAAATATTAATAATTCATTGTTATCATCAATTTCAAAAGATATTTTAACATCTACACAACCATACTATCATAAGGTAGTTTATAGTGATGCAGGTGTTGCGACTGATAAATTGTGTTGGAATGGTGGTGATAACTCTAATTTCTTCATAGGCATTCCATTTGCAGATTCAGAAGATTTCATGGGTGGCATATCAACAGTTGGCACAGTACAGGTTGAATTGGCTGGTGAACGTAAAGTAAATACAGCAATTAAAAAGGTCAAATTCACACTTCCAACAGGCATTTATTATCAAGATGCATTCCTTAAAATTAGATCAGTTAAGCCAGTTGGTCGTAGTCAAATTGAAATAACAAATGCATCTATAGAACAAATTCTTGGTGCACGTGCTGCGATGAAATAAAAATAATTAATAATCTTCTCCTTGACATACATATATTTCATTTTTGGGTACCTCATACATTAATATATATCTTCCTTTAGATGTATCCTTAAATGGTTCTTTTATTTTTACATGTTCAAAATCATCATAGTGAAAATTATAGTGTTGAGGTAATTGATATTTCGACGATTTTTTCAACGTTAATGGATTTACGACAACTGCAATTTTATAAACCACTAGATCATTAATGTAAAAACCAATACGTTGAATGAACCTTAATTGTTTAGAATCGATGAAATGTGATAACCTTAATTTTTGGATAAATTCATAAATATCTGTCATTTTTACAACAATAAATTAAATTATTTTTATTATTTCAAAATGAGTGTTCCAAAGAGTAACGTATTATCTTGCTCAAGAAGTTTCCTAGCAAAAACTGATCTAGGTTATTGTTCCGCAAAACAAAGTCAAAATGTTAATGTAGTAGTTAGTCCACAGATGTGTCACTATGAAGCACCACCAAATAACGTGTCAAGTAATATCCCTGCACCTAACCCTTATGATACGCCCGAGGTTAAAGAAAGGTCAATAGATACAGCGAATGATACTTTGAATAATATGGAGGCAATAATTAAGAATAAAGACTATTTAATTCAAGCTTTAGTGTTATGTGTCGATATACTTCAAAATAATCCACTAATCATTAATAAATATGTAATTGCTGAAGAGAGAGAATTAGCCTTATTGGTCAAATATTTAACAAGTGCTGATGAAGTAACTATTTTGAAAGATGATCATGAATGTAAGGGTTGTCTTGGTAAAGGTGATAAATATGATGTTGTTAATCGAATCATGGTTAAGAAAGATGGTGAAATATATAACTTAAAATATTCATATCCAGATGTTGTACAATTTTTGTTTGAGAGGCGTTTTTCAACAAAATTTATCATACCTGCAAAAATTTAAAACATTATTTTTATTTTTTTTTCTTACGTAAAAACATGCCAAAAAGATTAAGCACTGAAGAAGTTAAAGCAACTTTTGAAAGATACGGTTACACAGTTCCTGCAAATTTCGTCTACAAAAATAACATTACACATTATCGCGTATATGATCAATTAAATAATGATTATATTGATATGACGTATAAAATGTTAATGTATCAAGTTAAAAATAAAAATAGACAAATAATGCCAGCTGATAACGATGAAGACTTACTCATGAATATTGGCCTTAGTGAAAATGGACCCAGAAATAGAGATGGATTTATTGACTTGATGAATATGCAACTTAGTGATGATGGTCCGCGTACTAGAGACGGCTTCTACGATTTGATGAACGCCCCTTTAAGCGATGAAGAGGCACCCCAATCAAGACTAGAAAGATATAGTAAAAAATTTGGGAAACTTTTTATGAAAGAGACTGATAAATTTAAAAATGGTGTTATGAAAATGTCAAATAAAATAATAAAGAAATTAATGCACGGTCAACCATTCACACTAAATGATGATAAGAATTCAATTGATAATATGGTCAAAATTTTATACGCATTATCACATGCTATGAAAATTGCTGCACCTAAAATCAATAAAGATATCATCATGACAATCGTTGATAAAAAGGGTCATACACAATACGCTAGAGTAAATCAAAATACAATTGATATGTTAGATTGGGTATTAGAAGACAAACAATATGAAATTAATGATAGTGGTGATCCAATACTTGAAAGTTTATCTAATGTGAAAAAACTTGATTTTGAATTTAAGGATATAAGTAGAGGTGGAAGAATTGTTGGTGCATTCTTTCCATACTACAATAATTCTGATATCGATTTAACACCTTATGGCATTTACAAGCGTGGTGAAGTAATTAGAGAATCATGTTTATTAACTGCTTTTCGTTCATCTGGTTTATTGGATGATGAACAATTAAATTTATTATCATCATTCCTTAAAACAAAATTAATACCTAGAGAAGAATTAAAGCATATATCTAATTTATTCAACATTCGCATAAGTTGTAGAGTGCATTACGATACAGGTAAAACATCGACAAATGAATATGGTGAAAAATATGGGAAAACACTTAAGTTACATATCATTGAAGATCACTACATACTTGACAAAGATGTTAACGCTACAGTATTCTATGTTAAAAACTATGCTAAAATAAACAATGATGAACGTTTTGTGAATCACCCTAGAAAAATGATGGTAAGCAGGCTAGACAAAAATCGTTATGAATTCTCTAAAAAAGGATGTACAATAAATAGAATAATTGATGCAATGATTGAAAATAAATTACTAGAACCAATGACTGATGAAGAAAAACGATACCTACAATATGATGAATGTTCTGGGTTATTTAGAGATTATAGAAAGAATAAATCAATCACAGTTAAATGCAAAGAAGCTATACGTCAAATTAACATTAAAGATAAAAAGAGAATTCCAATAACATTTTCAAAACCTAATAAATTCCTGTTTGGTTATGATGTTAAAGACGAAGAAATTCATCAACGCCTTCACGAGTTGCAAAGACTTGTTGATTCACTAAATTTAAGACATAGCATTGACGTTTCATTATATCATCATTTTAGTGAATTAATGCAAAAAATAATGTATGAATATGGTTGTTTAGATGATATATATGAATTTAGTGGTAATGTGTCGCAAAAAATAAGAAGCGAATTACAGTTCCCTAAAATTATATGGAGTGAAGGTCATTATAAAGGCAAACTCTATTATATTGATCAAGCAGGTGCATATATGAGTTCAGTAACATCTATACCATCAGGAATGCCAGATGATGATGGAAACTTTAAATCAGAAAACACTAAAATTAAAGAACTCATTGAACGCCTTTATGATATTCGCATGAAAGCTAAAAAAATTGGAATGGATAAATTAGCTACAACAATTAAATATATGATGAACAGTTCTTGGGGTTATTCAATGAAGAAACCAAAATTAATTAAACATAGATTTGTTAAAGATGTTGATGAATATGTTAAGAAATTTGATCCATTCATCATTAAATACAAGTACAACCAGGGACATGCAGGTCCAGGTTATGTTGACCGTATAAATCCATATGTTGAAAGCTATTCATATCCACAATTTGCACGTTCAGTTCTCAATACATTTAATGCAAAAATGAAAGAACTCTGTAATAAAGTCAATGTTCTATATAGTAAAACTGATTCAGCACTTATATATGAGAATGATTACAAGAAATTATTATCAGAGAATTGGATAGGTGAAAAATTAGGGTTATTTAAAGTTGAACACATATTTACTGAAGTGTATGTTAAATCTGCTGAAAAATGGATAGGTAAAAATGAAGATGGTACATACTTTTATCACATGTCAAAGAAATTAAAAGATATATGTTCAAAGAGTGATGACCCAATCAAATGTTTGAAATTTATATAAGAGATAATTTATTTTTTTTTTCTTTGATAAAATAAGATATGCAAGCAAAACGCGCTTACTACTCACCAACAGCTTTCGTCGATATGCTCTTCAAAGAAAACCCATCACTCGAAAATAACATTACAGACATTTATGCATACTTTAAACCACAAGATGCATACGTAGACAAATATCAACAAGTGTGTGCAAGAATCATTGGCATAATATTTAAACGTAAAGAGAAGACATTTAATAACAAGCCAATAATCAACCCTAAAACAGGTAAACCAATAAATCCTCGTACACCTCAACAACAAAAAGAACATGAATTACAACTGGAACGAGAAATACAAAAATCAAGAAAAGTTATATGCATTCCAAACAAGAAAGTTATAGAGATTTCAAATAACAATCAACCAATCATACATTACAAAATATCAAAAACTAAACCATTTAACAAAGACTCAAAGAACTTAATGTACATCTCAATAAATACAACAATGGAGACTTATACAGGTGATGGTGGAGAGATTTCATATTACCCTTCAGCAGTTTTCACAAATACTAATGAACAACTTGAAAAAATGATCAGAGATAATGAAATAGTTATAAAACGAGTTAAACATGCTAGTGAAATGAAAGCAGATTTTAATGACATCGATTATGTTGAAGATGAATTGTGGATGTAAATAATTTATTTTTTTTTCTTTGATAAAATAATGGAAGGAGAAATAATGAATGAGTCTAAAAATAAAACAAGACAAATTCGTAAAAAGAGAATAAGTACTGAAGATATTATCGATTACATTAACTGGTCATTAATAACTGATAATATGAAAATGATAAAGAACAGTTCATTAATAAATGTACAAAAACTATATAAAGAACAAACAGGCGTAGAAGTATCATTAACATTTATCAGGAATCAAAAAATAAAGATGTTTAAAGATAATTAATCACATATCATATTTCTTTTTATTTTTGACCTCATTTTCTTTCATTTCAACCATTTCACCTCTAAATTTATCTTCTATGCCAAATTGTTTAACGCCATATTGTTTAAGTTGATTCATTTTCTCAACTATTTCATTCATTTTTTCTTCATATTCTGCGTGAATGACTTTTATAATATCTTCTTTCGCTGACATGAATTTATTGTTTAATTCACCTGGATTGATGTTGATTAGTTTCTTTGCATATGATGGTGCTAATACGTTGTTCACGAATTTTAATGCACACGTTTTCAATAACTTTACATTTTTATCATAGAATTTTAAAGTCATTGTAATCGTATAGTTAATTGTCGTATTTTTAGCACTAACGTTGTGTGTATATTTAATTTCGACAGCTGCTTGATTATCTACTTTAAATTCACTGATGACGTATTGTTCAAAATTGTCCTTGCTCATTTTGATTGTAATAAAAAATTATTTTGATTAAAATAAATATGGAAGAAAATGAAATGAAAAATGAAGAAAAAAGCGTTGATCAAAAATTTAGAGAGATTGATAAGTTGTTTGAT
>ENA-ORPH01003610-ORPH01003610.1-human-gut-metagenome-genome-assembly--contig:-NODE-3610-length-11178-cov-2.573227_pt1 | contig 11178 bp, 9 predicted proteins | sample MGYA00242142_ERZ509074 | MGnify/ENA primary metagenome ERZ509074 (study PRJEB26280, sample SAMEA2338724) | human gut metagenome | biome: human gut; feature: human-associated habitat; material: faeces... | reverse complement strand
GGAGTGCCCCGATTATTTCAGAGTTGATGGCTCTGATGTGCTGGTATTTTCGCCAATGGGTACAAAATACGGAAATCAGGCGGTTTGCACGCTGGTTGATTTTGATGAAAAAACCTGTTCAATGAACATCGGAAGCGATTTTCAGTTCCTCGATTACGGTCTGGACCTGTATGCGCCACAGAGCACCACGGACAGGGATGGCCGGAGAGTAGTGATCGCATGGCTCAGAATGCCTGAGCCTGCCGATGACAACACGATAGGAATGTTCAGTATGCCCCGCGTCTGCGAAGTTAAGGAAGGACACATTTTCTTCAGACCGCACCCCAGCGTAAGGGCACGGTTCAGCAGGAAAATCTCCGCTCCGGAGGGCATATTCATGGTAAAATCAAGGCTTTCTGACGGCGAGTCGCTCAACATCGGCGGGTATGTTGTCAGAAATGAAAACAACCGTATAATTACCGATAGAAGCGCAGTTATCAGAAATCACACGGAGATCTGCAACACCTTTGAAACTCCGGCGCTGGACGGCGCTGCGGAAATCGAGGCTTACATTGACGGAAATATGATAGAGGTTTTCGTGAACAACGGAGAGTATGTTATAACGAACGCAGTGTATGATCTTTCAGACGAATTGAGCGGCAATGCCGAACTGTTCGGACTTGCCTGCGCGGAGGAATAATTATGGCTGAATTTGACGTATGCGCTCTCGGCGAACTGCTGATTGACTTCACCGAAAACGGTATCAGCGAGAACGGAAATCCTATCATGGAAGCAAACCCCGGCGGTGCGCCCTGCAATGTGCTTGCAATGCTGAATAAACAGGGATACAAAACCGCGTTCATAGGCAAGGTGGGAAACGACATTTTCGGCAGGCAGCTTAAAGCGGTAGTGCAGGAAGCGGGGATAAATACAGACGGACTGGTAACGGACGAATCTGTAAACACAACGCTTGCCTTTGTCCACACATTGCCCGGCGGAGACCGCGAGTTCTCCTTTTACAGAAACCCTGGCGCGGACATGATGCTGAGCGAATCAGATATAGATTATAAGCTGGTACAAAATTCCCGTATCTTTCATTTCGGCTCGCTTTCAATGACGGGCGAAATATGCGAAGCGGCTACAAAAAAGGCTGTCGAAACGGCAAAGGGAAGCGGCGCGATCATTTCGTTTGACCCAAATCTTCGTGAAAATCTGTGGGACAGCCTTGACAAGGCACGGGAAAAAATCGCTTACGGAATATCCGAATGCGATATTCTGAAAATCTCGGATAACGAAATACAGTGGTTCACAGGGGAGCAGGATTTTGACCGCGCGGTGGAAATCCTGCGCGGCAGATACGGCAATATAAAGCTGATGCTTTTATCCCTCGGAAAGAACGGAAGCCGCGCCTATTGCGGCGAAAACAGCGCATTCGCGCCTGCGGTTCCCGCAAACACAATAGAAACAACAGGCGCGGGCGATACTTTCTGCGGTGGGATCCTGGCGAAGGTGCTGAAATACGGTTTGAGGAATTATTCCGCCGAGGAACTCACGAGAATACTGAACTATGCAAATTCCGTAGCAGGAATCGTTACGGAACGCAGGGGAGCGTTAAAAGTTATGCCTTCCCCCGCAGAAATAAACGAAAGAATGGAGAGAATCACCAATGACTGAAATAACTATCAGGCTGACGTCGGTAAACGACGTAAAGAACTTCGTAAGCGCTGTAACATTCTGCAGCTGCGACGTGGATATCGCTGCGGACAGATATATTATTGACGCTAAATCAATAATGGGTATTTTTAGTCTTGACCTTAGCAAAACTCTGGTTTTACGGATACATTCCACAGACGAGAACGTTATAGCTGACCTGACCTCAAAGATACAGCAGTTTATCGTAAAGTAATTTCAGACCTCATAAATGCCGAACCGCCGCTTTCATGGAAAACGGCGGTTCGCTGTATTCGGCACTTTCCTGCTCATATTCGGTTCAACTGCGGCAGAATATTATGAGCTGACGGTCTGATGTTCATTGCACGGGCAGGGATTTCCCTTCCACGGCGAGGCTGCGATGATAAACGACACCTACCTCACCGGAAGCTGGAGGACAAGCAGTCCATAATCAAATGTATTTATCAAGTGCATTTTAATATACAATTCTGGTATGATGATTATATTCATCTCACAGTTTACACATAGCTGGGTAAGTGCTATAATAACCACAGAACGAAAAAGCGCTGAGTTCTCAAAGACAACAAGGAGAAGATGAACATGGATACACATGAAGATTTCCTGGGCAGGATAAGGTATCCCGGATATCACGACAAAATAATGACCGCGGAAAAGGCGGCGGAATTCATAAAGCCTGAAATGACGCTCGGCGTCAGCGGATTCACCATCGCGGGATATCCGAAGGCAGTCGCAGGAGAGCTTGCGAAGCGCGCAAGGAACGGCGAAAAGCTGGAGCTTACAGTGTACTCCGGAGCCTCCCTTGGTGAGGAGTTCGACGGCGAGCTTGCAAGGGCGGGCGCTCTTAAAGCGAGAATGCCTTACCAGACCAACAAGGATCTGCGTAATTCGATAAACGCCGGTATGATATCCTATCACGACGTTCCGCTGGGACAAATGCCGGTGTGGGTCAAGAACAACTTCCTGAAGCACATCGACGTTGCGATAATCGAAGCCGCCGCCATTGACGAAAACGGCAACATTATCCCCACCACATCGGTCGGAACCTCCAACATCTACGCCGAATACGCAGATAAGATCATCATTGAGGTGAACACCTACGTTCCCCGCTGTATTGAGGGAATCCACGATGTGTATTCGCCGGAGCGTCCTCCGCATACGCAGCCTATTCCGATAACCAAGGTAAGCGACAGGGTCGGAACTACCTACATAAAGTGCGACCCGGCAAAGGTAGTTGCGGTGGTCGAGAGCAACATTCCGGACAACGGCAGGACGGTTTCCCCGGTGGACGACGAGTTCCGCAGCATGGCGAATAACCTCATCGGATTCCTGAACAGCGAGGTCGAGCACGGCAGGCTGTGCAATCCGCTTCCTCCGGTTCAGGCGGGCGTCGGGAGCGTTTCCAACGCGGTTTTGCAGGGACTTGCTGAGTCGGATTTCGAACATCTCACCGTGTATTCCGAGGTGCTCCAGAACTCGATTTTCGACCTCATCGACGCTGGCAAGGTGGATTTCGCTTCCGGTACTTCCCTCACGATTTCGTGGGACAAGCGCGATGAATTCTTTGAGAACTTTGAAAAATACCGCGACAAGATGATACTCCGTCCGCAGGAGATAAGCAATCACCCGGAGGTAATCAGACGGCTGGGCGTTATCGCGATAAATACCGTAATTGAGGCGGATATCTACGGCAATACTAATTCCTCGTATATCGACGGCTGCCGCCTGATGAACGGCGTCGGAGGTTCCGGCGACTACTGCGAGAACGCGGGGCTTTCGATATTCATTACGAAGTCCACCGCGAAGGACGGCATGCTTTCCTGCATAGTTCCGCAGGTCAGCCACGTTGACCACACTATCCACGAGATCCACGCGCTGATAACCGAACAGGGCGTTGCAGACCTCAGAGGTCTTGACCCGGTAGAGCGTGCAAATCTCATCATTGATAAATGCGCGCACCCGAAGTTCCGCAAGGCGCTTCACGAATATCTTGACAATGCAGAATCCACCTGCAAATACAAGGAAAACCCCGTAGATATGCAGGCGGCTCTTAACTTTGAAAAAGCAATGTGATGGAGGACAAAACAATGGACGAACAGGCAGTAAACATGGTAAATGAACTCATAGCAAAGGCAAGAGCGGCTCAGAAGCAGTTTGAGAGCTTCTCCCAGGAAAAGACCGACGAAGCGGTACGCGCGATAGGCAAGGTAGTCTACGACCGCGCCGAGGAGCTTGCCAAGATGGCGTGCGAGGAGAGCGGCATGGGCGTTTACGCCGATAAGGTAGCCAAGTGCCACGGCAAGTCCAAGTGTATCTGGAACAGCTTAAAGGGCAAGAAGTCCGTAGGTATCATCGGCGAGGACAAGCAGACCGGAATTATCCGTGTTGCCAAGGCAAAGGGCGTTGTTGGCTCCGTAACTCCGGTTACTAACCCGGTAGTTACCCCGATGTGCAATGCGATGTTCGCACTCAAGGGTCAGAACGCTATCATCGTAGCTCCGCACCCCAGAGCGCAGAAAACCAACAAATACGTTATCGACCTGTTCCGCGCAGAGCTGAAGAAGCTCGGACTTCCCGAGGACCTCGTGCAGACCGTTGAGCAGTGCTCCATGGACGCGACAACAGCCCTCATGCACGGCGTTGACGTTGTAGTTGCGACCGGCGGCGGAGCAATGGTGAAGTCCGCTTACTCCAGCGGCAAGCCCGCGCTCGGCGTTGGTCCCGGCAATGTTCAGGTTATAGTTGACCGCGGCGTTGACCTCGAGGAAGCAATCCCGAAGATAATCAGCGGCAGAATTTTCGATAACGGTATCATCTGCTCCGGCGAGCAGTGCGTATTCCTGCCGGAGGAGTCCTTCGAAAAGGGTATCGATATCTTCAAGAAGAACGGCGTGTTCTATGTTGACGACGCTGAAACCGCTAAGAAGTTCGCGGACGCTATCTTCCCGGAGAATGGTCCTATCAGCAGAAAGGTCGTAGGTCAGAGCGTGCAGACCATCGCAAAGCTGGCTGGCGTTGACGTTCCTGACGGCACCAGAATGATACTCATCAAGGCAAGAAGCATCGGCAAGGACGAGCCCCTCTGCCGTGAGAAGATGTGCCCGGTAATGATAACCGCTTCCTACGACACATTCGAGAACGCAGTAAAGCTTGCGCAGACCGACCTCGACTGCGAGGGCAAGGGTCACACCGCTTCCCTGCACAGCAACGATATGGAGCATATCAAGTACGCTGGCGAGAAGCTGACAGTAAGCCGTCTGATAGTAAATCAGCCGTCCTCCACCGGCGCAGGCGGAAGCCTCTACAACGGCTTTGCTCCGACAACAACGCTCGGCTGCGGCTCATGGGGCAACAACAGCATTTCCGAGAACCTGAACTACACTCACCTCATCAATGTGTCTCAGATAGGTCTTTACAATAAGGACGCGGCAGTTCCCACCGATGAGGAGATCTGGGGCTGAACGGACTAAGGAGTTTTTATGGAACAGATAATTTTCCGCCCGAAACTTTATAAATTCGACACGCTGAAAGCCTTTACCGATGAATTCAAGGTAGGCGGCAGCGACCTTATCCTGACGAACAAGTACATCTACGATCCGTATTCCGATAACAACAAGTGCGGCGCGCAGGTGATCTATCAGGAGGAATTCGGCGGCGGCGAGCCTACCGACACCATGGTCGACGCGATAATCGCCGAGGCTTCAAAGAAGCATTTCGAGCGCGTAATTGCCATCGGCGGCGGTACTGTGATCGACATTGCAAAGGTGCTTTCCGTATCCGACGGAGGCTCGGTGGATTCCCTCTACGACCACAAGGACAGCATTACAAAGCGGCACCAGTTAATTATAATTCCGACCACCTGCGGCACCGGCAGCGAGGTCACGAACATCTCGATAATCAACCGCACGCGCCTTGGCGTGAAGATGGGTCTGACCTCCGAAAATATGTTCGCGGATTACGCTGTGCTGGTTCCGGAGCTGCTCGCGAAGCTTCCGCTGAAGGTGTTCGGCGCAAGCTCCATTGACGCGCTGGTCCACGCTGTTGAATCCTCGCTCTCCCCGAAAGCTACCGTATACACAAAGCTGATGGGATACAAGGCTATCGAAATGATAATCACCGGCTATCAGAAGCTGGTCAGCGAGGGCATGGACAAGCTCCCGCAGTACATGGGCGACTTCCTTACCGCTTCCAACATGGCTGGATTTGCATTCGGCACAGCGGGCTGCGCGGCAGTCCATGCGCTGAGTTACCCCCTCGGCGGTACATATCATGTTCCTCACGGCGAGAGCAACTACGCGCTGTTCACCGGAGTGCTGTACAAGTACATGGAGAAAAAGCAGGACGGCGAGATAGCACATCTCAACGCGTACCTCGCGGAGCTTCTGCACTGCGACGTGAAGAATGTCTACAACGAGCTTGAAAACCTGCTGAACCACATTCTCCCGAAGAAACCGCTGCACGAATACGGCGTTACCGAAGCGGATATTCCGGTATTCACCGACAACGTGCTCGCAACGCAGGGCAGACTAACCGCGAACAACTTCGTTCCGCTCAGCCGCGATGATATTCTCGACATCTACAAGAATCTTTATTGATAATCTTCTCCCCCTATATGCGCTCAGCGCTGCTGCGGCAACGCTGGGCGTTCTTTCTCAAATGATATGAAAGGCGAAAACCATGAAATACAGCGAAATGGACAAACAGGCGCTCGAAGCCGCAAAACAGAAGTGCCTTGAGCGGTTAAGCAAGTACTCCAAAGATGACATCTCCCTCGACCTCTCCAGAGGAAAGCCCTCAAAGGAGCAGCTGGAGCTTTCGATGAAAATGCTGGACGTTCTCGACCACCACAGCCTGCTGGACAGCGAAAGCGGTCAGGACTGCCGCAACTACGGCGGGCTTGACGGAATTCCGGAGGCAAAGCGCCTGCTGGCGCATATGATGGGTACGCATTCCGTGAACACGATAATCGGCGGAAACAGCAGCCTTACGATGATGTACCAGCTTATAAGCCACGGAATGACGGACGGTATCTGCGGCTCCACGCCATGGCAGGAGGTCAAGGGCAGAAAGTTCCTTTGCCCTGTTCCTGGCTACGACCGGCATTTCGCGATAACCGAGCATTTTGGATTCGAGCTTGTTCCGGTGCCGATGAACTCCGATGGTCCGGATATGGACGTAGTGGAAAAGCTGGTAAGCAGCGACGATAAGATAAAGGGTATCTGGTGTGTTCCGAAGTACGAAAACCCCACCGGAATAGTTTACAGCGCCGATGTAGTCCGCCGTTTTGCCGCGCTGAAGCCTGCGGCGGAAGATTTCCGCATTTTCTGGGACAACGCCTACTGTGTGCATAATTTCGACGGAAAGTGCGCCGAAATTCCGGATATAATCTCCGAATGCGACAAGGCGGGAAATTCAGACCTCGTGTATGAATTTTGCTCCACAAGCAAGATAACGTTCCCCGGTTCGGGAATTTCGGCGGTAGCCTCCAGCCCGGCAAATCTCATTGATATCCGGGCGTTCCTGAAATTCGCTACGATAGGTCCGGATAAGATAAATCAGCTCCGCCACGCGAGATTTTTCAGGAATTCCGCAGGGCTCCGCGCACACATGAGGAAGCACGCCGCGATAATGAAACCGAAATTCGACGCGATGTACAAGGTGCTGAACGAGGAACTGGACGGGCTTGGAATCGCAGAATGGACGGTCGCAAAGGGCGGGTACTTTGCTTCCTACGATACACTCCCGGGGTGCGCGCGGGCGGTCGTTGAGATGGCTGCGGAGCATGGCGTGAAGTTCACTCCGGCAGGCTCGACCTACCCACACGGAAACGATCCGCAGGACAGCAATATCCGGCTGGCTCCGTCATTCGCAGCTGTCGAGGAGATAGAAAGCGCAGTCACGGTGCTTGCGCTCTGCACGAAGATCGTAAGCATTGACAAGCTCTTAAAGTGAAAAAGCATAGCGCCTGACGAATTTATCAGGCGCTTTTGCCGGTTTAAGGAATAAATGGAGAATTGATATGTACATCAGCTTTGACTACTACCGGGCATTTTATTATGTCGCAAAGTACGGCAGCATTTCGCAGGCGGCGGAGGCACTTATGAACAACCAGCCCAATGTGTCCCGGACGATAAAGAACCTCGAAAGCGAGCTTAACTGCACGCTGTTCGTGCGTTCCAGAAAGGGCGTTGAACTGACCCCGGAGGGCGAAATGCTGTACGCCCATGTAGCCGCGGCGGTGGAGCATATCCAGTCCGGCGAGGAGGAAATCTGCCTTGAGCGGACGCTCTCAAAGGGAGTTGTGACGATAGGCGCAAGCGAAATTGCGCTGCGGTGCTTTCTGCTTCCGGTGCTGAAGGATTTCCGGCAGAAGTACCCCGGTGTACGCATTCGTGTGTTCAATCATTCCACGCCGCAGGCGGTCTCCGCGCTGAAAAACGGGCTTGTGGATATTGCGGTGGTCACTACTCCGACCGGCGAGCTGAACTCCCTGACCTCAAAGGAAATATGCGAAGTAAGGGAAATTCCGGTGTGCGGAACGGCATTTTCACAGCTTGCCGGAAAGAAGCTGAGCCTTTCGGAATTGTCCACATATCCGCTGATTTCACTCGGAAAGCAGACGAAAACCTACGAGGCGTATTCCGAGTGGTTCAGGAAGAATAAATGCGATTTCACGCCGGATATCGAAGCCGCGACCGCCGACCAGATACTTCCGATGGTTAAGAACAATCTTGGCATAGGTTTCGTTCCGGAGGAGTTCCTTGAAGAATATCCGAATCAGGGAATTATCCGTCTGGAGCTTCAGGAAACCGTACCCTCGCGGCAGGTGTGCTATCTCAGGAAAAAGGGTCACACCATGAGCGTCGCCTGCCGGGAGATGGAAAAGATGATTTTATCCGTATCTGAATAACGAGAAACATAAGCACCTGCCATAATGACAGATGCTTTGTTGTTATGTATTTTTCCCCGAGGTCTTATCCAGCGCGACAGCCAGCACCTCGGACTGTATCAATGTGTTCAGAGAGGGGTCGCCCTCGCGGATACGCATGGTGCGGCGGATTTCCTTAGGAATAACGATACGTCCGAGGTCGTCGATACGGCGGACGATTCCGGTAGCTTTCATATATAAATTCCTCCGTTGTTTGAAAATAACAGCATTTCTGCCTGTGGAGGTATTGTCTGTCTTTTCCGTGGAATTATTCATGCGGTTTCGACAAAAAATGCGAACGACTAGTAAAAACGGCATGCTTGAAATCCATGTGAGTTTGTGTTATAATCAAATCAGTTTATTATGGGAACCTCTAAAAACCGATAAAAACGCCGTGTTGAAATTGATAATTGCCGTTGTCGTGCTGATTATCGGAGTGTATTCAATGCCGTCCTTCGTCAGCACAGTACAGATGTGGTTTTAGAGGCGGTCTTTAAATAATAGGTTATTTCGACAGCCGGCGCCGTTTGTTGCCGGAATCATGCAGATTTTCCGAGCGCCGGCTTATCTTCCGCGAACCTGCATTTCCGGCTCGCGGGCAGGAAGTACGCTATCTCCGCCACGGCGGGTATCGCCCATGAGAAGCTGTACAGCAGGTACAGCGACGTTATCGTCTGGAAGTGCGCGAATATAGTGTACACCCATACCACCCGGAACACGCAGGAGCCCATTATCACCATGATGGTCGGGACTACTGTCCTGCCTATCCCGCGGGCGGCGGCTATGGTGCAGTCCATGAAGGCGGCGATGGGGTAGCTCCAGCCCATTATGTAGAGCCGCTCCATTCCGGCGTTTATTACCTCCGCGTCGTTCGCGAACAGCGACAGGAACCCCCGCCCGAACAGCATGAGCAGTCCGCCGAGTATCGCGCCAGCCGCGAAGGAGTAGGTAAGGCTCACGGCGTAGCTCTTCATCATTCGGGAGTGGTTCCCGGCGCCGCGGTTGCGGCTTATAAAGCTGGCGCAGGCGGTGTGTATCGCCGTTGAATATTATCGCGTCCGCGTTGGCTGCCGCAGAGTTTCCGGAAACCGTTATCGCGTCGAAGTGGTTCACGCCGGTCTGTACGAACAGGTTCGCCACTGCGAAAACCGCGTTCTGTATACCCGCCGGAATTCCCAGCATTAGCACGTCGGCGCACGCCTTACGGCTGATGTACTTCCGGGAGGGTCTGAGCGCGCAGCAGTCCCTGCGGCGCACGAGGTGTACCACTATCAGCCCCGCCGAAAGGTACTGCGAGATAACGCTCGCCGCCGCGACTCCGGAAGCCGCCATTCCGCAGCAGATGACGAAGAAAAGGTTCAGCGCAACATTGAGCGCTCCGGCTATCGAGAGGTATATCAGCGGGCGCTTGGTCTCGCCGCAGGCGCTGAGTATTCCGCTGCCGAAGTTGTACACCGCCATCGCCGGCATTCCCAGGGAGTATATCCGCAGGTAGGTCACTGCCTCGGTTATAAGTTCGGATTTCGTCCTGAGGAGGGTCAGCATAGGCTCCGCCAGGAACAGGCACACCAGGCAGACTATAACCCCGATTATCCCGCACACCAGCAGCGAGGAGTGCACCGTCATTCTGACGCCCTCGTCGTCGCCTGCGCCCAGTCTGTGCGCCGCCCGGACGTTAACGCCCGCGCCCATTCCGATGAGGAATCCGGTGAAGAGCGACACCAGCAGGGTAGTGGAGCCTACCGCGCCGAGGGCTATGTAGTCCGCGAATTTCCCGGCTATCGCTACGTCGCTGAGGTTAAAGAGCACCTCCAGAACCTGGGTCATCATAAGCGGCAGGCTGAACAGAAGTATGTTCTTCCACAGCGAGCCTGTTGTCATTTGTATAGAACACGTCTTTGTATTCATTTTATTTCCTTATCATTATCATTGAATTATTGTTTTCCAGCGCGGCGGAGGCACCGTTGCCTTTACCCGCCAGGATATCATATCACTTTAGGCGGGAATTGTCAAGCGCGCACTGTGCCGGAGCATGAAAAAACAGGTGCGGCGTAACTCCGCATATTTGCGCCGCATGCGCGGAATTCCTCCGTGAAGCGCGGCGCGGCGCGGCAGTGAGAGACTCCGGGGCGCACGGCGGAGATCTCCAGCACGGAGCGTTCCGTGCCGGGAAACAATCGCCGCAATCGGCTTAACAGCGCGTTTTGGCGGCTGTTTTCCGGAAAGGGCTTGAAATTCCCGGGGATTTGTGGTATGTTATTGTTGCAGGGAAAAACCCGCAACAAACATATGTGCAGAACAACAAGGAGGAATCATCATGGATTTTCAGATCGTGCTGCCCGGAAAGACCATCGCAGGCAAGGGCGCTTTATCCCGCGCAGGGCTTGAGAAATACGGAAAGAAGCCGCTTATCGTCACCGGAAAACATACCGCGAAGTCGCAGGCGGCGGCGGAGCTTCTGAAATACGCGCCGGGGGGAGTTGTTTTCGACGGCATAACCGGCGAGCCTACCGTTGAAATGATAAACGCGGGAGTCGCGGCGTATCATGAGAATTCCTGCGACCACGTCATCGGCGTCGGCG
>ENA-ORPH01003600-ORPH01003600.1-human-gut-metagenome-genome-assembly--contig:-NODE-3600-length-11206-cov-2.674648_pt1 | contig 11206 bp, 7 predicted proteins | sample MGYA00242142_ERZ509074 | MGnify/ENA primary metagenome ERZ509074 (study PRJEB26280, sample SAMEA2338724) | human gut metagenome | biome: human gut; feature: human-associated habitat; material: faeces... | reverse complement strand
TAGGGAAGACCCGTATCTGGAACATCGATATCAAAAACTCCCAGTTCAACAATAACGCCGCCAAAGGTACCCAGCACCAATGGCTCCTAAAGACACACCACATCAAGAAAAGACATAGATTGACCGCCAATACCGGTAATAACACCAATCCGGGAAACGAGATCCACTCCTTCCCTTCCGGATTCATACGTCCGGTAGCGAATCCGGCTATGGCCGCCACGGCAAAAGCGATCGTAATCAACACAAATAAAATATATATCAACTTCTTCATCCTTCCTATCCTGCGATTTAAACAAAAAAGGGACTATCCGGAAAAGACAGTCCCCCAATTCATACACTATAACCTGTCCGCTTCCGGCAGGGATAGCTTAAAAAACTTATCGAAGCGTTCCTTGTTGAGCCTCTTGGATCATCTTCTGATTAGCCAAGATCACGATCTCAACACGACGGTTCAACGAACGACCCTCGGGAGTGTCATTGCTAGCCACAGGATCATGTATACCTTTGCCTTCATAAACCATACGATCCGTACTTACCCCCTGCATCATCAGGTAATCGTAAACGCTCTTCGCACGTTTCTCGGACAAGGTCTGGTTATAATCCACCTTGCCGGTGTTATCCGTAAAGCCGATGATTCGGATATCCGTATCCGGATTGGCCTTCAAACTGGTAGCGAAGTTACGCAAGGCACTCTTGGAAGCGTCGCTCAACGTACTCGAGTTCGTGGCAAACAAGATACCGGAGTCAAAAGTAACCTTCAAGGCCTCACCATTGTTCACGCTTTCGATCTTCGTGTCCTCAGGCAGGGTAGCTTCCAGCTCCTTCTTCTGCTTATCCATTTTCTTACCGATTAACGCACCGGCTGTACCACCTACGGCCGCACCGATCACGGCACCCAATGCGGTATTTCCGGCCAAGGCACCAACGCCAGCTCCGACAGCGGCACCACCGCCTACACCGATCGCCGTACCCTTCGCCGTGTTATTCCACGTTCCGCAACTCGTAAACACCACTGCCATACATAGCAGTAAAACAGATAATAATTTAATGTTCCTCATCATCTTCTACAATTTCACTTAAACAACTTTATATATATAACAAATATCAATCAAACATGTTGATCGAATCGCAATATTCAAGTTCTCCTTGTACTATAAAAGTGATTTCCTCCGGTTCGAATTTGCCTACGCCGTCTTTCTGGGCGTTCTTAATTACATAATTTACAACCTCTTCCTCATCGATCTCGATCTCATCGTCGCCATCATCATCTAGCATGCCATTAGATTCATAGAAGTCGTAGATCAAGTCTACGATATAGTTGATATCGTCATTACTGAACTTTCCTTTCAGTTCTTGGGGAAGATAATTCTGGATAAATTTTACGGAATCATCCTCGTCATAAAGTAGCTCGTCATTGTTCGTGCTCATAATTAATCTTGTTTAATTGGTTTGAATAACGGCAAATGTACGGAAATATTTTGATTTTATATCCCAAAAACAATTAAGCTTATTTACGGACGTGACTTAACAAAAGCAAATGCCCCTACTTGAACATAGTTCTAAAAGAGCTTAGGTTTTATAGGAAGCAAAGGTAATAAAAACACTTGATTATCATATAGACCTATTATTTTTTATAGCTTCCGGGCAATTTACTGTTCCGCATGATATTTTCTTTGAAAGAATATATTTCCAACCGAGTACCCCAAAGAGACTTCCAATATCTTTATGGATCACAAAAAACACTAAAGCCAGTCTTATTTGTGTTAAAATCAAAATACACTCCATCATTTATTTACATATAGTCATTTGATACTCAAGTTCTTTTAGAACTCAGTAAATGTATTAAATTATGATTACAATGGAACCTAAAATACAAAGTACCACAAGTACCCGAGCTCTCAGGAGCAAAATCGGGCCTATCAAGGCTTACTTATTCAAGACCTCATATGTAATCAGTCCAATCACGCCAAGCGATCTTAAACATTCCATGAAAGGTGCCTACAAATCATTCCTGTCTAAAACCGATCAAGCATACGGCCATTCCACGTCAACAATCAACCCCAAACTTTACCCTATTTCTACCTTTAAGCAAATGAGCCTCGTAGTAGTCCCGAGTTTCATGATAGAGTCCCCATTCGAGGTAGTGGCGATAGCTCTTATCGCCTTTCTACTTATCCTCCTTTCGATGAGGGAACATCGGCATAAGAAAGACATTCTTGACACCGAACGAAATATGGCCGAAGAAGTGATCCGCTTACGTGAGAAGGCGGAAGAATCAAACCGGTTGACAAGTGCTTTCCTCGCCAATATGAGCCATGAGATACGGACCCCATTGAATGCGATCGTAGGTTTCTCGACCCTTATCAGCGAAAGTGAGGATAAAGAGGAGATCAAAGAATTCGCTAAAATCATTCACGCAAACAATGAGCTACTCCTTAATTTAATCAATGACATACTCGATATGTCAAAAATAGAAGCCGGTATATTGGATTTCCTTTATACGGAAGTAGAGATTAACGAGCTTATGCAAACCCTATGGCGGAGTTACCGATTCAAGATCAAGGAAGGAGTAGAATTCCGCACGGAACTGCCTGCGGAAAGCTACATTATCCATACTGAGAGAAACCGTTTATCCCAAGTACTGGCTAATTTCATCAATAATGCTTGCAAATACACTTTCGAGGGAATGATAACGATCGGATATGAAATAAGGAAAGACGATATTTATTTCTTTGTTACCGATACGGGAAAAGGGATAGCGGAAGAAAATATCTCCCGTGTTTTCGATCGATTCGCTAAATTAGATTCCTTCACCCAAGGTACGGGGCTCGGGCTGTCTATCTGTGAATTAATCATTAAACATTTAGGTGGAGAGATCGGCGTGGAGTCAAGCGTTGGAAAAGGATCTACATTTTGGTGCACGGTTCCCACCCGGAAATAATCGCACCAAGCCGTATCTACCTATTAGTGAAAAATAAAAAGGCGGAATGATTCACATAGGATCATTCCACCTTCATTATTTTATAGAAACACCACGCTTAACGTCAAGCGTTCAAGTCTACTTTAGTTCTTAAATTCCAGACCATCGTCTTTCCTATCGATCACGATCGGGCGGTTACGGTCTACCGTTCCACCCAGCAAAGCCTTTGACAACTCGTTCAAGACATACTTCTGAATGACACGTTTTACCGGACGGGCACCGAATTGAGGATCGAAGCCCTTGTCGGCGATAAAGTCCAAGGCCTCGTTCGTGAAGTCCAAGGCGACACCGTTCGTAGCCAACATCTTCTTCACGCTGTTCAACTGCAAGGATACGATCTTGCGAATCTCCTCCTCGTTCAGCGGAGTAAACATGATGATATCGTCGATACGGTTCAAGAACTCCGGACGGATCGTCTTCTTCAACAGTTCCAGTACTTGGATCTTCGTCTCGTCTACCACCTTGTCATGCGTGGCGGGTGTCATCTTCTCGAAGTTCTCACGAATCAAGGAAGAACCTAGGTTACTTGTCATGATAATGATCGTGTTCTTGAAGTTGACAACACGGCCTTTGTTATCCGTCAGCCGTCCATCATCCAAGACTTGCAACAAGATGTTGAATACATCCGGATGCGCCTTTTCGATCTCATCGAACAAGACAACTGAGTAAGGTTTCCGGCGAATGGCTTCTGTCAGCTGGCCACCTTCATCGTATCCAACGTATCCCGGAGGTGCTCCGACCAAACGAGAAACACTATGCTTTTCTTGATACTCACTCATATCGATACGGGTCATCATATTCTCGTCATCGAACAGATACTCGGCCAACGCCTTGGCCAACTCCGTCTTACCCACACCGGTAGTACCGAGGAAGATGAAAGAACCGATCGGTCGTTTCGGATCCTGTAAGCCGGCACGACTACGACGAACCGCATCGGCGATAGCGTTGATCGCCTCTTCCTGACCGATCACACGGGTATGAAGCTCGGACTCCAGACGTAATAACTTATCTTTCTCGCTCTGCATCATCTTGCTGACTGGAATTCCAGTCCAACGGGATACCACATCGGCGATATCGTCGCTATCCACTTCCTCCTTGATCATAGCTGCGGCACCTTGCATCGTCTTCAACTTAGCCTGTACCTCCCTGATCTCCTCTTCCTTTTGCTTGATCTTACCGTAACGGATCTCAGCGACCTTGCCGTAATCACCCTCACGCTCCGCCTTGTCAGCCTCAAACTTTAGGTTCTCGATATCGATCTTATTTTGCTGGATCTTATTGATCTGCTCCTTCTCGCTCTGCCACTGAGCCTTTTGCTTGGTCTCCTCCTCCTTCAAGTCGGCGATCTCCTTGTTCAGTTGCTCTAATTTCGACTTGTCGTTCTCACGCTTGATCGCCTCACGCTCGATCTCCAACTGTTTGATACGCCGGGAAACCTCATCCAACGACTCCGGTACGGAATCGATCTGCAAACGCAGACGGGCGGCGGCCTCATCCATCAAATCGATCGCCTTATCCGGCAAGAAACGATCCGTGATATAACGGGTAGACAACTGCACGGCGGAGATAATCGCATCATCCTTGATACGTACCTTATGGTGATTCTCGTATTTCTCCTTCAGACCACGAAGGATGGAGATCGTATCCAACTCACTCGGCTCGTCTACGATAACGGTCTGGAACCGACGCTCAAGCGCCTTATCCTTCTCAAAATACTTCTGATACTCATCCAACGTCGTGGCACCGATCGAACGTAGCTCACCACGAGCCAAGGCCGGTTTCAAGATGTTAGCTGCATCCATGGCGCCTTCGCCTTTACCGGCTCCTACCAAGGTATGGATCTCATCGATAAAGAGGATGATCTCACCCTCGGATTTCGTAACCTCGTTCACCACCGCTTTCAAACGTTCCTCGAACTCGCCTTTATATTTAGCTCCGGCGATCAACGCGCCCATATCCAACGAGAAGATCTGTTTAGACTTCAAGTTCTCGGGAACGTCACCCCGAACGATACGATGGGCCAACCCCTCAGCGATAGCAGTCTTACCTACACCCGGCTCACCGATCAAGATCGGATTGTTCTTCGTACGGCGGCTCAAGATCTGCAAGACACGGCGGATCTCCTCGTCACGTCCGATCACGGGGTCCAGTTTACCGCTACGGGCACGCTCGTTCAAATTGATGGCGTATTTTCCTAAGGCATCGTACGTCTCCTCGGCGGATTGGCTTGTCACCTTATTTCCTTTACGCAACTCCTCAATCGCTTGACGTAACTCTTTCTCTGTCACGCCGGCGTCTTTCAATATCTGTGAAGCGGTGCTCTTTTCCGTGAACAACGCCAAGATGATCGGCTCCAACGATACATATTGATCCCCCATTTTAGAGGAATAATCGATCGCCTTCTGTAAGACAGCGTTCGACTCGCTAGAGAGATAGGGTTCGCCTCCCGAAACCTTAGGATAAGATTCGATTTGGCGATCCAGTACCATATTCAGGTTTTGAGCGTTTACCCCTAATTTCTGAAAGATAAAATTAGTAACACTCTCACCCGTCATAATGACAGCTTTCAACAAGTGAACCGGTTCGATAACCTGTTGATTATTTTTGGTAACCAACTGTACGGCTTGTTGAACAGCCTCCTGCGCCTTGATTGTAAAATTGTTTAAATTCATATATTTAAGCTCCTTTCTTATATTCTTTTCTAATTTATTTTACACTTATATCTTTACAAAAGAAATACCAAAACGAAAATATGACATTTTGTCTTAATATTATAAAACAGAATAGAGAACTCCCCGTCAAACCGTCCATTTCGGATGTCATTAGGACGTATCTTTTCAGAAAGAACAAAAGAGAGAGAAAAAGGTTTTGATAGTAAACGCACAGTATCTAGGTAAAAACAGTCAATGTTCTCAAAAAAACACGTACGAGTTTTTCCGGAAACACGTACATGTTTTTTGAAATTCACGTACGTGTTTTTTTCGAGTGGTTATATCCTATAAATCCAACAATTTACGGATAGTCATTATAATACTTCCACGTATTCTCCCGTTTCCTGTTTCTCTTCTTATCACGGGCACTTTTCCAGAAAATAGTCTCTAGTAAATCCTCTGCGTCGAAATAGACTCTTATGGTAGCAAGTACCCCTCCCCTTCGCTGGCCATCCTTCACGACATCCGAGTATATATTAGTCAGTTTTACGTTGGCAGCCATAGGAACCTTACCTACCTTAAACTCTTTCCAATCCTGATTCTTAGGGAGCCTAATCGTGTGCGCTTGCTTCTGTATGGCCAATGAACGGGAAGGTGACTTAAAATTCAGCAGCATGAATAGGACTGGGGTAATCGAATCATAATTAGTCAACCTACGTAAAGTATCTAACTGTACATATTCCGAGAAGTCTTTCGTAATCGGCAACTCACTTGGTGAGGATAACATATGGGTTCCCGGTTGATCGGGTCGTAGAAAAGTCCCGCTTTCTATCGCCTTCTGAAACTCAGGATTCAAACGTATCTCCTCCTTGCCGGATAAAAATTCTTGCAGGCGCAAAGAATCCTGTTCCGTCCACTGCGCATGGGCCATCGTAGGTAGGATGAATACTATCAAAAGGAATATAGGTCGCATCTTCACATCTCTCATCTTCATAATCCTCATTACATTTCTATCACCAAGACTCATTCCTCCATTAAATCCCCCATTCGAGTCGAGATACTTTAAGATTTATTGGGATGCTTATACCCTATTTGAATCTTAATATGGATTACCTTTATGCGATCAATCCAAATCCAATATAGATATGTTGATATTATTATCTCCGGCTAAGACAATGACCGGGACATCCAAGATAAAAGCGCCGCAAGGCACGACTCCACGTTTCCAGCAAGAGGCGAACGAGATCGCCCTGCATATGACCCAATTTCCCATTGACGAATTAAGTCGTATCCTCAAGCTCAGCCCGAAACTGGCGGCGGAATGTTACCGCAGATACCAAGATTTTCATGCGGAAGACAACCAGCCCTTGCAAGCGATACTCGCCTATACCGGTGTCGTATTCAAGAATATCAGCCCGAAAGACTTCACGGAGGAGGATTTTCTTTTCTCGCAAGAACATATGCGTTTCGTATCGGGATGCTACGGGTTACTTCGCCCATTAGACCTTATCAAGCCTTACCGGATGGAGTTCGACGTAAAAATCCCGGAACTAGGCGACGGGAATATGTACGCCTTCTGGAAGGACAGGCAAACAAATACATTAATCCATGACGTCCGACAGGGAGACAGAATCCTACTGAATCTAGCCAGCTTGGATATCCAACCCTCTTTCCAGTGGAAGGAGGTGGAGCGATCCGTCCGGATCATCACGCCCGAGTTCAAGGTCTGGAAGAACGGCAAAGCGGAGACGATCGTGATCTATGCCAAGATGTGCCGGGGACAAATGAGCCGCTATCTCATAAAGAACCGGATTTCTGACCCGGAGGCATTAAAAGCATTCACATGGGAAGGCTTTTCCTATAAAGAATCCATGTCCGAGGGGGATAATTGGGTATTTCTACAAGAATAATTCTAGGCTTATCCAATAAAATCAGATGATCTACGTTTTATAAGAACAATTCGTAAAAATCATAAAAAGGTTTATCCTTCTTTAATTTAGCGGTGATATGAAAAGAACCTTTACATATTTATTACTACTTGTTCTATTGGTTTGCGGAAAGCAAGCCTATAACCTGTTAATCTCGAATGAATCGATCCGGAGCAACCCTACCGGAGCCTTGTCTGACATCGCGGATGAGGTAATCGCCATTCCATTACAGGACTCAGGGACGCATTCGATCAAGGAGGCCAAGTATATCCGTCAAGAGGGAGACAACCTATTCCTTATCAGCAATGAGACGCTTTACCGTTTCAATCGCAAGGGAGAATTTATCTGTCGCATCACCCATCCGGATGACATACGGGTAGCGGGGTATGTAGTGAACCCGGCCAACCAGCAGCTGATCGTACTTGGAAACACGGACGATATTTTCTATTACTCATTCAATGGTGATCTCCTTACCCGCAAGAAACTGAAATGCGACCTTCCGGAGAATAGGCATATGCTATCCATATCCATGCACAATAACCGGATATTTACCACCGAGGAATGTGTTCATGGGGATACGGCAGGGCAAACCGCCACGATTGAGAAACAGATCGTTGAATACGATTCCTCTTTCCATAAATTACAATCTCATACGATCCGTCCGGTCGATCTGGAACGTTCCGCATGCCCGATCGGTTGTCTCGCCCCGGAAGTAGCCGTGGAGCCCGGAAGCGGAACGGTTTATGCCTACGCCCCCTCCTATCAACCCGGGAACTTATTACGGGACACTTTATATATTAAGCAAAAGCGGCAAAGCCAAGCCTTGGAGAACCTTGCCGGAAAGAATACACTTCCTTTGCTACCGATCCGCATGGGTAGCCGTTTCTGGGTATCTACTTACTATAACGCAGAGGATGAGTCCAGAAATTACACCTTCTGTTATGATACGGAGAAGGAAGAATACTGGCAGGTAAAAGAAGGATTAAAAGATAATTTTTATCAAACCGGTAATGTGCGACGAATGGACCCTATCGATCCCTATTGCCATTCCTATTGTTTCAGCAAATCCGGAGAGGATCTGCGAAATACTTTCCCCGCACAGGCCCAAGGGGAAAGCCTCGTGTTATTTATCGTGAAATTGAAAGGGTAAATCCAGTTAATATTTCAATAGAGAGCAGACTGATGGGTACAAAATAATATGTATCTTCGTACCATTCTAAAAAAGCATTAAGTACATGAAAAAACTTTTAACCTGCATTGCCTTGGGCTTTGCGACTACCAGCTACGCTGTAACCCCTTTGTGGATGCGTGATGTACAAATTTCTCCTGATGGAACAGAGATCGCGTTTTGTTACAAAGGAGATATCTATAAAGTACCGGCCAAAGGAGGAACAGCGACACAACTTACCACCCAAGCATCGTATGAATGCACGCCAATCTGGTCTCCGGACGGAAAACAAATCGCTTTCGCCAGCGATCGTAACGGCAATTTCGATTTATTCGTAATGCCCTCCAACGGTGGAACGGCACAGTGCCTCACCACTCATTCCGCCTCCGAGATTCCATCGGCCTTTACTCCCGACGGTAAATACGTACTCTTCTCCGCATCCATACAAGATCCCGCCCAGAGTGCCTTATTCCCGACCTCGGCCATGACGGAACTTTATAAAGTGCCGATCGGTGGCGGACGTACGGAGCAAGTATTGGGAACACCCGCCGAGATGGTTTGCTTCGATAAATCCGGAAAGACATTCTTATACCAAGACCGTAAGGGCTTCGAGGATGAATGGCGTAAACATCATACCTCGTCCGTCACCCGGGATATATGGATGTACGATACGCAAACTGGAAAACATACCAATTTGACCGACCATGCGGGAGAAGACCGCAACGCCGTATTTACCCCGGATGGACAGACGGTTTACTTTCTGAGCGAACGCAACGGAGGGTCTTTCAATGTATATTCATTCCCTCTCAACACCCCACAATCTATAACGGCGGTTACTAAGTTCAAGACGCATCCCGTACGTTTCCTCTCTACAAGTAGCGACAATACATTATGCTACACATACGACGGCGAGATCTATACACAACGTCCGGGAAGCAATCCGCAGAAAGTGCGGATCGACTTGATACGTGACGATCAAGAGCAAATCACCGATCTGAATTCCAGCAAGGGAGCTACCTCCGCCACCGTATCCCCCGATGGCAAGCAGATCGCCTTAACCCTAAGAGGCGAGGTATTCGTCACCTCGGCCGATTACAACACGACCAAACAAATCACCAATACCCCGGCCGCCGAAACAGGCGTATGCTTCTCGCCGGATAACCGTACCTTGGCTTACGCCAGCGAGCGTGGTGGTAATTGGCAACTTTACTTGGCTAAGATCGCCCGTAAGGAAGAAGCTAATTTCCCGAACGCAACGATTATCGAAGAGGAAGTTCTCCTGCCTTCTAAGACCGTAGAGCGTAATTATCCTCAATTCTCACCGGATGGTAAGGAACTCGCTTTCATAGAAGATCGTATGCGGCTGATGGTAGTCAACCTTGAGACGAAGAAAGTACGCCAAGTCACGGATGGCTCCACATGGTATAGCACAGCCGGCGGTTTCGATTACTCATGGTCGCCGGACGGTAAATGGTTCACGCTCCGGTTTATCGGAAACAAGCACGATCCTTATTCGGATATCGGCTTGGTTAGCGCGCAAGGCGGGGAGATTACCAACCTGACCAATAGCGGTTACACCAGCACCTCCCCACAATGGGTACTGGATGGAAACGCCATCTTATTCACCACCGAGCGTTACGGAATGCGTGCGCATGCCTCATGGGGCTCCTTGAATGATGCCATGCTGGTATTCATGAATCAAGACGCTTATGATAAATTCCGCTTGAGCAAAGAGGATTATGAGTTGCAAAAGGAACTGGAAAAGGAGCAGAAAGAGGTAACCGGGGACAAAACCGACGAAAAGAAAAAAGAAGATAAAGCCGATGAAAAGAAAGACGAAAAGCCCAAGGATATCGTAGTGGAACTGAAAGGCATCCAAGATCGTATCCTACGCCTTACTCCTAATTCCTCCGAAATGGGTAGTGCCGTCATCTCGAAGAATGGCGAGACCTTATATTATTTCTCGGCTTTCGAAGACAAATACGACCTGTGGAAAATGGACTTGCGCAAGAAAGAGACCAAGCTACTCCACAAGATGAATACCGGATGGGCGAACATGGAAATGGATAAGGAAGGTAAGAACCTGTTCTTATTGGGTAGCAATTCCATGCAAAAGATGGATATGGGATCGGAGAAACTAACACCGATTCATTACCAAGCGAACTTAAAAATGGACTTGGCCGCCGAGCGTGAGTATATGTTCGACCATGTCTATAAACAAGAGCAAAAACGGTTCTACAACGTGAACATGCACGGCGTAAATTGGGACGTTATGACCGCCGCCTACCGTAAGTTCTTGCCACATATCAATAACAACTATGACTTCGCAGAGTTGCTAAGCGAATATCTGGGAGAACTCAACGTCTCCCACACCGGAGTTTACACGGAAGATCAAAGCGGTACTTATAACGATGACGAGCTTTATCTGAATGTTGAAATCAGGAGCTTTGCAGTATATGTTACTTCTGGCAGCGACGCT
>ENA-ORPH01003598-ORPH01003598.1-human-gut-metagenome-genome-assembly--contig:-NODE-3598-length-11213-cov-3.184083_pt1 | contig 11213 bp, 8 predicted proteins | sample MGYA00242142_ERZ509074 | MGnify/ENA primary metagenome ERZ509074 (study PRJEB26280, sample SAMEA2338724) | human gut metagenome | biome: human gut; feature: human-associated habitat; material: faeces... | reverse complement strand
TCCACGCTCCGGTACGCCGTGGCGAAATCGGGGCAGGCGACTTTTTCGCCGGGCTCTCCGAATATCCGCATGGTTGCCACGTGCGCGAACGCGCCCTCCACCCCGCTGTACGCCACGCGCAGTCCGCTGACGAGCAGGCGCTGGTAGCGCTTGGATTCGGTAATCGTACCGACCAGAAAATTCCGGTAGTAGGGGCGGTACGCCGGGGGCAGGCGCTCGGTGTTGCGCGCGATCATCTCTGCCTCCCGCGCCTTGTCCTCCACCGGCAGTCCGTGCTCCTCCTTATAGGCTGCGACCACGGCAGCCGCCTGCATCCGTTCCGCAAACAGCTCCGCCATTTCCCGGTCGATCCGGTCTATGTTTTTGCGCGCCTCCGCGATGTCAGACCGCGCGCCCGGCGCCGCCGCGGCGGTTCTCTTTTCCTCGGTTCTTCCGTCCATGCCCTTTTTTGCATCCTCTCTTGTTTTTTCGTTCTGTACAACAAAAAGGAAAGCCCGCGCGGATTCCGTTTCGGGATCTCCATGCGGGCTTTCCAATATGTCGGGATCTATCCGGGCGTTCCAGCCGATTCTACCATCAGAGGGAAACGCCGTTGATCACGAGCAACGGACAGAAAGACCGCCTTGATGGTAATAATAAAATCGGGATGTCATCTGCATCATGGCGTTTACCTGCCCCTTTCCTTACTTTTTGTCTTTGCCCTCTATTATACCTCGTTTGCGGCGGTTTGTCAAGTATAGATTGTATTGTAATTTTTATTTTTTGGAAGAAGTAAAATCACGCAGCAAATACCGCAAGTAGCCTTGACATTTGATACGACATCCGATATAATAATATTGGTATAATTTGCTATATTGACCGGATGTGTCAAAACGGATAGGAGAAAAACAATGGCTGAAAAAACAACCGCCGACATCGGCTTTGAAAAACAGATATGGGACGCCGCGTGCGTATTGCGCGGGAATATGGACGCCTCGGAATACAAGAATGTGGTGTTGGGGCTGATTTTCTTAAAATACATCTCCGACCGCTTTGAGGAGAAACACCGTGAGCTGGTCGCGGAAGGCGACGGCTTCGAGGAGGATATTGACGAATACACCTCCGAGGGGATTTTCTTTGTGCCGCAGGGCGCGCGGTGGGGTGACATTGCCGCCAAGGCGCACACGCCGGAGATCGGCACGGCGATTGACGAAGCCATGCGCGCGATTGAGAAGGACAACAAGCGCCTGAAGGACATTCTGCCGAAAAACTTTGCCCGCCCGGAGCTGGACAAGCGGCGGCTGGGTGAGGTGGTCGATCTTTTCACCAACATCCGCATGATCGAGCACGGGGACGAGAAGGACATTCTCGGCAGAACCTACGAATACTGCCTTTCCAAATTTGCCGAGCAGGAGGGCAAGCTGGCGGGCGAATTCTACACGCCGTCCTGCGTGGTGCGCACGTTGGTAGAGGTTTTGCAACCCTATCACGGGCGGGTGTATGACCCCTGCTGCGGGAGCGGCGGAATGTTCGTGCAGTCGGCGAAATTTGTCGAGAGCCACAGCGGCAATATCAACGACATTTCGGTCTACGGGCAGGACTCCAACCCAACCACATGGAAAATGGCGCAGATGAACCTTGCCATTCGCGGCATTGATGCCGACCTCGGCAAATTCAACGCCGATACCTTCTTCAATGACTGCCACCCGACCCTGCGCGCGGATTTCATCATGGCAAACCCGCCGTTCAATCTCTCGGACTGGGGCGCGGACAAGCTGGCGGGCGATGTGCGGTGGGAATATGGCACGCCACCGGCAGGAAATGCAAACTTTGCCTGGCTTCAGCACATGATTCATCACTTGGCAGAGAACGGGCGCATCGGCATGGTGCTGGCGAACGGCTCGCTGTCCTCACAGTCGGGCGGTGAAGGTGAAATCCGCAAAAAAATCATCAATAAGGACTTGGTGGATTGCATCGTTGCCATGCCGACGCAGCTGTTCTATACCACGCAGATCCCGGTCTCGCTGTGGTTCCTCATCAAAGGCAAAAAGCAACCGGGCAAAACGCTGTTTATCGACGCGCGGAAGCTGGGCACGATGGTCTCGCGCAAGAACCGCGAGCTGACCGACGCGGACATCCGGAGGATTGCCGACACATACAACGCCTTTGCGGACGGTACGCTGACCGACCAAAAGGGCTTTTGCGCCGTGGCGACCACGGAGGACATCGCCAAGCAGGACTACATCCTCACGCCGGGGCGGTATGTCGGCATTGAGGAGCAGGCGGACGACGGCGAACCGTTTGACGACAAGATGAAGCGCCTGACCGGAGAACTCGCCGGGCTGTTTGAGAAGTCGCACGAGTTGGAGCAGGAGATACGCGAGAAACTGGGGGCGATTGGGTATGAGGTGTGATTTTTATTCAATACAAAAGGAGAAAGATAATGGACTTGCAAGATAAAATCGGTAGAGAGGCATTTGTAGATAAGATTATCGGTTTTGTTGATTCTCTGAAAAAGGGCAAGAACTTTTGTTTGGCAATCAACGGAGCGTGGGGGAGCGGTAAATCCTTTGTGTTGGGCTTGATTGAAGAAAAATTGTCTCAGAAACAGGAGTATATCATTATAAAGTACGATGCTTGGGAAAATACATTTTATTCCGATCCCCTTATTGCTATTTTAAGTTGTATTCTCGATGGTTTGGAAGATAAACTTTCAAAGATGAAGGGGTATGGAAAAGTCGCAGCGGATTTAGGAAAGAAAAGAGGAAAAGAAATTGTAGACAAACTAAGCGAGAACGGTGGAAAAATCGGATTTATCGCCAAGATAATTAAGGAAATTTCCGAAGTCATTCCCGACTTGAAAAATGTTTCATTGGTAACTGATACAAAAGATAATCAATTAGCAATTTTCAAAAGTTACAAGTCATTACTACATGAAATAAAAGAATTGTTGAACAAACTGACAGAAAAGGTCTTGGTTTCAAATGAGCAAACCAAACTTGTCATTCTCGTTGACGAAATCGACCGTTGTCTGCCTGATGAACAACTCAAAATTTTAGAACGGCTTCATCATTTGTTTGACGTGAAGAACTGCGCCGTTATTGTAACTATGAATCAGACTTGCGTTGCTGAAACCGTCAAAACCATATACGGAATCGACGGCTATGAATATTTGCGCAAATTCTTTAACTTCACGTTCCGTCTTGACACTTCGGCAAATGAGTATCTGAAAAACTTGTTAGAGGAATATATCAGGAACTTTGAAAAAATACAAGTCCCGGCAAACGAGGTGGATCTACCTGTTAAATTGGCTTATAAATGCTTGCTTTACGGTAGTAAAAAGGCATTGGATAAGGCGGACAACAGAGAACTGACCCGTTACTATGAATGTGTAACGAACGTGTGCAATGATTTCGGTTGGCAGAAATTGAACCCGCACTATGTGTTTTTTGTTCTGTTGGCTTTATATATCCGCAAAATCATTTCGCCTACTTTCCTGAATGCGAATGAGATTATTGCGAATCAAAGCAACATTTCTGAAACATATGAAAATCTTTCAGATGGAGAAAGGCAGTATGTAATGCCGTACTACGATTATTTGAAGGAATTTTTAGGAGTAGATAAAAGCAATCCGACCGAAGAGTTTAGCCGTCTGTATCAATGGAACGGGAGTCAAATTGCCGAATTTTCTTGGGCGTTTAATGAAACGGTTTATTTTTCGATGGGGCAACAGTTCCCCTACAACGAAATGCGTAGATTTAACGGTCAGCCTATGGTAAAACCGGAAGCCTGCAAAGAGTTGCGCAGACTTGTTATTTTATACGGTGGGGAGCAAGAAAAATGCGAGAGATGACAAGCTCCAATAGTGCGGACAATATGACTTGGGATACTGTCTGTGCGAATAAATTCTGCGCTTCTGTTACTGATGGAACTCATGATTCTCCGAAGCCACAAAAGTTTGGAAAAAAACTGATTACATCAAAGCATTTAATGGGGGATTATATTGATTTTGATTCGGCTAATTGGATAAGCGAAAATGATTATAAAAAGATTATTTCAAGAAGTATTGTAGAACAGTGGGATGTTCTCTTTAGCATGATAGGAACAATAGGGAATATTTACATAGAGAAAAATCCCGTTGTAAAATATGCGTGCAAAAACATGGGCATTTTCAAATTTGCAGGAAACAAAGAAAATGCTTATTGGATGTATTATTACTTACAATCTCCCCAAGCGAAAGAATATTTCCAATCTCACCTTAGAGGATCAACACAATCCTATGTTCCACTTTGCAGTTTGCGGGAGATGCCAGTCCCAATTCCAGATAAAAAGACAAGAAATGGCATTGTATCTCTTTTAAGATCTTTAGACGAAAAAATCGCAATAAATCGGGAGATAAACGATAATTTACAGCAGCAAGCTCAAGCTCTGTTTAAGAAGTGGTTTGTTGATAATCCTGACGCTATATCATGGAAGAAAGGTAACTTCTCCAATCTCATTGAAAAGACTATCAGCGGAGATTGGGGCAAAGATTCTCCTTCTGGCAACAACACAGAGATGGTTTACTGCATTCGGGGAGCAGATATTCCAGAAGTACGCGCGGGAAATAAGGGAAAAATGCCCACACGCTATATCCTGCCAAAGAACTATGCTGCTAAACAGCTTGTTGACGGAGATATAGTTGTTGAAATCTCTGGTGGTAGCCCTACACAATCCACTGGACGCGCCGCAGCAGTATCAAACGCTTTGCTTGCTCGTTATGATAAGGGAATGGTTTGCACCAACTTCTGCAAAGCTCTAAAACCTCGTGCTGGTTACAGTATGTATGTGTACTATTATTGGCAGTACCTCTATGACAGGAACATTTTCTTTTCCTATGAAAATGGTACAACGGGCATCAAAAATCTTGACATCAATGGATTTATTGAAACAGAGCCTATTACCATTGCACCAGAGGACTTGGTGGAGAAGTTCGATGCCGTTTGCCAAACGGTTTTCTCGAAAATCTATGCCAATGGTATGGAAAATGAGCAGCTTGCCCTTGTTCGGGACACTCTATTGCCTAAACTCATGTCTGGCGAGATTGATGTCTCTGCTGTCCAGCTCTAAGCCGCTAAATTATCGTTTATGAGAGGATACAATGAATTTCTTGTTACTTGGAAATGGTTTCGATCTTCATCACGGGTTACCGACCAGCTATATTGATATGATGCGCATTTTCCGGCATCTGACGGAAAATAGCGATGTTACCTATAAGAATGTCGGCGAGATCTTAGACTCCTATAAATCTTCCACATCTGACGATAATAACAATAGACTTTTAGACTACTGCCAAACTTACGATGAGGCATTAAAAAACATTAACTGGACATCTGACTTTTCGTGGGCAAAATTAGCGCAGAACCGTTGGTATCAATATTTTTGCCACACAAATGATAAGGATTTGACGTGGATTGATTTTGAGTTAGAAATTAAACATGCCTTAGAGTGTATAGAACAGGAATACTCTTATGAAAAACATAAGGACAACAATGATGGCGGCAATGCCGTTGTGGAATTTCTGATTCCTTCAGAGAAATTGAGCAAAGAAAAGCTCGTTTCACTTTTGTATGAGGAATTATGCGTTTTCAAACAAGCAATGTGTGAGTATTTGCACTATTTTGTCGATGAAATGCTCCCGAACTTAAAAGCATCTACCTCGTTTGATTCCGTCAAAAATGCAGGTATGATAATAACAATGAATTATACTTCCACATTTGAGAAGTTGTATCTTCCCAAAGAAATACATAGTACGCAAAGAATTGTTCATTATCATGGACGAGTAGCAGACGGAGAGGGGATTGTTGTTGGGATAAATTCCGATGACTCAGATGAATACAACAACGGAAAAAAGCCTGATACAACGTACAGTCACTTCAAAAAATATCATCAAAGAATCAACCATAATTTTGATAATGAATACATAAAAACGCTACAGTTTCAAGCTTACATAGATGAACGATATAAAGATGATCCCCATTATACGCAGTTCTATATCAGCAATAAACTTTTCATAATTGGGCACTCCTTAAACGAATCGGATGCCGATGCAATTAAAAAACTGTTTTCAATTTGTAGCAATCGCGTTGTTTATTATCATAATCCGCAAGCGCTGGGCGAATATATTTGCAATTTGACAAGGATTTTCGGCAGATGTGAACTTGAAGATATGCGCCAAAAAGGAAAATTGACTTTTACCCTCTTAGAAACCAAATTATAATTAAAGCACAGGAGAATCTACTATGTCTTTCACCGAATCCACCTACGAAAACGCGGTCATACAACTGTTTGAATCCATGGGCTACACGCACATATACGCGCCGGACATGGGGCGGGCGGACTTTTCCGACCCGCTCATGGGTGGCGTTTTGCGTGACGCGCTGGTTCGCATCAATCGCGGCTTGCCGGTGGAGGCTATCGGTGAGGCACTCTCCAAAATCCGCAATTTTGAGGGCGGCAGTCTCGTGGAGAAGAACCGTACCTTTACGGGATATTTGCAGGACGGCGTGGAGGTCAACTATACCGTGGGTGGCGAGACCCGCGCGGCGCTCGTGCGTCTTGTGGACTTTGAGAAGCCGGAAAACAACGATTTCGCGGTGGTCAATCAGTATACCTACATCGAAAACGGCAACAACCGCCGCCCCGACATCATCCTGTTTGTCAACGGTCTGCCGCTCGTGCTGATGGAGCTGAAAAGCCCCGCCAAAGAGGACGCCGGCGCCGAGGATGCCTACAACCAGCTGCGCAACTATATGCAGGACATCCCGTCCCTGTTCATCTACAACGCCGTCTGCGTGATCAGCGACCTTTCCACCAACCGCGCGGGCACGATTACCTCTGGCTTTGACCGCTTTATGGAGTGGAAAACCAAGGACGGCAGATACGAAAACACCGCCTATGCGCAGTTTGACACCTTTTACGAGGGGATGTTCCCGAAAGCCCGCCTGCTCGACATTCTGAAAAATTTCATCTGCTTCTCGGGCGACGCGCAGAAGCCGATCAAGATTTTAGCAGGTTATCACCAATATTTCGCCGTGCGCAAAGCCGTGGAAAAAGCCGTTGTCGCAACCAAAACCGACGGCAAAGGCGGCGTTTTCTGGTACACGCAGGGGAGCGGGAAATCGCTTTCGATGGTCTTTTACGCGCACCTCTTGCAGGAAGTCTTACATAGCCCGACCATTGTCGTCATGACCGACCGCATCGACCTTGACGATCAGCTTTACGCGCAATTCTGCAAATGCGCCGGCTTTCTCCGCCAGACTCCCGTGCAGGCGGAAAGCAAGGAGCATCTGAAAGCCCTGCTTGCCGGGCGCGAGGCAAACGGCATTATCTTTACCACCCTGTTCAAGTTTGAGCGGGGAGAGGAGCCACTGTCAGAGCGCCGCAACATTGTGGTCATGGCAGACGAAGCCCACCGCGGGCAATACGGTTTTGACGAGCGGGTTGTGATGTCCGAGGATGCCGACGGAAACAAAGAAGCCCGCGTGACGGTCGGCAATGCGCGGATTTTGCACGATGCGCTTCCGAACGCCACCTTTATCGGCTTTACGGGAACGCCTGTTTCCATCAAAGACCGCAACACCCGCGAGGTGTTCGGCGATTACATCGACATTTACGACATGACGCAGGCGGTAGAGGACGGCGCGACACGACCGGTCTACTACGAAAGCCGCGTGATTCATCTGAAACTCGATCAGAACACGCTCCGCCTGATTGACGCGACCTATGACGCGCTGGAGCAGATGTCCGACAGCGCAACCATTGAGAAAAGCAAGAAAATGCTCGGTCAGATGGAAAGCGTGCTCGGTGCGGATGCCACCATTCAGTCGCTGTGCGAGGATATTGTCACGCACTACGAGCAGAACCGTGCAAATCTTCTGACCGGAAAAGCCATGATCGTGGCGTATTCCCGCCCGATTGCCATTAAGATTTACCGCAAAATCCTTGACCTGCGCCCCGCATGGAAAGAAAAAGTCGCCGTTGTGATGACAGGCGGCAACAAAGACCCCGAGGATTGGAAAGACATCATCGGCACCAAAGCGCACAAGGAAGAGCTGGCGCACCGATTCAAGGACAACGACGACCCGCTCAAGATTGCGATTGTCGTGGATATGTGGCTGACCGGCTTTGACGTGCCGTCGCTTGCCACCATGTATGTGTACAAGCCCATGTACGGCTACAATCTGATGCAGGCGGTTGCCCGCGTGAACCGTGTGTTCAAGGACAAAGAGGGCGGACTGATTGTCGATTATGTCGGCATTGCTTCGGCACTGAAAGAGGCGATGAAGGAGTATTCCGCCCGTGACCGCCAGAAGTACGGCGATATGGACATCGGAAAGACCGCCTATCCGAAATTTCAGGAGAAATTGCAGGTCTGCCGCGATCTGTTCCATGGGTACGATTTCAGCAAATTCTACACGGGAACGCCCCTGGAAAAGGCGCAGGCGATCACCGGCGGCGTGAACTTCGTCCTTGACGCAAAAGCGCCGAAACGCAAAGAATTGTTTGCAAAAGAGGCGCTTCTCCTGCGGCAGGCGCAGTCGCTTTGCTCCAGTATGACCACCGAAGAGGAGCGGCACACGGCGGCATACTTTGAAGCGGTGCGCTCCGCTGTGATGAAGATCACCATGGGTGGCGGAAACGGCAAGCCGCTGTCGCTGAAGGAGATCAATTCGCAGATCAACGAGCTGCTCAAGGCGAGCATTCAGTCCGAGGGCGTGATCAATCTGTTTGAAAGCGCGAAGATGGGAGAAAAATTCTCTCTGTTCGATCCTGCGGTACTGGAAGAAATCGCCCGCATGAAGGAGAAGAACATCGTGGTGGAAATCCTGCGCAAGCTGATGGCAGAACAGATCTCCATTTATAAGCGTACCAATGTGGTGCAGGCCACTAAATTTTCGGATAAAATCACCCTGCTGATGAATACATACTACAACGGGCTGATAACCAACGAGGAGGTCATCAAAGAGCTTCTGAAAACGGCGGAGGAGATAAGCGCCCTGCGCAAGGAAGGCGAGAAACTCGGCTTATCGGAGGAGGAACTGGCATTTTACGACGCGCTGACCAAACCGGAGCATATCAAAGATTTCTACGAAAACGAAACGCTGATTGCTCTGACACGGGAGCTGACCGATATGCTCCGCCGGAACCGCACCATAGACTGGCAGAAGAAAGAAACCGCCCGCGCCGGAATGCGGAAGATGGTCAAGCGGCTTCTGAAAAAGTACAAATACCCGCCGGAGAAATACGAGGATGCCATTGAAACCGTCATGAGCCAGTGCGAACTTTGGACGGATCAGGCGGAGATGTGAGATAAGAAGAACATCAAGGGAGTAATTTATATTCTGACCAATCCGTCATTTCCCGAATACCGTTGGGTGTGTATGTCCCGAAACCTTAAAAATTGGATTTTTTGAAGTCCTTTCAGACCTTCCGAGATAACAGAAAACCCTTGAAAACACAGTGTTTTCAAGGGTTTTAATGGCGTCATAGTATAAAAATGCAACTTTGGCCCTGCGGATTTCCCGTTTTTTCTTTATATCGCGCTCAGGCGCGGACATTCCTTTTCCTGTTTTATTTCTTCCTTGTCTTCTTTTCCCAGAAATCCGCTTTGTTTATGTAAATATCATATAGTTTTTCGTATGACAAAATATTATTTTGGCGCGCACCACCGTTTCGCGTAGGCACGGGCGGCTGCACTACGCCCATATATATTCCGAGGGTGCAGATAACAAACCAATTCGGGAAATAAAACAATATAAGCATTACCGCAAAAAATGACAGATGATAAATCCCGAGTATGATATAGGAAAGCCATTTTTTCGGAAGGATTTTGTGCCAGAAACGATAGCCGACGGCATATTTATCAAATATGGGCATGAGTATAATGTCGAGCACAAACCATATCGCCGCAAAAACCACAAACCGCGCGACAGAAATACCCGGCGCATTGCAAAGCAACACCACATAAAACGGAACAGCAAGAATTATCGCCGCTACAGCCGATACCACCGAAAGCAATGATTTCACGCCCGTGATTTTTATATCGGTTCCCTTTACACATGCTTTTATTTTCGATACGGCGCAGAAAGGCACACCGGAAAGGACTATATGCTTTCCGCCGTTTGTATAAATAATCAGTCGGAAAGGCTTTGCGATATCGCTTTTGAATTTCGGTCTTGAATCCATAGCATATCCGATTTTTTCTATGGTTTCATAGCGGATTTTGCCTTTCGGATAATAAATTCCTTCTTTTGCGAGGACGCATACGATCCTGCCGAAAAACCGCTTATTCAGCGCCCGCAGGATAATAAACGGCAGAGAAAAGCCGACGCAGACTAAAACCGATGTGCGAAACGCAGACAGCCACTCCGCAAAATCAAATTTCCCTATTCCCCACGAAATTACCAAAATAGCATAAGGAACGGCAAGCATCACGGAATACAGAAAAATCAAAGGGACATCAAAATATATTCGGCGCAACTTTTTCCCTTCAATATTTTTCAGACTGCGGTTTTCTTCCGATGCCATTTTTTCATCCCCTTTCGCTTTTTCGCAAAGAATTTATTTTTTATTGTCACCGCTATCACGTTCGCTGTCGCATTCCAGCTTTTCACTTACAAAATATGCCTGTATCGTGCTTTCGGTAACAAGAACGGATTCCTGACGGAAAAAGGCGCAAAGATCTTTTGCAATATCGTTCACAACGGCTTTTTCAACGTCAATAAGAGTAAGCACAAGACTTGTTTCTCTGGCATATTCCCCGTTTTCATAAATGTAGCCGCCTTCCTGTATGCCGAACGAAAACGGCACTTTATATGAATGGCACACATTGCGAAGCACCCTGATATATTTTTCGTTTTCAAAAAGCTGTGTTTTCGTAGTTGAATCGTGCAGTCCTATATAAATTTCCGATTTGACCATGCTTCCTCCTCCGCTTCCGCGCACTTTTCCGATGCTTCATTATACCATAAATCCACGCGGTTTTCAATCTCAATCACGCAATTTGCGGATGAAGCGCCTACAGCAGGGTATATAACCGAAAAAAGCACTTGCGCCGCAAGTGCTTTTTGTGTCTACAGGTCATTTCAGATGCCGATTTTGTGTTAGCCAATTTAGGGAAACACTGATTAACGTCAATCTTGCAAAAATATTCAAAAAGTAGTATAATAGAGGAAAGCAAAGCAAGGCAGGTG
>ENA-ORPH01003593-ORPH01003593.1-human-gut-metagenome-genome-assembly--contig:-NODE-3593-length-11221-cov-2.843812_pt1 | contig 11221 bp, 8 predicted proteins | sample MGYA00242142_ERZ509074 | MGnify/ENA primary metagenome ERZ509074 (study PRJEB26280, sample SAMEA2338724) | human gut metagenome | biome: human gut; feature: human-associated habitat; material: faeces... | reverse complement strand
GGCTAAAAATGCTCATATGGGGGAGGGGAGCCCTATTAGGATTATAGAAAAGTCATTAACTTTCCATCAGATATTTTTCATTGATCGCTAATACTTTTTCCATGGCATTGCGTCCCGGAGCTCCGATCGTATTTCGTTTCTCTACGCAGGTTTTCATGGAAATTGCCTCATAAATATCTTCCTCAAATACCGGTGAGATCTTTTTGTATTCTTCTAGTGGAAGGTCATCCAGAGAAATGTTTTTGTCAATGCAAAGGAGCACAAGCTGGCCGATGATACCGTGTGCATCGCGGAACGGAACTCCGTGGTTGACAAGATAATCGGCGGCATCCGTCGCATTGGTAAAGCCGTTTTTCGCACTGGCTTCCATATTTTCTTTCTTAAATTTCATCGTGTCGATCATGCCGTTAAAGAGAGAAATACATCCTTTCACGGTGTCGATTGCATCAAAGGTGAACTCTTTGTCTTCCTGCATGTCCTTATTGTAGGCAAGAGGGATGCCCTTCATCGTCGTAAGCATGCTGATGAGAGCACCATAGACACGTCCGGTCTTTCCGCGGATCAATTCTGCGATATCCGGATTCTTCTTCTGTGGCATGATACTGCTTCCGGTTGAATACGAATCATCGATGTCTACAAACTGGTATTCATTGGAATTCCAGACAATGATCTCTTCGCAAAAACGGCTCAGATGCATCATAATCGTAGAAAGTGCACTGAGAAGTTCAATCAGGTAATCACGGTCGGAAACAGAATCCATGCTGTTTAATGTAGGACCATCAAAATTAAGCAGGGAAGCGGTATATTCACGGTCAAGCGGATAGGTTGTCCCGGCAAGTGCGCCGCTTCCGAGCGGACAATAATTCATTCTTTTATAAATATCTGCCATACGGCTTCTGTCACGCTTGAACATTTCAAAATAAGCACCCATATGATGTGCCAGTGTGATCGGCTGTGCTTTCTGCAGATGGGTAAAGCCCGGCATATAAGTCTCTGTGTTTTCCTTCATAATAATAAGGAGCTCTGCAAGAAGATCTTTTAAAAGATCATCGACATTAGAAATTTCATCTCTCGTATAGAGCTTCATATCCAGTGCAACCTGATCGTTTCTGCTTCTGCCTGTATGCAGCTTCTTCCCTGCATCTCCGATCCGGTCGATCAGATTTGCCTCCACAAAGCTGTGGATATCTTCATAGGCACTTGTGATCTGCAGCTTCCCTGCATCCACATCTTCCCGGATCCCGGTCAGCCCCTTTACGATCGCATCCTTTTCTTCTTCTGTCAATATCTTCTGCTTTGCAAGCATTACGGTATGTGCAATGCTGCCCTCTATATCCTGATGAAAAAACTTCTGATCGAATGAGATCGATGCATTAAAATTGTATACAAGCTGATCTGTATCCTTTGTAAAGCGACCGCCCCAAAGCTGTGCCATTTGACTTACCTCCGTATTTCCTGTATGAATGTAAAATTCAAATTTAATTTTAATCAAAAATGACTTTGTTTGCAATACCTTTCTGTGCTTTTGGGCAGAATAATTCTTTTTCCGTACTCACCTTTCCTGCTTTGCACACATATCCTAATAAAAAAGAAGTGGCAGGATCTGTGTCTTGTTATTATTGGAATGCAACGATCTATCTTTTTCCTATCACACTCATACGGGAGAAATTTCTGTCATAAACTCTGTCAGTTTCCGGATCCATAAAGGAGAATTTGTCTCCATTGTAGGTCCAAGCGGTTGTGGAAAATCCACTTTACTTGGTCTGTTAACCGGCATTTTAAGTCCGGAGGAAGGTAGTATCAAAATTCACTATAAGCAAAAGGGAACTCAGTCCTTTTACGGGTATATGCTGCAGCAGGATCACCTGCTTGAATGGTATGATATCTGGGATAATGTCTGTCTTGGACCAAAGATCAATCATTGTCTGGACAATGCATGCAAGGAATATCTGCACACCCTGCTTACACGTTATCAACTTGATTCCTTTGCCCATAAAAAACCATCCCAGTTATCCGGCGGTATGCGCCAACGTGCAGCGCTGATCCGCACGCTTGCCATGAAACCCGAGCTCTTATATCTGGATGAACCATTCAGTGCACTGGATTACCAGAGCCGTCTGAATGCAGCAGACGATATCGGAAAAATCATACAAAAGGAAGGAAAAACAGCTGTTCTTGTTACCCATGACATCGGAGAAGCCATCAGTCTGTCCAGCCGTGTCCTTGTTCTGAGCAAGCGGCCGGCAACGATCGTAAAGGAATTTGTTCTGCCATTCCAAAATACAGGACTCTCCTCTCTGGAAATACGGAACCTGCCCGAATTTTCCACTTATTTCAATCTTATATGGAAGGAGCTTAATACAACATGAGCCAAAACCAGCTTCTCTTTTTACAGGTCGAAAAAAAGAGGAAGCTCCTGATCCGCATTTCGCGTATTCTTGTGTTGCTTGGTTTTCTTGCAATATGGGAAATCACCGCAAGATGTGGCCTTATCGATGTCTTTTTTTACAGTTGCCCGACAAGGATCGCAAGGTGCTTTCTGGAAATGACAAAAAATAATCAGTTATTTATGCATATTGGTGTGAGCTTATATGAAACAATCCTGAGCTTTTTCATTATCATGATCGGATCTGTACTGGTCGCCTCACTGCTCTGGCGTTTTCAGACAATGTCCAGTGTTGTGGAACCGGTTTTTGTACTTCTCAATTCCCTGCCAAAGTCAGCACTTGCACCACTCATCATCGTCTGGCTCGGAACAGGGATCCGCACAATCGTGATCGCGGGAATTTCCGTTGCAATTTTCGGCTGTATCATCAATTTGTATACCTGCTTTAAAAATACCGATTCTGAAAAACAAAAGTTGATCCGTATTCTGGGTGGAAAAAAAAGACATATCTTCTTTATGGTCGTTCTGCCAGCCGCCCGCGAAACAATTCTGAGCAACATGAAGGTCAATATCGGGCTTGCGCTTGTAGGTGTTATGATTGGGGAATTTTTAGCTGCCAGACAGGGACTGGGATATCTGATCATTTATGCCAGCCAGGTTTTTAAGCTCGACTGGCTGATCCTGTGTATTCTGATTCTCTGTTTCATAGCCGTCTGTCTGTACAGCCTGATCCAGATGATTGAACGCCGGCTCAGTGTGAAGATATAAACAATATCAGCTGTATGACGCAGAGAAGAGCTATACTCTGCAAATCCCACTCTGATCAGAGGTTGTCATATGCACCACATAAATGCGTGCATTTTCCTCGTCGCCATACAAAAAAACCTCAGACATGCGAACATGACTGAGGCTACATAAAAAGCTGAAAATGGGACTCGAACCCACGACCCCTTCATTACGAGTGAAGTGCTCTACCAACTGAGCTATTTCAGCTTACATCCTGTAAACTTACGCTTACAAAAATGTATTATATCGAAAACGGAAGCAGAATGCAACTGTTTTCTTTTTTATTTCTCCAATTCCCGATCAACATGCACATCCAGCTGATTAAACGGTATTTCAATGCCGTTCGCATCATAAGCAAGCTTCACTTTTTCCAACAGCCTGCCACGCGCCGGCCAGTAATCCTCATTTTTAACATAGCAGCGCACGATCAGCTCTACTGCTGAATCACCAAGGTTATTGACAAAGACATCTTTTTCCTTCTCTTTCAGACAGGCAGTATCCGCTGTAAGCTCCTGCATAGCGATCTCTTTTGCTTTTTTCAGATCTGCCGTATAGGAAATACCGACCGAAAGATCCAGGCGGCGGATATCTGTTGCAGTCACATTGGTCAGGGATGTATTGGCAAGTGTGCCATTCGGCAGAATGATCACTTTATCATCCGGTGTCAACAGCTTCGTGTAAAAAAGCTGGATTTCCTTAACGGTTCCTTCATTCCCTTTATTGTCTTCAATGATGTAATCCCCAACGCGGAATGGTTTTAATAACAGGATCAGCACACCACCTGCAAAGTTGGAAAGACTTCCCTGCAAGGCAAGACCAAGTGCCACACCGGCAGAACCGACCACTGCCACAACACTGGTTGCATCCAGTCCAAAACCCGATGCGATCAAAAACAAAAGAATCATATACAGGATTGCCTTGATCAGCGAATCCAGAAACTGGATCACACCAAGATCAGCATTTGCACGTTTCAGGGACTTCTTGACAATACGGCGGATCAGTTTGATCACCTGCACACCAACGAAGAAAAAAACAAGCGCAAGTACTACGCGGATTCCCAGGTTCAATGCTTTCTGCGGCAGTTCATTCAAATACCGCTCAACAAAACCGATCTTTTCCGTTACATCTGTCGGAACAGCATCACCTACGGCATTTGTCACATCTGCAACCGCATTGTCCATCACTTCTGTTACTGCATCATTCATTTTCATTACCTCTGTTATTTTCTACCATGCATTTTACAGGAATTTTGCTTCTTCTTTTACCTTTTCACTTTCCTGTTTCCGTTTTAATGCCTCTTCTTCCAGCTCGCGTGCTTCTTTTTCCAGTTCCTCCGCATATTTGGCTTCTTCCATGGCACGTTTCAGGGCTTCCTTGGCTTCTTCCTGTGCACGTTTCGCCTGTTCCTTGGCTTCATCTGCCAGTTTTCGTGCTTCTGTCTCCGCTGCCTTTGCCTGCTCAAGTTTTTCCTGCTCCAGTTTTCTCTGTCTTTCTTCTTCCTTCAGGCGTTCAATCTCTGCCTTTTCCTTTGCTGTAAAAGGTGTATAGCTGAATATCTGCATGCTTAACGCCGGCATTTTGATACGGATACTGTCTTCTCTGCCATCACATTCCTCTTCTTTTGATGCAATGGCTCTTACATTGATATCATTTTCGCCGCCAAACTTACGCGCATCGGAATTCAGAATTTCCTTATATTTGCCCGGATACGGAACACCGATCTTGTAATCTGTCCGTTTTTCATTGGCAAAGTTGCAGACAACCAGCAGGGTATCCTTATCCTTTGCCGTTTTCCGCAAAAATACAATAACATTTTCATTTGCAGAAATATTATTGATCCATTCAAAGCCTTCCGGATCGTTATCCTCCGCATATAACGCAGGGTATTCCCTGTACATGCTGTTCAGTTTCTTAACATATTCCTGCATCTGTTTATGCTGGTCATACTGCAAAAGCTCCCATTCCACGCTTCTGTTCTCATTCCATTCATCAAACTCTGCAATGTCCTGACCCATGAACAGCAGCTTTTTGCCCGGATGTGCCATCATAAAGCCGTAGGCTGCACGCAGGTTTTTAAACTTATCCGGAATCTCGCCCGGCATTTTGCCGATCATGGAAGATTTGCCGTGCACAACCTCATCATGGGAAAGTACCAGCATGAATTTTTCACTGTATGCGTAGATCATACTGAAGGTCAGCTCACCATGGTGCTGGCCTCTGAAATAAGGATCCAGATGCATATAGCCCGTAAAATCATTCATCCAGCCCATATTCCATTTCAGATCAAAACCAAGTCCGTCCTTTTCAACAGGCTCTGTTACCTTCGGCCATGCAGTCGATTCTTCTGCGATCGTGATAACGCCGTCCTTCTGCTTATGGATCACACTGTTCAGATGCTTTAAAAATTCGATCGCTTCCAGATTTTCCTTTCCACCGTAAATATTCGGGATCCATTCGCCTTCGTTCTTGCCGTAATCCAGATAGAGCATAGATGCCACAGCGTCCATACGGATTCCGTCCGCATGGAATACATTGATCCAGAACAATGCATTGGCGATCAGATAGTTCTTCACTTCAGGTCTGCCATAATTGTAAATAAGAGTTCCCCAATGCGGATGACATCCCTGTCTCCAGTCAGCATGCTCATACAGGCATGTTCCGTCAAAGGTTGCCAGTCCCTGTTCGTCCTTCGGGAAATGCGCCGGAACCCAGTCTAAGATAACACCAATCCCATGCTTGTGCATCTCATTCATAAAGAACATAAAATCTTCCGGAGAACCATAACGGGAAGTCGGTGCATAGTAACCAATTACCTGATAGCCCCAGGAAGCGTCTAGCGGGTGCTCCATAACAGGCATCAGTTCAATGTGTGTATAGCCCATTTCCTTCACATAGGAAATGATCTTCGGTGCCAGTTCTCTGTAATTTACATACGATCCATCCTCGCCTCTTGCAAAGGAACCGAGATATACTTCGTAAACAGACATTGCTTCCTTTTCCGGTTTGAAATTCTTTCTATCTGCCAGCCAGTTTTCATCCGACCATTTAAACTTGGAAAGATCTGCCACAACAGAAGCAGTGTTTGGGCGGAGCTGCGCCTGATTTCCGTAAGGATCTGCCTTTAAAAAGGTCTTTCCGCCTTTTAATTTGATCTCATACTTATAATTATCTCCGACATTGGCACACGGAATAAAGAGTTCAAAAATACCGCTGTCCCACAGGCGGCGCATCTGATGAAATCTACCGTCCCATCCGTTGAAATCCCCTACAACACTGACACGCATGGCATTTGGTGCCCAGACTGCAAAGTGAACACCGGAAATGCCGTTGATCTTCATCGGGTGTGCGCCCAGAATGTCGTATACATTATAATGGATTCCATGGTTGAATTTTTCTGTATCTTTTTTTGTGATCACAGGTCCAAAACAATAGGGATCACATACTTCCTTGATCTGTCCGTCCTGCATCCGTACTTCCACGGTATAACAGTCTGTTTTCTCTGCCTTTGGAACAAGCGCTGCAAAATATCCCTCTTCATCAGCAAGCTCCATGGCATATCTGTTTTTACCGATCACGATCACAGCACTGACCGCGCCCGGATAAAAAAACTGGATCATGGTATTCATGCCTCTTACATGAGGACCGAGCAATCTGTGCGGATCATCCTCCTCCGCATACACAATACCTTCCACATCTGCCCAGTTCATCAGTTTGTATAATTTCTTTGTCATGTAACATCCTCCCATTTCATTGCAGGCATTTCTCTGCTTTTACCTATTTGCAATTATTATATGATGTCGGGGTCAAAAGCCCCGGCTTTGATGCTCACGTGGTTTTAGACCTTTTGTCTCTGGCATCATTATATTTTATGTATAAATAATCCACTTCTCAGCTTTGGTTCAAACCATGTGGACTTCGGTGGCATCAGACGGTCTGCGTCTGCTACGGCAAACAGCTCCTCCATGGAAGTCGGATACAGGCAGAAAGCCGCCTGACAGTCTGTGTGACAGCGCCGCTCAAGCTCTGCCAGCCCACGTATGCCTCCCACAAAGTCAATTCGGTGATCCGTTTTTGGATCCCGGATATTTAAGATCGGTGCCAGAAGGTCATTCTGCAATACAGAAACATCCAGTGCTTCCACAGGATCTTCGCTTTTCTTCCCGATCTGTGTAAGCACATACCACCGGTTCTCCAGATACATGCCAAACATGCCTTTTCTGTCACAGTGTACAGCCTCTGTCCCATCACCGTTCAGATGCACTGTAAATTTCTCTCTGACTTTTTCCAGAAACGCCTCCGGCGAAAGTCCGTTCAGATCTTTTACCACTCTGTTATAGTCCATGATATGCAGCTCCGACTCCGCAAATAAAACGGAAAGGAAATAATTGAATTCTTCGTTTCCCGTATAGCCCGGGTTTTCTTCGCGTCGTTTCAAAGATACTTTTACTGCGGAAGCACAGCGGTGATGCCCATCCGCAATATAGATTTTCTCCATATTTGCAAAGCAATTTTGAATTTGACTGATTCGGTCAACATCTGTAATCTGCCACATCCGATGTCTAATCCCGTCTTCGGAAGTAAAATCCGCATATGGCATGTTCTGTTTCTCTGTCTGCTTGATCTGTTCAAGTGCATCATCTGTCCGATATGCCAGAAAGATCGGCCCTGTCTGGGCAGAGAGCGTGTCTACATGACGGATCCTGTCCGCTTCTTTTTCCGCACGCGTATTTTCATGCTTCATGATCACGCCTGACAGGTAATCATCCACACTTGCACAGGCTACGATACCGGTCTGGCTTCTTCCCTGCATCGTCAGCTCATATAAGTAATAGCACGGCTTCTCATCCTGTATATAGGTTCCATCCGCGATCTGACCGGTCAAAAGCTGCTGTGCCCGCTCGTACACCTTTGGATCATAGGTGTCCACCTCGTCTGCAAGCCCTGTTTCCGCTCTGTCGATATTTAAAAAGGAAAGCGGATTGCCTTTCACAGCTTCTTTGGCTTCCTGTCTGTTATAGACATCATACGGAAGTGCTGCTACATTCGCTTCCAATCCCTTTCCCGGTCTGATACTGCAAAATGGTTTGATATCTGCCATGCATGTTCTCCTGTAAGTGATAATTTTATATAACATGTATAGTATAGCAAATTTGGCAGGGTAAGTAAACTTTTTTGACAGTGCATGTGAAAAATGATAAGATGTGTTTCACAAAGAAAGGATGGTTTGTTATGACAAAAGAAGATCAGGCATTTTTAGATCGTATCACTGCCTATATCAACAAGAAATCGATCAACAGTGATCCAAATCAGCGTGCGACCGCTACTACCTCGCAGCAGATTGATAAATTGAAACCGATATTTATGAAGATTGCCAATGAAGACGGATGTGAGATTTCCGACGTGCTCGTCCGTTATATGGATCTTTCCTCGCAGGCTGCGGCAGAGAAAGCTGCCAGAGAGCAGGCGGATACCGTGGATCTCGGCTCGCTGCTTAAAATGTAATCATTCCATAAAGTATCATATACTCTAAATGGGTATTTCCTATAACCGCAATCACACTTGACTCCCCTGCGATTTGTCAAAGCACATATTGCACGTGCTCCGGCCGCTAGAAAGCGTAGCGGTCTCTCCGCACGGCAAGTGCTTTGCAAATCTCGGTCGTCTACGCTATCGATTGCTCATTATAGGAAATACCCATTTTCTGTATATATTTAACTGTGTAAAAAAAGATAAAATAATAATGACTGCAATATTTATTATTAATATTGATAGAACAATAAAGCAGGAAGCCTTATATAAAAAGCAATCGATAGTGTAGCCGACCGAGATTTATCGTTCCCTTTACCGGAGCGAGCGATCACAAAGCTTTTACGTGACGGGAGCCCGGTAAAATGGGAACGAGATAAATCGCAGGGCAGGCAAACGTGATTGCTTTTATATAAGGCTTCCTGCGTATTATTTTACACCTTAAATATTACAATTTATAAAAACATCTATTTTACCACACGAACACGGAACACGCCTTCGATGTTCTTCAACTTCTCGACGATATCCTCTGTCACAGGCTGCTCTAAATCCATCATGGTATAGGCAACTTCACCTCTTGATTTGTTCATCATATCGGTGATGTTCATGCCCTGATCTCCAAAAGTTGCTGTAAACTTTGTGATCATGTTGGCAACATTTTTATGGAAGATCGCTACACGGCTTGCCTGTGCGCAGACACCCATGTCAAGAGCCGGATAGTTTACACTGTTTTTGATATTACCGTTTTCCAGATAATCGGAAAGTTCTGCCACAGCCATGACTGCACAGTTATCTTCTGATTCTTCTGTGGAAGCGCCAAGATGCGGTGTTACGATACAGCCCGGCTGACCTGCAACAGTCGGATTTGCAAAGTCCGTCATATATCTCTTTACCTTACCGGATTCGATTGCTTTTAATAAAGCAGGCTCATCCACTAAGATGTCACGTGCATAGTTCAGGATCACTACGCCATCTTTCATCATGGAAATGGCATCTGCATTGATCATGCCCTTTGTAGAATCCAGAAGCGGTACGTGGATCGTGATGAAATCACATTCTGCGTAGATCTCTTCTACGTTTAATACATGCTTTACACTGCGGTTCAGGTTCCATGCTGCATTAACGGATAAGTATGGATCATAGCCATATACTTCCATACCTAAATGGATCGCTGCGTTTGCAACCTTGACACCGATCGCACCAAGACCGATGATACCAAGCTTTTTGCCTGCGATCTCAGTACCTGCAAATTTCTTCTTTTCCTTTTCCTGTGCTTTTGCAATGCCTTCGTCATCTTTATCGGATTTTACCCATTCGATACCACCAACGATATCACGGCTTGCAAGCAGCATACCTGCCAGCACAAGCTCCTTTACACCATTGGCATTTGCACCGGGTGTATTGAATACGACGATACCTTTTTCCGCACATTTATCAAGCGGAATATTATTGACACCTGCACCGGCCCTTGCAACAGCAAGCAGCTTTTCAGGCAGCTCCATATCATGCATGGCTGCACTTCTGACTAAAACACCATCCGCTTCCTTGATATCTTCTGTTTTTTTATAATCTGCACCGAAACCGTCCAGTCCAACCTGTGCGATCGGGTTTAAACAATAATACTGAAACATAAAAATTCCTCTTTTCTACACCTTTATTTTAAGTTCTCCGCCTCGAATTTTTTCATAAACTCTACCAGCTTTACAACACCTTCGTATGGCATTGCATTGTAGATGGATGCACGCATACCACCGACTGTTCTGTGCCCCTTCAGGTTTTCAAAGCCGGCTTCTTTTGCTTCTTTTACAAACTTGGCATCCAGATCTGCATCTCCTGTTACGAACGGTACGTTCATCAGGGATCTGTCTTCCTTTACAACAGTTCCTTTGAATAACTTGCTCTCGTCAAGGAAATCATACAGCACTTTTGCCTTCTTCTCGTTGCGCTCCTTCATCACTTCCAGACCGCCCATCTTCTTAAGCCACTTAAATACCTTACCGCAGATATAAATGCCGTAAGCCGGTGGTGTATTGTACAGAGACTGTGCATCTGCATGGATCTTATACTTTAACATGGTTGGTGTGCCCGGCAGGACATCTTCTGTAATCAGGTCTTCTCTGATGATCACGATAACAACACCTGCAGGACCGATGTTCTTCTGTACGCCGCCGTAGATCACGCCGTATTTTGTTACATCAACAGGCTCTGATAAGAAGCAGGATGAAACATCCGCTACGAGTGTATGTCCCTTTGTATTCGGAAGTTTTTTGTATTTTGTACCGTAAATGGTATTGTTCTCACAAATATAAACATAATCAAGATCTTCCGGAATATCCAGATCGGAGCAGTCCGGTATGTAAGAAAATGTCTTGTCTGCGGAAGAAGCAAGCTCGATCGCTTCACCGTAGATCTTAGCTTCCTGATAAGCTTTCTTTGCCCACTGACCTGTTACGATATAACCTGCTTTTTTATTCTTCATCAGGTTCATCGGGATCATGGCAAACTGCTGGCTTGCACCCCCCT
>ENA-ORPH01003592-ORPH01003592.1-human-gut-metagenome-genome-assembly--contig:-NODE-3592-length-11227-cov-2.499194_pt1 | contig 11227 bp, 10 predicted proteins | sample MGYA00242142_ERZ509074 | MGnify/ENA primary metagenome ERZ509074 (study PRJEB26280, sample SAMEA2338724) | human gut metagenome | biome: human gut; feature: human-associated habitat; material: faeces... | reverse complement strand
CTGCTGTATCCTGCGTAAACAGCATGCAGGGATTCTGCGGAAGATACGCCGGAACAAGCCCGCGCCGCAGCTTTACCCTTCCGGAAGTCTGCCGGAGCATTCCGCAGATCACCTTGAGCAGCGTAGATTTACCGCTGCCGTTGCCGCCGATGACCGCGTATATCTCCCCCGGGAATATCCGCAGCGACGCTCCCCGCAGCACTTCCGGAGCGTTCCTGCCCCAGCCTGCGCACAGTTCCTTAACTGAAACAAGCGGCTCCCCGGAGGGCGAATACTGCTTCCCGGCTTTCTGCGCGTGCTCCGTGAGATACTCACGGCAGACTGCGCTGCTCCTGCCCTCGCGGACGGATACCGGTGAAACTCCCCTGCCGCCCGCCGCCCGGAATATCCGCTGCGAAGCGGTGAGCGCCTTCTCCATCGGGTGACCAGCGGGAAGGCTGTCAGCGAGAAGCGCCGGAGCGCAGTCCGCTATGATCCTTCCCCCGTCCATTACAACTGCCCTGTCGGATATCGGGAGAAGCTCCTCAAGGCGGTGCTCGGCGGCTATGACGGTCACGCCGAAATCGCGGTTCAGCCTGCGCACGGCGTCGATGAAGTTCTGTGCGGCTATCGGGTGGAGCACCGCCGCCGAAGCCAGGCAGAGGAGCTGCTTCTGACCGCCGGAAAGCGCGTCGGTCGGCTTGTCGAAAAGCTCCTCAAGTCCGAAGTACCCCGCCATTTCGCCGACCCTGCGGCGTATTTCGTTCCGCTCCATTCCCACGCTCTCGCAGGAAAACGCCAGTTCGTGCCACACCTTGTCGGTGACGGTCTGAGCCTCGGGATCCTGCATTACAAATCCGATTTTGGCGGCGTCCCGGTCCGGCTCGCTGGTCAGCTTTCTGCCGAGGAACCTCACGTCTCCGGAAAGCTCCCCGCGCGGAAAAAGCCCCGGCTTCATCAGCCGAAGCAGCGTTGATTTCCCACAGCCGGAAAGTCCGCACAGCGTGACGAACTCCCCGGGCTTCACCGAAAGGCTGACCCCGCGCAGCGCCGCAGAGCCGTCAGGATAGCTGAATTTAAGGTCGTTTATCTGTATCATATCCACCATTCCGGGGTAAGCTCCCCGAGCGTCTTTATTTTGCCGGCGCTGTAGTCCATCATTATTTCTATGTTCCTGTAGTCCTCCGGCATAAGCTGAGTCATCAGCTCCCGGCAGGAGCCACAGGGAGCGCCGCTGTTTCCGTCCGGCATTATCGCTATGACCTTGCTTATCCGGTGTTCGCCGTTGGTTATCATATTGAATATCGCGTTGCGCTCGGCGCAGATACCAAGCGTGCACGCCGTATCAACGCAGACTCCGGTGTATATCTTCCCGGAATCTGAAAGCACAGCCGCGGCAACTCCCCCGGCCTCGACGTATTCTGATATCCGGCGGCCGTCCTGGACTGCCCTTGCCGCGTTATAAAGTTCTTCCCATATCTTATCCATTGTTATTCTCCTTTGAAGGGGCACCGTAATTATTCCGGACGATCCAGGCTATATTTCTGTATAATATCACTGCGGAGGGCAGCAGGCACAGCGCCACAAACGCGCAGTACATCGCGATATCTGCCGCTCCGCACGGAATATCCGAAAGCGCGGGATAAAAGTAGTATTCCCCGGCGCCGGCGACTCTGAGGGCAAGCGAAATTCCGGCGGCGGCAAGCACTGCCGCCATGGAAACCGCAGTGTATTCCGTGAATCGGTAAATAGAGAAGCTGGTGCGCGGAGAAGTCCCGTATCCCCGCGCTTTCATTGACAGCGCGGAATCCATCGCGCGTTCCGCAGAATATCCCACGGAGGCAGAAAACGCACGCAGCCGTCCGCGAAGGGTCTGCGCGTTCTGAACTGCGGCGAACTCCCGGGAGGTGCGAATAAACATCGGCAGGAACCGTATAGCGCAGGACAGCACCAGCCCAGCGGCAGGAAATATCCTGCCTAAGAGCCAGATGTACTTATCGCTTGTTACGAACCGCACAGCGCAGGCTCCCCACAGGCAGACCGCCGCCAGCATTCCCCCGACGAACGCCCCGTAGCAGAGCGCCTCCAGCGTGAACGCCCGGTCGCCGACGAAAAACAGCGCGGTCTCTCCATTGTGGACGAACAGGAAGTTCGCCAGCGCCCCGGTGACAGCGACCGCTCCGAACCAGCCCGCCCCCTTCAGACCGCCGGAAAGCGCCGCAAGCAGCACCGAACCGCCCAGCGAGATCAGTACAGTCACAGGTTCCCGGGCGAATGCGGTAAATCCGAGCACCGCCAGAAGGTACAAAAAGCACACCGTCGGGTGCATTCTTTCGAGCGTCCTCAAAGCTTTTTCTCCCGTCTGAGCCAGTTTATAAGTCCCTCGCAGCCCTCGCATACGTCGCGGTAGGTGGTCTCGAACTCGCCGGTGTACCACGGGTCGGCGATGTCGCTCCCTGCCCTGCGGTCGGTGAAATCGAGCAGACGGCGTATCTTCCCGGAGTATTTCTCCCCGGCTATGCGGGTCATGCTGCGGATATTCGCGCCATCCATGCCGACCAGCAGGTCGTATTCCTCCGCGTCGGAGCGGGTCATCTGCCGGGCGCGCTTGGCTGAGAAGTCTATCCCGAGCCTCCGCAGTATCGAGGCTGTGCCGTAATGTACGGGGTTTCCTATCTCCTCCGTAGAGGTCGCCGCAGACGCCGCAGTCACTCCGGTGATTCCGCGCTTTTTCAGCATGTCGAGAAATATGAATTCCGCCATCGGTGAACGGCATATGTTGCCGTGGCAGACGAATAGTATCTTATACATTTCCGAGTTCCTTTCAATCATATTACAGTTTATTATAGCACAGAATTTTAAATTTGCATAGTACAACAGCGTAAACAGGAACTTTTTTCAGAAACGATATTGACTTGTGAGCCGATGTGGAATATAATATTATCAGGTGCTCAATGCACATTATTACAAAGTGAGGAATCAACAATGATCTACGAAAGTATTCAGAAGCTCATTAAATATGCAGAAAGAAACGGACTCATAACCGCAGACGACGAGTATGTAGTGCGCAATCAGCTCATGGAGATACTCCAGCTCAGCGACTGGGAGGAAAACAACGCCGACGACAGAAATGCGTCCGTTGAGGCTCTGTTGGAGCCGATCATTTCCTACGCCGTCGAAAAGGGACTGATCCAGGACACCGCAGTTTACAGAGATCTTTTCGATACGAAGATCATGGGAGTGTTCACGCCGTTCCCGCACGAGGTCAACGCAGAGTTCCAGCGCCGCCTGGCGGTAAGCCCGAAGGAGGCTACCGACTGGTACTTCGATTTCAGCAAAAAGCTGAACTACGTCCGCGCTGAGCGTATCGCCAGGGACATGAAGTGGACGTACGATTCCGAATACGGCGTGCTCGACATCACTATCAACCGCTCCAAGCCTGAGAAGGATCCCCGGGATATCGCCGCCGCCAAGACCCAGAAGGCTTCCAAGTACCCCAAGTGCCAGCTCTGTGCTGAGAATATGGGCTTCGCAGGCCATCTGACCCACCCGGCACGCCAGAACCTCCGCCCCGTAAAGGTCGAGATGAACGGCTCCGAGTGGTTCCTCCAGTATTCCCCCTATGGATATTACAACGAGCACTGCATAGTGTTCAATAAGAACCACGTCCCCATGGTGATCGACGACAGCGTTTTCGACAAGCTGTTTGATTTCATTGAGCAGTTTCCGCATTATATGCTGGGCTCCAACGCCGATCTTCGTCGGCGGTTCGATACTCACCCACGAGCATTTCCAGGGCGGACGCTACACCTTCCCGATGGCGAGGGCTTCTGTTGAAAAGCCGTTCCTGCTGAGCAATCACCCTGATGTCAGCGCTGGCATCGTCAAGTGGCCGATGTCCGTTATCAGGCTGTCGTCCTATAACCGCGCTTCGCTTTCCGCAGCGTGCGCAGAGGTGCTTAAAAAGTGGAGAGCCTACACCGATGAGCAGGCCGGTATCTTCGCGCAGACTGACGGAATTCCCCACAACACGATAACTCCTATCGCGAGAATGAACGGCTCCCAGTATGAATGCGACCTCGTTCTCCGCAACAACATAACCTCCGAGGACCGCCCGCTCGGTATTTTCCACCCGGCTCCTGCGCTCCACCACATCAAGAAGGAAAACATCGGACTTATCGAGGTAATGGGTCTGGCGGTGCTTCCCGCAAGACTTGCGACCGAGCTTTCCATACTCAGGGACGCTATGCTCTCCGGCGCGGATATCGCGGCTGACGAGCGTATCGCCTCCCACGCCGACTGGGCTAAGGAGGTCCTCGCGGCACACCCCGAATTCAACGCCGACAACGCAATGGACATCATTCACGCCGAGGTCGGAAAGGTATTCGGCCAGGTCCTTGAGGACGCAGGTGTGTTCAAACGCACCGAAAGCGGCAAGGAAGCATTTAAGCGCTTCGTTTCCACGCTCTGATAAATATTGCAGGACTCCCCCCGGCACCGGCTGAGGGGAGTTTTTATTTCAGCGCTTTTCCCCCGGCTCAGGCGGGAGAAATCCGTACAGCTCCGCGTAGCTGTCGAGTTCCTCGCCGTCCTCGGGCATTGAGGGTATAAGCCCGGTGCAGTCCCCGGCGCTGCCGGAGTTCATGAGCGGGTCCTGAAGCTGCTGCGCCTGCTCCGGGTCGGTCTCGGGAGGATAGGGATAGTTTTCCACATTAACACTTCCTTTCGCTGATATTATCTGCTTTTCTGAACGAAAAATTAACGGAAAATGCTGCAAAGGACATCTTCAGCATGTTTTATTTAAAGTTTTCAGTTGACAAATCCGCAGGGATATTGTATAATATAAGATGAGTTTTTATATTCAGCAATGAACTTTTTTACAGAAGGGAATATACAATAAAATGGGTTTATTCAAATCACTGTTCGGCACCTATTCAACAAAAGAGCTGAAGAGGATCGAGCCGATAAAGAACGCGGTACTGGCGCTTGAGGACAAGTACGCCAAGATGAGCGAGCAGGAGCTGAAGTCCCAGACCGGGATTTTAAAGGACAGGCTCGCAGCCGGCGAGACCCTCGACGATATCCTGCCGGACGCTTTCGCGGTCTGCCGCGAGGCTTCCACAAGAGTTATCGGCATACGCCACTACCCCGTACAGATCATAGGCGGTATCGTGCTCCATCAGGGACGTATCGCCGAGATGAAGACCGGTGAAGGTAAGACCTTCGTTGCCGCTCTGCCGTCCTACCTGAACGGTCTGACCGGCAAGGGCGTTCACATCGTAACCGTCAACGACTACCTCGCAAAGCGCGACAGCGAGCTGATGGCAAAGGTACACAGATACCTCGGTCTTACCGTCGGACTTATCGCCCACGATATGGACAACGACGCCCGCCGCGCCGCTTACGCATGCGATATCACATATGCAACCAACAACGAGCTGGGCTTCGACTACCTGCGCGACAACATGTGCATGTACAAGAAGGACAAGGTACAGCGCGAACCTAACTTCGCCATCGTCGACGAGGTGGACTCCATACTCATTGACGAGGCGAGAACTCCTCTGATAATTTCCGGCCGCGGCGACAAGTCCACAGACCTCTACGAAAAGGCTGACAAATTCGCCAAGACCCTCACCATGAACAAGGTAGCAGAGCTTGACGACAAGGAGGACTACGAAGCAAAGTTCGACGGCGATTACCTTATCGACGAGAAGGCAAAGACCTGCAACCTGCTTCCCAACGGCGTTGCAAAGGCTGAGAAGTACTTCGGCGTTGAGAACCTGATGGATCCTGAGAACACCACTCTGCTCCACCATATCAACCAGGCTATCCGTGCAAACGGTATCATGAAGCTTGATATCGACTATGTTATCAAGGACGGCGAGATCGTTATCGTTGACGAATTCACCGGCCGTCTGATGTTCGGACGCCGCTACAACGACGGTCTGCACCAGGCTATCGAGGCGAAGGAAGGCGTAAAGGTAAACCGCGAGAGCAAGACCCTCGCCACCATCACATTCCAGAACTTCTTCCGCCTGTACGACAAGCTGTCCGGTATGACCGGTACAGCTATGACCGAGGAATCCGAGTTCCGCCAGATCTATAGTCTGGACGTTATCGAGATCCCGACCAACAAGCCGGTTATCCGTATCGACAACCATGATCAGATCTACAAGAACGAGCGCGGAAAGTTCAAGGCGGTCTGCGACCAGGTAGAAGCATGCCACAAGAAGGGGCAGCCGGTGCTGGTAGGTACTGTCACGATCGAGAAGTCCGAGCTGGTTTCCAAGCTGCTCAAGGCGCGCGGTATCAAGCACCAGGTGCTCAACGCAAAGAACCACGAGCGCGAGGCTGAGATAGTTGCTCAGGCAGGCAAGAAGGGCGCCGTTACCATCGCCACCAACATGGCTGGCCGCGGTACGGATATAAAGCTCGGCGGTAACGCAGAGTACCTCGCTATTCACGAAATGAGAAAGCTCGAATATTCCGAGGAGCTTATCCAGGAAGCTACCGGCTATGCCGAGACCGATAACGAGGAGATCCTCGAAGCAAGAGCAAAGTATCAGGAGCTGAACAAGAAGTTCGAGGCTCAGATCAAGCCCGAGGCTGAGGAAGTACGCGCAGCAGGCGGTCTGTTCATCATCGGCACCGAGCGCCACGAGTCACGCCGTATCGACAATCAGCTCCGCGGCCGTGCAGGCCGTCAGGGCGACCCCGGCGAGAGCCGTTTCTACATCTCCCTTGAGGACGACCTCATGAGACTGTTCGGCGGCGACAGAGTTCAGAAGTTCATGGAGACCATGAATTTCGACGAGGATCAGCCTATCGAGGCTTCGTTCCTTTCCAGCGCTATCGAGTCCGCGCAGAAGAAGATAGAGGGCAGAAACTTCTCCATCAGAAAGAACGTCCTCGACTTCGACGACGTTATGTCCCAGCAGCGTATGACTATCTATTCTCAGCGCAACAAGGTGCTTAACGGCGAGGATATCAGCAAGAACATCATCGACATGATGAACACCTCCATCGACGAGGCTGTCAGCATGTACTGCTCTGATACAGTCGCTGAGAACTGGAACCTCGACGGTCTGCGTTCTCACTTCCTGAACCTGTACGTTATGGACACCGACCTCCACTACACCACCGAGGAGCTCAACGAGCTTGACAAGAAGGATATCTCCAACTTCCTCAAAGAAAGAGGAATGCTCATCTACAAGACCCGCGAGGCTGACATGGGCGCAGAAACAATGCGCGAGGTAGAGCGCGTATGCCTGCTCAAGACCGTTGACCGCCACTGGATGGATCACATCGACGCGATGGAGGAACTCAAGCGCGGTATTTACCTCAGAAGCTACGGTCAGAAGGATCCTGTAGTAGAGTACCGTTTCGAGGGCTTCGCGATGTTCGACGAGATGATCGCGGCGATCCGCGAGGAGACTGTAAGAATGGTGCTGACCGTTCCGGTAAGAGTACAGCGCCCTCCGCAGCGCGAGCAGGTGATGAAGCCTGACGCTCCGAACGCCGGCGCACAGACTCCCTACAAGAACAAGGGCGAGAAGATCGGCAGAAACGACCCCTGCCCCTGCGGAAGCGGCAAGAAGTACAAGAACTGCTGCGGCAAGGACGAATAAAATTAAAGCGATAAGCGCCTATCTGCGTCGTCACGATGACATGGGCAGGCTTTAAGCCTAGCCCATGTCATCGTTCCTAGCATCTAGGCACTTCTCGCTTTAATTTCGGGTGTCTGAATTTTAAGGCAATTTAAGGCACCATAATTCAAAAACGAGCGGAGCGCACCTTAAATTTGCACTCTGCTTGACATAGTATAGGAATTTGATGGGTAGAACATTAAATCAAGACAAGAGGTACAAGAGCATGAAAAGAGAAGAATTTGTACAGGAACTGACCGGACACATAATCCCGTTCTGGAACAAGCTCCGCGATGATGAGAACGGCGGTTTCACCGGATTCATGGACAGCGCGCTTAATGTCGACAAGAAGGGCGAAAAGGGCGTTATCCTGCACTCCCGCATTCTGTGGTTCTATTCCAACGCGTATATGGAGCTGAAGGATCCCGCGCTGCTGGACATGGCAAAGCACGCGTATGAGTTCCTGACCGAAAAGTGCGTCGACAAGGAATACGGCGGCGTTTACTGGAGCATGAACTACGACGGCACCGTAAAGGACGATTTCAAGCACAGCTACTGCCAGGCGTTCTTTATCTATGCGCTTTCCAGCTACTACCGCGCAAGCGGCGACAAGAACGCGCTGAAGCTCGCATACGAGATAATGGATCTTGTCGAGAAGTACGCTACAGACGACGTTGCTTACCTCGAAACAATGGCGCGCGACTGGAAGAGCGAGCTCCAGAACGACGAGCTTTCCGAGAACGGTCTGATGGCTGACAAGACCATGAACACCACCCTCCACCTGATGGAGGCTTACACCGAGCTGTACCTCGCAGACCACAGCCCGAAGGTTCTCGACCGCCTCAAGTTCCAGCTGGATCTTACATACGACAAGATCTACGACAAGGAAGGTCATAAGCTCCTGGTATTCTTCGACAGAAACATGGACGTTATCGGCGATATCCACTCCTACGGCCACGACATCGAGGCTACCTGGCTCATCGACCGCGCATGCGAAATTATCGGCGACCCGGCTATAACCGCGAAGTTCGCTGAGATGAACAAGGCTATCGTTAAGAACATCGCTGATATCGCATACGATAAGGCCTCCGGCTCCCTGCTCAACGAGCGCGACAAGGACAAGATCAACACCTGGCGTATCTGGTGGGTACAGGCGGAAACCGTTATCGGCTTCATGAACGCTTACCAGAAGCACTACGGCGGCAAGGAGTATTTCGAGATCTCCTCCAGCGTGTGGAAGTTCATTCAGGAGCACATCATCGACAAGCGCCCCGGCGGCGAGTGGCATTCCCAGATAGACGACAACTGGAAGCCCGCTGATTTCAAGCCGATGGTCGATCCGTGGAAGTGCCCCTATCACAACGGCAGAATGTGCATGGAAATGATGCGCAGACTCGCTGAAAATGCTTAAATGCAGAGAGCGTAAACGGCTGACAACCTGACGAACTGATTACCTGAGAGGTTCCATATGAAAAAGACTGCTGCGGCACTGCTTGCTGCAATAACACTGTTAACAGGCTGCTCCCGCGGAGACGCCAGCGGCGAGATACAGCTACCGATATACGGAGCTTCGGCGGTACAGTATGAAATAGCCGAAGCCAAATACATGGATCTGTCCGAAACGCAGAGCATCGGCGTTACTATCGGGTATCCGTATGCCGTTTATCTTACCTACCCCGGAGACGCGCTGGTGAAGTCGTTCAACGCGCTCAAGGGCAGAACAGTGACAAAGGGCGAGGTACTGGCGGAGCTTGATTCCTCCGACCTAGACTACGATATCAGCAATCAGCAGACTATAGTCAATGCGGCATACCAGTCATCGCTGTCGGGGAGCCGCGCTGATCAGCTCCAGTACGAGATAGAGCAGCTAAAGCTGGACAAAATGCTCGAGGAAAAGGAATCCTACACGATAAAGGCTCCATTTGACGGGATAATCACCCTTACAAAGGCGGTCACTGAAGGCTCCACGGTGACTGAAGGCGCGGTCTGCTGCGCAGTTTCCGAAATCAGCAAGACCGAAGTCTATCTCGACGGCGGCGGAGCTTCTCAGTTCCGGTTCGGGCAGAAGGTTCAGGTCAGGATAGATACCACTATGTATGACGCAACGGTCGTTCAGGCTCCCGACGCCGCACCGTCCGAGGCCTCCGGAAGCGCTGCCAAGCGTACGGTTTTCCAGCTTGACAACAACGCAATGGAGCAGGTCCTGACCGACTCGGCTATGGCTGTTTCGGCGGGCTGGGCTACGGTGTTCGTAACTTCCGAACGAAAGAACGTGCTTGCTGTTCCGGATTCAGCGGTCAAATCCTCGGGTACCGAGAATTATGTCACGCTGGTGGACGGCGAGGAGCGTTTCAAGCTGAAAGTTACTATAGGCGCAAGCCTTGGCGGCTACACCGAAATCCTCGATGGTATCTCCGCCGGAGATACCGTAATGGCAGAGGGCAGCGGCGAATTCACGGACGCTGAAAAATCTCCGGACGACCAGCAGCTCAACGGCGAACCTCCGAAGGAATGGGGAGCCTGAACGCTTGACAAATCGGCAGCCGTGTGATATAATCATATCGAAATAAATCAAATCTGCCACCGGGTAGAGAATGCAATTATGAAGCATTCGCGCGTATCGTTAGGTCTTTGAAGATACGCACGGGTGCTTTTTTGTTTGGAGGACCTGGAAAACTATGAAATACCTTGTAAATTACTTTTCAAAAGGCGAGCTTGCGCTGTGGGCGGGCTCGGTGACTGCAGTGATGGCGGCGTTCCTGATGTTCGACCGCAGCAGTTGGATAACGCTTCTTGCTTCGCTGATCGGGGTGACGTCGCTGATATTCGCAGCTAAAGGACACCCGGCGGCTCAGGCGATGGCGATAGTTTTTGCGCTGCTGTACGGCGCGATCTCCTGGGGATTCGCGTATTACGGCGAGATGATAACCTACCTCGGGATGTCAATGCCGATGGCGGTGTTTTCGCTGGTATCCTGGCTGAGACACCCATCCGACAAGAAAGACGAGGTGAAGGTCAATCATCTCAAGGCTCCGGAATTCGTGTTCATGGCATTTTTGACTATAGCGGTCACGATAGCGTTCTACTTTATCCTGAAGTATTTCAATACCGCCAACCTGATCCCAAGCACGATTTCAGTAACTACCAGCTTTGCAGCGGTATATTTTGTATTCCGGCGCAGCCAGCTCTATGCTGTGGCTTACGCGGCAAACGACGTTGTTCTTGTGGCTCTCTGGCTGATGGCTGCGGCTGACGATATTAAGTATATTTCGGTGGCGGTGTGCTTTATGGCGTTCCTTGTCAACGACATTTACGGGTTCATCAATTGGCGCAAAATGGCGAAGGCTCAGGCTGAAAGGCAGGCAGGTTCCTGTTGAATATTTGTGTGGCTGTATTTTACAGCCACTTTTTATTCAATCCTGCCTTTGGTGGTCAGTTAAGATGGACCGAGTACGAACTTGTCGCGTTTTTGGAGATTATAAACTATAATTTAGCGGTGTAGAGTGCTTCCGAAACAGTCCACCGGACTGTTTCGGAGGATAGTCATGACTAGATTTTATATGTTGCTTGTGGGGGAAAACTCTTGTTTTCCCCCACACCCC
>ENA-ORPH01003590-ORPH01003590.1-human-gut-metagenome-genome-assembly--contig:-NODE-3590-length-11238-cov-4.482250_pt1 | contig 11238 bp, 8 predicted proteins | sample MGYA00242142_ERZ509074 | MGnify/ENA primary metagenome ERZ509074 (study PRJEB26280, sample SAMEA2338724) | human gut metagenome | biome: human gut; feature: human-associated habitat; material: faeces... | reverse complement strand
TGAAATATGTATTCCTTTATTTTCGGAAATATTGCAATATTTAATTCTATCTGCTTTTGATAAATTAATAAAATCTTCTAATGAACATGCATTTTTGACAGTAACGCATGACAATTGGTTATAATTATCCCTATACTTAATATTGTCAAATGCAACTGGTATAATTAAAAGATTGCACAATGTTTCGTATACATCTATATAGAATTCTTTAATTGAATCAAAAGTACTTGTTGAGGAACCAACTTTTTCATAATCAAAATTATCTTCTCCAATATACTGTAAGCATATTGCAGGAATTAATGAAGGATACACTTTTATAAATTTGTCTTGGATTGAATAAATTTGTGCCTGGATTTTTTCTAGCTGATACCCATCGTGCGAATTTAAAAAGTTAACAAGTGCCTTCATTTGAACAGGATTAATTCTCAAAATGTCTTCACTAAACTTAATATTTTTTACAATATCTTGTCTAAGTGGCATATAAAAACTTAAAATTTCAATGTTATGGACACTTCTGAGGATTTCTGCTTCATTGTTACATGAAAATAAGGGACCTTTGTATTCTTTTTTTATCTCTTGTGTGAGGTAGGGACTTCTAGTTTGAAATAGATCAAATATTCGTTTAGTGATATTCCATTTTTCTGTTGTCATATTTAACGATGCAATAGAATTAAAGTAGCCTTCTCTTTTATCGTCTTTGAGTGTTGATGATATTCGAATAAATGGTGTTATTAGATTGTAATTAGAAATGTTGTCCTCACATATTTTATTTACAGGAAACTCACCTGAACATTCAACAATATAATCACTGTCCGACTTATTAACTATATCGGCATTTTCGAAATTATACTTCAGCGATGGACTATCCTGCCCTATCACCACTTCTCCACATAGTGAAATTCCACACTTATAGCAAGGAACAACTATTGGATGGTGTTTAAGATATCCTACTTGAAGTCGTACTCTTGTCACACTACCACAAACCTGACATTTAATATTAATATTGTTAACCATACCAAACCTCCTGGGTGTTTTTCTTAATAATGTCCAATTCACTAAAATGACTTATTTATTGAAATATATCATTGGTGCTAATATTGTATCATATAATGCTTAAAATGTCAATATTTTTATGAAATAGTATTATAATATTTTTCCCACAACGTCACCCCTATTGCTGTATCATCACTATACCATGTATAAGCTACGTGTACAGGGGCGAAACCCAGATGAATTAAAACTCGCATTTAACAGGAGCGAAACCCATGCATTACTTCTTCGGTACTTATATTATATATGATTTATTATATGATTTATTGCTTTTAACGACATCCAATAAATGCTTTTGATATTTTATTTGCCTCAATTCCTATTTTATGGAACACCCTTTAATTGGAGTACCTCTTATTCATTATCTTTTAATAATTCTTCTGCTGTAAAATGTTTTTCTTCCTGCCATCCCTCATCCTCATACTTTCTAATTTCATTTTCATAAATTTTATTATACCCTTGCTCTGTCAGTGCTACATTATACATTTCAGTTTCATCCATGACAAATCGTATACCATTAGTTATTGTGTTCAAACTGTTTGCTGAGGGGTATACAAAACCGTCAGGATAATATTTAATTATGTCTTGTGCTATATTATTTGTTACCTTATAAGTTGTTACAATATCTGAATTACAAGCCTTTAAAACCTCATGCACATTAAATCTAGGCTCATTCGCTGTTCTACCACGAAATACTGACAATTTACTTTCATCTACTATGCTGCCACATTCAATATCCTCTTGCACCTCTGATATTATTAAACTTCCACATAAACTCTTACCCATGTTTTCCTGCAAGATACATTCTATGCTCAGTGCACAATAATAAATATCATTATCTCTATTACATCTTCCATCACGACTCTTATTCCTTGTCATGCCTAATTTTACTTCTGCTAGTGGCTTATTAATATACCTATATAAAAGAGTACCCTTCTTTATTATATACTTTTCATAAAACATAATCTAATCACTCCTTATAAAATAAACCATTTAACTTTATACCAATTATTTAGTATTTGAATATTGCTCTTTACCCCATTCATTTATGCTACTTAGAATATCTGTATTTCCTATCCCTGCATTCAGAAATAAGACATCAGGGTTGTCTATTTGATACATATTCGAGGATATATCACAATAACCCAAATAAGCCTCAAACTTATTACACAGCGTCAACCCTATTGCTGTATCATCACTATACCATGTATAAGCTACGTTTAAGGTATCAATATAATCTAACCATTTATTCTTTTCTAATGGTTCTCCTTCTTCTGCATTCCAACATACATATCTTCTACCCTCACTATCATCTACTAAATAGTCACCTACACTTTTAGCTGGTTGACCATACTTTTCTACTAGCTTATCATATTTTTCATTAAACATTTCTAGTATGTTATAGGGCGAATTTTCAAACTTTCCATATGTATATAATGTAAATACACCAACTAATTTTTCATCTTCAAAGGCATAATGAATTGTCTGAGAATCTGTTGTACTGCCTGCATTATACCCTAGCGAATATGTATTGAAATATTCTTCCTCACCTGTTAATTCTGCTTTCTCCTTACTCTTTATATCCTCTACACTCATACCCCAGCTACATTCTACATTTCCATCTATATTTACTATCTTATCCTCTGCTGTATCTAATTCGGAAATTGTACAACCCTGCATTAGCATACAAAAACATAACATACTTGTTAATAATAATTTTTTCATTTTTTATTTTTCTCCATTTCATTATTTTGGGGGTATCCTTAAATTAGGATACCCCTATTATCTTTCATTTATCTTGCATAGCCGGTGTATGCATACTTTAGACCCCATACTTCATACATACCCTCAAAGCTTAACCCATCTTTACAGAGTTTCCACCATGAATTATCAAAGCCTTTTTGCTCAGTACCCTCTGTGGTGCGGACCATTGTGTGCTTGCGTGAGATTGTCATGATACCATCGTTTACCATCATCCATTCGTCTTTACCCGATTTGGTGATTGAGGAGGGGACTTTGACTTCAAACCATGCATGATTGCCGCCTGTGATATAACGAGTGGTATAGCCCAGAACATTATACATACAACTCATTGTTGCTGAGGTACTTTCACAGTCACCAGCTCCATAAAGAATACCTTTGAGGGCATTGTAGGATTTACAGGGTCCGGGGGCTGTGTAATCTGTGAATGATTGATTTGAGATTGAGGCATGACCACTTATTCCGGAAATAAGCTGTAATTCTGAATCATCATCAAAGTACATTGGTGTCTTGGGGCCGGGTAAGTGGCATACCCATTCTGCTGCTTCCTTGGTAGACTTGAGCTGAATTACGTCTCCATCATAGGTTTCATATTTGTATGAGTTGAATTTGTCTACTGCTGTTAGTTTTTCTTTGTCTGTTGCTATGGAAATGCTTATTTCCGGGTAATTCTTGGGGGATTGACAGTCCATTTCACCCGTATACTGATTACGCACACCATACTCACAGCTTTGCATAAAGGCTACGCAAGCGTCCATTTCTTCATGAGTGGAGCAGCCCCATCTGAATTCTGCATAACTAATGGGAAGATTTTCTATCGTTATATCAAATGTGTCTCCGGTTGAGGGGATTGTTACTTTGCAGTCATAGATACCGGGCTTAATGCCTATATATGCCGGGCAGCCATCTGTACCCATTCTGTTTAACAAGTCTGCGCTGTCTATATACATATTGCCATTTAAATCAGCCATGTTGTAGACTTCATAATACTTCTTTAATTCTTCACCCTCAACTAATTTGAATGCCGAGGGGTCGGAAGGGCAGGATAAGATGTAGTCTGTGCCTGCTTTGGCTGTTTCGCCGTCATTCAGGGATTTTACTGTTTTATAACCGCCTATTGTCATGTAGATGAAGTCACCACAATAGTTCCTGCAATTATAATTCAGCATTGTATTAAATTCACTACTGTAAGTTTCACCATGTTCTTCTGCATTATAATTGAACCACTTTTCAAGGTTTGAGCCATTGCTGGTTAAATAATCCCTGAACTTTTGACCGGCTTCACTCTTTTTACCCGAATATACTGAGGAAGAACCGGGGGCTAACTCTGACATTTCCTTGAGCTCTTTGAATTCCTTACTATTCTTACTTACGTTATAATCACCTTTCATTACTGTTACAAGATTATAAGCATAGTCGGGAACTAATCCGGCTCTGGTATCTGCATTACCCACGCATAAAAATTCTGCTATTCTGGGGTTGTCTGCTCCACCTTTTCTGGATGCTATTCTGTTATCTACTGTTCTCCATCTTGTATAGCCGGCTTCTACCCAGTTGTGTAAATCCTGAGTTTCATTCTCACGGAAAATTGTACCTGCATAATCAGTGTTCCAATACTTTATACCATTGTCTTTGTACTTGGTGATGGGCTTGGTTGAGGCATAACCGCCGGCTGTGTAACCGCCTGTCTCTGTCTTGATTTCTGGAGTGGGAGTCAAAGTCTCTTCGGGGGTGTCCTCTTTTACTGTTATTTCTTCTGTTGTGTCTGGACTATCCTCAATATGCTTAAAGACAGAGGATAAGGAATCCTGCCAAAAAGAGATAGGGTCAGAAGAGAATATATCACCGCTATTAGATGTTGATATATTTATGTTAGAAGAACTAGGAGTATCAGTATTAGGAGAAGAAGTAGGAGCAAAGTTATTAAGGATAAGGGAGGTTATGATAACGATCAGGGATATGTTTTTCATTGCAATGTTCCTTTCGTCAGATTAAAAGCCATAATAGCTTTCATAAGTTTCAGGGTCAATTTCTTCATAGCTTTCATAGTCATAGCTTTCAGAGGTTTCAGAAGAGGAAGGAGTATTATTGATTAGAGCAAATAAAGGGTCATTAAGAGCAGTTACATATTCGGAGATTTTTGTGTCAAGTTCCTCAATGCTGACAATATCGTTGCTGTTGATTTCTGAACCAATCTTGCGAACGGTTGCAATATCCTCAGACAATTTGGTTTCTGCTGTTATCTGAGCGATATTAGCTAATGTCAAATCCACCTTATAGCTGTTATCTTCTGCACTCAAATTAAGGGTAGTGGGATTGGTTTCAAGAATGTAGAGAGTGTCAGTGTTAAACCCTAACTCTGAAAGAGCGTATATAAGGTTGTCAGAGAGGTAAGGAGTAATGGTGTAACTGCCTGTCAGCACCGGGAGATTGTGCAGCTTTTTAACTTCAAAGTCCTTATAATCAACAACTAATACAGCAGTGTCATTGTCGGATAATGCAAGACTAACAATAGCATTTCCGCTGGTGCTGCCTTGCTTATTTATCTTAATATCAACCATTTTAACGCCATTGATTTTTGCGTAAGCGGCGTACTTGCTACCCTCTGATATATACATATAATCAATGGATTTTCTGTCGCTGCGGTGATTTTCTCTGTACTTGATTTTATTTCCTGCAACGGTTCCATCAGATTTTACATAAGTCACAAAATCAAGAGAGCAGTTGGTTTCGCTCATAAAGTATATATAATTCTGTTCTTCCTGAAGGAACTGCACCAATTCTGAAATCAAGGAATTATTACCCAGAGAGCCACGAAGGTTGCTGTCGGATATTACATCAGCCATACTACCTAATATATTGCTGATAGTCGATTGGTCGAATGATACTGTTACAATATCACCTGAGAAGCTTATATCTCCAATACTTTCTGCCCCACTGGTGTATGTAATTTCAGCGTCTTTATAGTAATATTTAATCACATCAAGCAAGGAAGAGTATAGATTATTAAGCTCGTCAGCATCGATATCAACATTTATTGCCTGTCTTGGAAGTGTCATAGTTACATACTGGTCTGTTACCGCAGGCAGGGTAATATAGCTATCCTTACCATTGCGAGTGTACGACAGACCAGCGCTTAAAATGTCAGTATCATTATAAGATAAGCTGCCACAAATCGCTTTGTTGTCATCGTTGCTGAAAAAAGAAGCAGAGAGGGTATAATTACCAATAGCGCTAATGAGGTCTTTATATCTGGTGTCAATACCTTCAGTAAGGCTGTTATAATCGCTGAGAGGGGTAACGCTGATGTTGTGTGATACTGTAATATTATCCTCGCCGATAGCGCTCGTAACTACATTTGCAAACATATTAGCAGTAATTGCATTTTCAATGTATGTATTATCATCATTTGATACTGTGTAGAGCGAGGGTATAACGTTAGCAGTTAAGCTATTTATGGGGTCAGCGTTATTAAACAACTCCATCGCTGAACGCTCTGCGAGTGAAATTGCATACCCCTGATCACCCTTAATCAATCGAGATACAGCAGGGGTAAAATTAGCCTTGCATACATATCCACCCACTCCCAGAACAGCAACAACACAAGCAGCTATAATGATGGGCTTTATAGCCTTATTCTTTTTCTTTTTAGTATTGGTAGTAACCGTTTCATTTTCTGGTATTTCAGGAGCAGGAGTAAGTTCAGGCTCAGGTTCGGCAGGTGTAGCAGGAGCTTCCTCCGGGCGTGGCAGCGTGGCAGTGGCAACGCCGGAATAATCATCTTCATTAGGGGCAGTATCAGGGGTAGTGTATTCAGCCTCTGAGTAATAGTTATCTGTTTCAGGGGTAGTAGGCTCTGAATAGTCTGTAATAGGGTCAGTCTGCTCAATGGCATTGAGGTCAGCGCCGCATAATGCACAATACTTCATTCCATCTTCTAACAAGTTTCCACATTTGGGACAGTACATATTTTTATCCTCCACTTTTTGTTTATGCCTTATTAATTCTAGGTTTGTGATACATAACCACATAATATTTATTGTGTTGTATATCTCTGTAAATCCGCATTATTACTAGCTTTATATGATTTGATGTTTGCATTTTTATCTCATTTTTTATCGTTTTGTCATTACAATTTTATAGGTCAAAGTCATTAATCTATTGACAAATCCATTGGGGGATAGTATAATATTGATATAGGTTAAAACTGGATTTTGGTAATAACCACATAATAAATATTATGTGGTTGAATTATGTGGTATCTCTTACTAGTCCTAATCCCTCTATTTGCTTTATATGAATGGCTCCTGATTCCTTGGTGTAGATTTTGGTAGTATTAACACTTGTGTGCCCTAGTAAGTCACAAAGTCTAGATAAATCCTTGTACTGTGAGTAGTAGGAGCGGGCGAAAAGATGGCGCAAGTTATGCGGGTAAACCTTTTCGGGATTGACCTTAGCAATAGTGCATAAGCGTTTCATTGCCGCCCAAATGTTTGAACGGTCTATTGGTTTTCCAGTCCGTGTTGTAAAGATAGAACCAGATGTAATATTTGAGTTTACTACATACTTTTTTAACAGCTTCTGAAGTGTATTAGGGATAAATACTATCCTGCTCTTACCCTTATTTGTGACTAAGCATTTACTCTCTTTTAGGCTTTCAGCCGTTATATATTGTAATTCTGAAACTCTTATACCTGTTGAGCATATGGTCTGTATGATTAAACTTAGTCGTTCTTGACCGTTAATGTTGGCTGCCCTGATTAGTTTGTCATATTCCCTGCGTGTCAATTCTTTGCCTGCTGTTTCGTAAATTTGTTTTTGGATTTTGAGAGGTTTTAGGGCTAGATCTGGTCTACACATATATTTCAACAGGCTGTTAATAGCTGCTATTGATACATTACAAGTTGTTGGTGCATATTGAGATGTTAGCATTGTTTTGTATGATAACAATTTATCTTTAGTCACAGGCTGACAGTCTAAAAACAACTGTAAAGACATCAACTCGCGTTGATAAGATTTAATTGTGCTTTCGCTGCGTTCCTGTTCATGAAGATATCTTATGTAATTCTTGATTGTTTTATCTGATAGGATTATATCTTTTCTCATTGTTATTACTCCTTTCAAGTAAGAAATATATACTATTATATCATAAGGGCAGGTTATAGCACCTGCCCTTATGATAATAATTATTGATTATCTATATTTTCCAGTCCCTGCTTTTCTGCTCTCAATTTTATAGCTTTGTAGAGGGTTGGTCGAGAAATACCACACGCACGACAAATCTCCGATACAGTCAAATTATGTAAATCATACATCTTCAATGCTTTGTCCAATGTCTTTTCCGGAGTGGCAGGTCTGCCACCAAATCTACCCCTTTCCCGAGCACTTTTTACTCCCTCACGAACACGTTCCGAAATGGTTTCGCGTTCAAACTCGCTTAGAACGCATAAAAATTGTGCTATCATTTTTCCTGCGGCACTACCAAAATCTAATTTTTCCTTTAACGAAATTAGAGTGACACCCTCATTATGAAATGTTTGCATTAAATTTATTAAATCTGCTGAGCTCCTCCCCAAACGACTTAATGACTCAATATATACTGTATCCCCTTCTTCCACTGCTTCTAATAAAGCCTTTAACTTTGGACGATTACTTTTAGTACCTGACATTTTCTCAGTGTAGATATAATCCTTATCTACTCCTGCTGCAACTAAAGCATCAATTTGTCGGTCTAAACATTGACCGGTTGTCGATACCCTTGCATATCCAAAATTCATCTTTTATACCCCCTATAAAAATAATATATGTTTTTCGGAGTAAACCAATTTAACATAATTGTTTTACTCTGATACTCACCATTTTATCTATTTTTTGTTCTCCACATTTACTTGTGTGATTAAACAATTGTTATTTTAACATCATCCCAATGGCTCAATTGATACCAACCGATTAATCGGAAATGCGATTATATTATGTTTCTCGTCTAAGCATCTAATATATCCATACTTGTCTGTTGCTTGGGCTATATATCTACGATATGAATTTATAACAATGTCTGAACTGTGTTTAGTGGTAACAATCTTACTATCTGTTGATCCGTCTGGGAGAATACAGGTGATCTTACATTTGTTCCTGCTCAACACAAAATTAATGCCATCAATAAAGAAATCTAACCAATCTTTTGGTATTATACACAAGCTGCTCTTTGCAGCATTAATTGTGGCCGGTCTGAGTTCATACCCCAGGTACTTAGGCACAAGCTCCACACATTGTATAATGCCATTTTCAACATCGTCTGTATTCATCCTCAATCTTTTCAAGACTTTGTTTTTATTGCAGGGTAGAAGAGGGAGAATATTTAGCACATTATTAGAAGCAGTGACTAATGACACATGCCCTTTTGGATTAACAGCAACACATAGAGATGTATAAAGATAATATGCCTGTGTCAAAAACCTGTAATTAACGCTGCCTGGCTTACTCACTCCGTTGGCTACATACATGCTTGCCGCAGCTTGAGCAGCTCCCTGTAAAAATGTAAAGGCTGACACTCCAATCTTTTTCCCTGAAATATCCTGAAGTAATTTTTCATCGCCTTTGAACACCTTGCTAGGAAAAAGATAAGGCAAAACCGCATACTTCTTGCTTGCCGCTGCTAATTCCACTTCATGATAAAATGGGTTATCGGCAGTATAGTAAGTATTAGGTGGAGTGCAGGGATTAAAAGTATCAATAATATCTTTTAAGACTATTGGTGATATGCCTTTCTTTTTTTGTTCCTGTTTGTTTTCGCCTTGATTTGTTTGCATTTTTGTTTCCATAATAAATGACCTCTCTTTCTTGATAGAACTTTTTGCCTATCTACAACAAAATAAATATGAATCTGAATTATTTTTTTATTATCTAAAAAAATGTTAGGAATCCTTGAAATAAAAAATAGTGAAAATTTGAAAGGGGGCTATCATTCCTGACAGCCCCCCTTTGTTATTCAGATTTTTTTGTCGATGAATTGTGCGTATTCTTCGACTACCTCGTTATTTATTTCGTCTCTCAATATATATTTATTATCAGAGATTCCAGGTGAACAGCTTTCAACTTTGATCTTAATACCGTTGTCATAATCGCGCAAACCGAGAGCAGTGTATTGAATTGCTTCATTATATGCTAGATGGTCATTAACAAGGTTGTAGAGTTCTCTATTTATATCTATTATATCAGCTAACTCAATTCCATTAAGTTCCTTATAGCTAGTATGCTCTCCATCATAGATATCTTTGATCTTTTTATTTACTGTTTCCACAAAATTATACTTTTCGATAATAGGCGAAATGAATCTTTTTAAGAAATAAGAATTTTCAAAAGAAGTGATATCATTTAGGGGATAATGCCTTCTGAATCGGCGGAGACAAATAAATGCCCTATTGCCCTTGAAATAATCTTCATCAAGAATATAAAAATTATTGTTTTCACTGTTATATTGGCAAAGAATCCTTACCTCTCCGTCTTCATATATCACAACGTTTACAAACGATAGATCGCTGCACATTCTATATGTACCGGAATACCAGTAAGCCATTGTCATTGCATTATCGATTTTTTCCTGATTGTTCTTTATTATCTTATTCCATTCTTCCTTTGTTACATAACCGTCAAATGATTTCAGTGCCATTTTTTATTCCTTTCACAAATTATTATTCCGCAGTTACTATCCAACAACAAAACTGCATAACTGCTAAATGCAGTTTTAAGGATATAAAGTTTCTAATCAGTTTTTATAATTTCGTCTCATAGTATTTGGACGAAATTATAAAAACTTGATTCCGATTAATTATGATATTGTGCATTCCTTGCAAATCAGACGGAAATTGTTATATTCGCTGAATACACTTCCACTAATTCCGCTATACAGCTTGAGATGATTGCTGCAAACAAATACATCATTCCCGATTGCATCCAGTTCAAGAAACAGATCAGAAATATCGCTAAAGGGACTAAATACCCCATAAGTTATTATTGCCTTTGCCAGATAGTCGCAAACAATATCCGAAATTTTCTGATTATTCTTGATTGCGTCGATAAACTGCTGATCAGAAAGTTCGTCTATAGTATTTTTGTCACCTATGGTTTTGCTGAGTTCATCCCACAGATTTTCATTTTCGATTGCATTATATATTATTTCTCTCATTCCGTCATAGTCATTGAATATCCAATTGTCATAAGGGGAGTACTTGCTGATACGAGAGATAACCATATATGCTTTGTGATTCTCAAAATAATCCTTATCAATATCCTGGCGCTCTCTGTTTTCACTGTTTTTGCTACAAAGGATATTTACCTTTCCATCTTCGTAAACGACAATATTCAGAGCTTCGGTATCATTCATTCTTGACGTTCCTGCATACCAACTAGCCATTCTGTAAGCTTCGT
>ENA-ORPH01003587-ORPH01003587.1-human-gut-metagenome-genome-assembly--contig:-NODE-3587-length-11244-cov-5.023505_pt1 | contig 11244 bp, 7 predicted proteins | sample MGYA00242142_ERZ509074 | MGnify/ENA primary metagenome ERZ509074 (study PRJEB26280, sample SAMEA2338724) | human gut metagenome | biome: human gut; feature: human-associated habitat; material: faeces... | reverse complement strand
TGCATACAGGATACAGTATGGGTTTCAATCCACGCTCCCCACGAGGGGGAGCGACAACAGCATAGTTCAAATTATTCACATTATTCAGCGTTTCAATCCACGCTCCCCACGAGGGGGAGCGACCGATGTTAAAGAGCGTTCGCTTATTGTCGATATTGTTTCAATCCACGCTCCCCACGAGGGGGAGCGACTATCTGCCGTTTCCGGCACAGCATATATCTTGGCGTGTTTCAATCCACGCTCCCCACGAGGGGGAGCGACCGTCCGCTCTTTTCAGCGCGTCGGTCACAAGGGGCAGTTTCAATCCACGCTCCCCACGAGGGGGAGCGACGGCTGACATCGCCCATGATGCGCGGCGAAAACGTGGTTTCAATCCACGCTCCCCACGAGGGGGAGCGACAGCGGCGTAGTCTTTAACGCGGGCGATCGCGTAAGTTTCAATCCACGCTCCCCACGAGGGGGAGCGACCGATATGCAGGGCAATATCGGCCAGCTTGGAAAGGTTTCAATCCACGCTCCCCACGAGGGGGAGCGACCAGCAGTACCAGCAGCGCACCGAAATTGCCCAAGTGTTTCAATCCACGCTCCCCACGAGGGGGAGCGACCTCCCCGCGCCCTGAGCGAGGGGCTTAATTTTTGCGTTTCAATCCACGCTCCCCACGAGGGGGAGCGACGGTGATGCCTGGATATTCGACTGGCTCAACTGGAGGTTTCAATCCACGCTCCCCACGAGGGGGAGCGACGAATGCAAGACCGAGCGCGGCAGCTACAACAAAGGTTTCAATCCACGCTCCCCACGAGGGGGAGCGACCATAGCTGGTCAGGCGCGTGGGTATCTTGTCGATGTTTCAATCCACGCTCCCCACGAGGGGGAGCGACCGATGTTGCCCCGGTGCGGCGCGGACGGTGGATCGTTTCAATCCACGCTCCCCACGAGGGGGAGCGACGGATAGCGGGATTTTACTTCTTCGCGCCACGTCCTGTTTCAATCCACGCTCCCCACGAGGGGGAGCGACGCTATTTGTCAACCGACGATCCTGTGCTAATGCCTGGTTTCAATCCACGCTCCCCACGAGGGGGAGCGACGCAAAAAGCCCGCGGTGGGATATGGTTTTGTAGCCGTTTCAATCCACGCTCCCCACGAGGGGGAGCGACTTGCATACATAATCCCCGATGAGCGCGTAGTCCGTGTTTCAATCCACGCTCCCCACGAGGGGGAGCGACGCAGAACGGCACGAATATGGCCGTGATGCAGTCCGGTTTCAATCCACGCTCCCCACGAGGGGGAGCGACGCTTGGTGCGCGTGCCCGTGCCGACCTGATACCACAGTTTCAATCCACGCTCCCCACGAGGGGGAGCGACGATATGCAGGGCAATATCGGCCAGTTGGGCAAGGTTTCAATCCACGCTCCCCACGAGGGGGAGCGACCCCTTTCCTTTGTACCGTGCGGATTGCAGCCGCACGGTTTCAATCCACGCTCCCCACGAGGGGGAGCGACAAAACACGGCGTGACGATTCAGGACGTGGCGCGAAGTTTCAATCCACGCTCCCCACGAGGGGGAGCGACAAGACGGGCGACTTATTTACTAAATGCTTAGATGATGGTTTCAATCCACGCTCCCCACGAGGGGGAGCGACCCCGAAACTGAGAAAACGGAAGAAACCGCAAACGTTTCAATCCACGCTCCCCACGAGGGGGAGCGACCCATATAAGCTGTTCGTCTCGCGCCGCGCCCGTGCCGTTTCAATCCACGCTCCCCACGAGGGGGAGCGACCAAGGCTGGTAGCAAGGGTCGCCCCCGCATAAGTCAGTTTCAATCCACGCTCCCCACGAGGGGGAGCGACTATACCTATTTACACGGCAAGCAGATAGACAAGACGGTTTCAATCCACGCTCCCCACGAGGGGGAGCGACGGGCGATAAACCCTGACGTTCGCAATTATCATAAATGTTTCAATCCACGCTCCCCACGAGGGGGAGCGACTTGGCACGGACTACCGCTACAATCCTCCCCGGCAGCGTTTCAATCCACGCTCCCCACGAGGGGGAGCGACGGCGGAAAAGTGCATTTGTATGCAGCATTTCCGCGAATTTACTGAATATTATCCATTGCGGCACGGTGACGCGTGCTGTATCGCGCCGCAGGATTGCATTATTCAGGCTTTTTTCGGTGCGAAGAAGCGGTGTTTTTATGTACGCTTATGCTTCGCACTAAAGAATAAAGGTGTCCGTGGGTAAATATGAGCTTTTCGCGCCAAAGTGCTCTATCTTATTCTCGAAATTCTTTCCGAGGTAATAGAACCTTAGACTATCTTTCTCTTTATCCATTATAGCACACAATCGCGCTTTTAGCATACGGCATTGTGCGGAATCGAGCATACATTCAAACACCGAATTCTGCACGCGCTGACCGTAGTCTACGCATTGCTTGGCTATCTGGCGCAGCCTCCGCTTGCCGTCGGCATCTTCTGTATTAACATCATATGTTATCAGCACAAGCATTTTCACTCCCCCGTAGCTTTATTTCCACAGAAACGGCGGATAGTCGTCCAAGTCGCCGCGAAGATAACGTCCGAGCAGCTGCGCCTGAATATACGGTATCAGGCCCCATTTAAGCTTTTCACCAAGGTACGGATGCTTCAGTTCTTCCCTTTTCTTATCCTGCCAAGTCTTTATGAAGCTTCTTCTGCCCTCATCGGTAAGCAACACCGCGCCGCTGTCCTGCATCACAAAATCCGTCTTTTTCACCATGCGGTTGTTTATCAGCTTCAGCACAAATCTGTCCGCCATGCACGGCCGCAGTTCTTCCATCAGGTCAAGCGCAAGTGATTCCCGCCCCGGCCTGTCCCTGTGCAAAAAGCCAACGTATGGGTCAAGTCCGCTGCTTTCAAGCGCCGATGCACAATCGTGCGCAAGCAGGCTGTATGCAAAGGACAGCATTGCGTTCACCCGGTCAAGCGGAGGCCGTCTGCTCCTTGAATTGAAGTAAAACACATCCTTCGCGTTGAGTATCATTTCGTCAAACGCGCCGAAGTATGTATTCGCGCCGTTGCCCTCTATCCCGCGCAGGCTTTCCATATTTTCCGCCGAAATCGCCTGTGGCAGGAGTGCCTTTATGCTCTGCGATGCCTCCGCCAGCTTCGTATCGTCAACGCGCATGCCGTGGTCTCTGCGCGTGCGCTCTATGCTCCACCTTGAGTTATACAGCTTTGCAAATATCATCGTCCGCGCAATTTTGCAGCTTGCGTGCATATCGTCCGCCGTTCTGTATTGAGTGCGCCGCAGCAGCACATTCCCGCTTATTTCGCCGGATACCCGCGCGAGGAACCGCCCGTTCGGCGTGCAGAGTGCGAACCCCACACCGCGCTTGGCGCATGCACCCATAAGCGCTGGTGATGCGCCGGCATATGAAAACGATACTATGCCCTGCAATGTGTGCAGCGGATATCTGGCAACCTCCTGCTTGTCCCGCATTGCAACCACGTTTTCACCTTCAAGCGACAGGTATATGTCCTCCGAAAGCACATAAAACGTATTAAGGAACCTTTTCATGTGATCTCCTCCATCGCCGCCCTTATGTACGCGCCGACAGAGCGCTTTTTCATGAGCGAAGGCAAGCACAGTTCATTCAGCGAACATGCCGCGCAGGACTTGGTCGGCTTAACCTTCGGCGTATAGCCGCGGCTGTACATATCGTGCATTTCGGCTATCGCCTCAAGCACCTCCTTGCGCAGTTCGTCCGTGAAGGTTATTTCCATGCGCCGCCTCGGCATGCCGTAAAACAATGCACCGCGCTCTATTTTACAGCACAGCATATGCTCAAGGCACATAGCCTGCGCGCAAAGCTGCAATGTGTCCCCCGTGTCCGTCCTGAATTCGCCGCGCTTGTATTCCACGGGATACGGCTGCCACAGCCCTTCTTTACCGCGCATTAGTACTCCGATGCTGCCTCTATGGAACTCCAATGCGTCGCATTGACCGGATATGCCAAGCTCTGCCGAGTGCACATATACACCGCGCCGTATAATAACATCGCCGCGGCTTTCGTTAAATTCCGCGTCATGCACATGCTCGTGCATCAGTTCGCCGTCCACCGTGCGGTAGTTCTCCGCCCACAGCTTTTCTATGTGTATCAGCGCCCATTGCCTTCGGCAGAACCTGAAATGCTGTAGCCCCGATATCTGGAGATAATCCTCCTCACGATAGTCGGTTATATTCTTATGCATTCAACGCCCGAAGGGAGCGCTGCTTCATCAACCGAAACATTGTAATCCGAATACGCGCGCGGCGTATCCACTCCTTCTCTGCGCTCAGCCTTTACCAAATCGAAAAGCTTATATGCCGGCGCGTTGCCAAGCTCCGAATCATGCTTGAACACAATAAGTTCCCTTGTGGCCATTTTCCCGCGCGCAGCTGCATGGTCAACTTCAAACATATTCATTATCGCCTGCCACAGCAGTTCAAGATCCTCCTCAGAAAATCCGGTGGTCTTGCGTGCAAGGTTGGCAGAAACGTAGCCTTCCGCCCTATATAGCGCATAAGGAACAATATATTTGCGGCCCATCTCCGTGCCCTTCTTTTCGGCGTCCGCCTCCGTTGTTATGGCAACGCGGGTTATGGTCACTTCCTGCGGCATTATCGGGTCCACGCTCTTTGCAAAGCTTAGCTGCACGGGGCCGCGCACCTGGCCGCAGTTCAGCTTGTCCTTCACAAATGTTGTCATCACGGCGCCGAACGTACGGATATCATAGAAGTTTTTGCACATGAAGTCCCGTATTTCAATGTCCAGATTCTCTTTCTTTTTCTTCGCGTCCGCAACCTTTGCCGGTTCTATTCCAAGGTAGTCGTACGCCTCGCGGTCGCTCCTGTTCAGCGGCACATTATCCTTTATATATATGCGGTAGCCGCTTTCGCCTTCCTTTACGGTTTCCACATAGTTGCGTATTTTGCGCTTTAGGCAAACGTCTGTCACCAATCCGTAACCGGTTTCCGGGTCTATGCGCGGCATGTTGCCGGAATCGGGGTCGCCGTTGGGGTTGCCGTTCTCCACGTCAAACAGTATCACGAAATCGTAGCGGTTCTTAATAGCTTCCATTGTTATCTGTCCTCCTTTTTAGTATAAAACCATTGCTTTTGATGATAATAGCCAAGATCGAACGAGCATTGTTCCTGCGATGTATGCTTTATCGGGTACGTTTCGTCAAATACATCTTTTAGTTTACCAACTTCCATGTCGAACCACCTTGCTCTATCTTTATTAAGTCTGTAGAGTTTGCGAAGATGGCTTTGATACAGCCCATTCAGCAGTTTGAATGTCCGTGCCGGAGTAGACATGGCGGAAATATAATATTTATCCACAATCGTGGCATTTATTTCCGGGTTGACCTCCTTCTGCACCTTTTCATAATAGGCGAACAGCCTTCCGAGCGTATATGGTATATTTGTGCTTTGTTCATTAAGGCTCACCGTCAATACCTCCTTTGGACAGCCCTTATTTGTGTTTTTCAGATAATATGCCTTGATTATCGCCGCGCGGCCGCGGGTTATGTTCCGTTCGGCCCTTATGCGCAGCATTGCCCCGTTCAAAAGCGCCGCCGGATATGCCGTGCCTGCGAATATCGCCCGCGCCGTGGACTTTGCAAGCACGGAGCTTGGTTTTTTATCCTGGGATTTCGGGTTCACGGTTTCATTCAGCATGGCCCATATGGGCAGGGTGTCGAATTTATCGAACTTGCTTTTTGCTATCTCCATGCGCTCGTAATGCTCGTTCACGTTGCGTATAAAGCTGCCGAACTCATTGCGCAGGAAAAAGCTTACGGACAACCGCGCTGCGTTCGGAGCAAGCCCGAGCACATAATACGGTCGTTTCGGGTCTATTTTCAGCTCATTGCAATACTTGCCTTCCGTTATTCGCTTTACCGCCGCGTAAAGGTCGGCGTCGCTCAGTCCGGTGTTGTTATCGTCCCCGAACATCCACATATTGGTCAGCCCGTTATACTGTTCCTCCGCTCCTTCAGCCCAGCATACAACGGTAGTATCGCCTATGCGGTGCACGTTTTCCTTATCGGACAGCAGATAATTCAGCGCGGATGTGTACGCAAACGCCGCGTACTTGCCGACAGGCGCATTGTAATTCTGCTCCTTCCCGTATGAGCAGAATGCGGACGCATTGAACGATACCAGCGCCGCGCCGCTCGACTGCGCATCCGCAACGCCTTTTATTGCCGGATGAGTTGGTACAATAACGTCATCTTTCCCCGTAACAAGGCATTGCATCCGTTCTCCGTCGCTGCTGTCATAATATTTCTGCCATGCGGCCTTTATCTCCGCGTCCTCGGCAGCAAGGCGACCGTTTACATAGAACGTTACATTGCCGCCTTTGTACAATTCATTCAGATTTTCGACTATCAGCGGATGCTCGGCAGCCGACGCGGGCTCCCACCCATCAAAGAAATTGAGTATCGCCCTTGCCGCCGCGGTGTCTATACCGTCAAGCAGCTCACGGTGAAAGCCTTTGCAGGCTTCAAAGCATTCCTTAGCGCGTTCAGGTTTACCCTTGCCGTCTATACCCAGCATATATGCGGAATTATCCCAAAGAAAATTCGACGCAATGCCGGAGGAACGTTTCACAGCCGCGGGCAATATTTTATCCATCGGCACAAATTGCGTCTTTTTGCCGGAAACCACTTCCTTAAACTGAGGAACGATGCCAAGCAGCGTGCCGTCCTCGTCAATCTCCAACAGATAGCTTATCTTCACCGTGTTCCAGCCTTCGCGCGCTATTTTGCCCTGCTCCGCCAAATCTTCATACAGTTTAGTCAGCGCCTGAAGTATCATGACTTCACCCCCTCGCTGCCTATCGGCGGAACGGTTATGACCCCGTCCTTCATGCTCGCTCTGAAGAACATAGGCCGTATGCCGTCTGAATTTGAATAATCCATGTCCAGCAGCATCCAGCCAAGATCCCTTTCGCCTTTCAGTTCCTCGGGGCAGGGCGGCAACCCCTCGCAAAGACCAAACCTCGCCGGAAATTCCCGCGTGCCCAAATACGGCTGATGATAGCACTGGCCTTTCTCCGCGCGCCGCTTTACCATCTGCTGAAACTTTGCAGGATTATCGCTTGCGCTGGCCTGCTCAGTCATGTCGAAATGCGCCTCTATCACATAGTGCACATCCTTCAGCACCATCGCCGCGCGCTGCTGTATGCTTTCGGACGTTGCAATGTACGCTTCGCCGCTGCCTTTTTCCATTATTGTTTTAAGCTTGCGGCCGCTCACAACATCCTTGACCTCGTTACGCCTTATATTTGTAAAGCGTATAGGCGCACGCACATAGATTTTGTCTATGTGCCATCTCAGCCCCGGGTGCCACAGTATTGCTTCAACTATGCCCCGCGCTGCCGAAGGAGTCATCACATCGTAACTCACGCGCTCCGTTTTAAGCTCGGGTCTGCTGAAGCAGGCGTAGTCGCCCCATACTTCTATCCTTACAGACAAGATATCACTCCTTTCGCTGTTTATCATCGTCATGTTAACCATATATTACCATCGCCGTTGCGATTTGTCAACTTCATTTATTTTTATGTTTTAGATTTCATTTGAATTTACGTTTGTATTCGTACAGCATCCATGCTATACTGTGTTGTCGAGTTTTGCCTCGGGGATTGAAATATTTATTTTTATGTTTTAGCAACAGGGTCAATGGCGCAAGTTTTCTTGCGCCATTGGCTTATATCATAAAATTTGCGTCGCTGCTCTCCTCTATCCTCAGCCCCATTTTTTCATCATAAATGCCTGTGTTTATCAGCACGGCGTTTTCATCGTCTATCATTTCTATGCAGCCCGAATAATAGAGCGTTTCAAACTGGTTTTCGTATATAGTCACTCCGTAGCGGCCTGCCTCTCTGAATAGCTTGCGGGACTTTTCGCCGCTTCTCAGCCGCGCAATGCTCTCCACGCCTTTGCCAAGCGGTATGTATACCGTCCGCGTGTTCTGGTCAATTATGCGGAACTTCTCGGCAACCGTTTTGAACGGCATCATGCCGTAAACCTTGTCCTTTTCAAACGCCTCCACCACGCGCGCCTTGTCCGTCCCGTCGCCGAGATAAGCCCTGTATGTGTTGAAATACTTGCGCACAACCTCCGGCGAACCTATGTCCTCCTCCCCGCGCATGGCGCTGTTAGCCGCAGATATGTTCATTTTCAGCATTCTCGGCGCACGGTGTTCGCCCGTAAATACGGTAACCATGCTCTCCTTGCGGCTGCGCTTGCCTTCGCGGTTGCATCGTCCCGCCGCCTGAAGTATGGAGTCAAGCCCGGCCATTTCCCTATATACCGTCGGGAAGTCTATGTCCACGCCCGCCTCTATAAGCGACGTTGAAACAACCCTGCATACCTCGCCGTCCGTCAGCCTTTGCCTGATAATGTCTATGGTTTTTTGCCTGTGTTCGGGGTACATCAGCGTGGACAGGTGAAACCTGCCTTCCTTAGGCAGCTTATTAAACACGGTCTGCGCCGCCTTGCGCGAATTGACTATGCATAGCACCTGCTCATGCCCGCCAAGCCGCGCCGCCAGCGCCTCGTCATCCAGCTCACCTGCCTGTTCAAATGTGACCCGTTTGAACTGCTCATATGTCCGCCTAACTTCCGGACATATCTCTTTTATGGCAATGTTTGGCGCGTATTTTACAATATAATCGTCCACCACCGGCTGTGTTGCCGTGCATAACACGGCGGTGGAGTTGAAATGCGCACACAGCGTGCTTATTGCCGCAACGCAAGGCAGCAGATTTTCGCTTGGCATCATCTGCGCTTCGTCAAATATAATTACGCTGTTTGTTATGTTGTGCAGCTTTCGGCATTTTGAGGAGCGGTTGGCATAAAACGATTCAAAGAACTGCACCGCCGTGGTCACCACCACCGGCGCATCCCAGTTTTCCGCCGCAAGCGCGCTTTTGTAGTCCGCCGAATCGAAGCTTTTATCTTCCTTATCGAATATTATGCCGCTATGATGCTCCAGCACGTTTTTATCATGCAGTATTCCCCTGAATACCTTGGCATTTTGGTCTATTATGGAGGTGTATGGAATTACGTATATTATGCGCTGCATGTTATGTTTCACTGCATGCTTCAGCGCAAACGCAAGCGATGCCGTGGTTTTGCCGCTGCCGGTTGGTGCGCTCAGCGTGTATATTCCCCTTGGACCTTCGCCCGCAGCAAGACATGCGGAAAGTATTTCCCAGCGTTTTTTGTTCAGCTCACTCTGCGGGTTAGCCCACGGAGCAATATGCTTTTCAAAATATGCCAGCAGCGTTGCCATATCATCGTATTCTTCGCGTGCCGCCTTTCCGCCGGACATGAAGTTTTCCGTATCCAAATAGTCCGCATCAACAAGGCATGAGTACAGCATTCTTATCCATACGGATTCATAAAACCTGTCCCCGTAAAAATTCGGCTTTTGTGGGGCTGTTATCGGCCTATCCATGCCGCGCGGCTCTTCTATGCCGCCGCTCATGGCCTTTTTCATTCGGCCGAAGAACGTGCCGTCCCCCGGCGTGTCCATTTTAGCATTACCCACGTCCGGTAATCCGCCGTGATGCCCAGTAATGCATATCGCTTCGTGCACGGCGTTAGCCCTGAAGCATTCAAATGCGCCCGCCGTTGAATGGTCAACTGCCGGCCCGCCGCGCAGCCTTCGCTGAAAGCCCTGAGTGTTTTTGCCGTCATCATGCCGCATCGCTTCAAACTTGGCGTGTTCTTCCGCGCCAAACTGCGCCGCAAACTTTGCGCACAGTTCCGCCGTGCCGCGCTCATGTTCATCAACCATTTGTTCTCTTCCGTCTTCCGCAATATGCGCCAAAAATACCGTTTCATCCATATGCTGTTATCTCCCGGCCTATGCGGCCATGCTCCGCTTGTTCAACTGTGCCTTAGAGTTCAAATACTGTGCCTGTGTTATATTGTTATTATATCAACATTATTTATTGTTAGCAATGCCAATCTTTATTATATTCCCGCCATTTTGATAAATTCTGATATTTATTTTGCCAATGTTATATGGACGTAATTGGGCAAATATAATAAAGATCCCCCCCGCATAGCGGGGGGGATCTTTATTTGGTGCCGGAAGTGGGACTCGTTCGGCGATACTGGGGCAGTATCGCCGCCAGCCCGGGAAACTCAAAAAGTATTCACTGGATACTTTTTGCCCTTCGGGACGTTCCCTTCGAGTCCCGCTTATCTCTTATCAACATCAAAAAGAGTCCGTGGCTGAACACGAACTCCGTATCTGGTGCGAGTGGTGATACAGAACTTTTTGAAAAAGCCAGTAATATCAACGGTTTTCAAGGCGGACGAGTAGCAAATAACTTGTATATATCCCCTTTTCGGGCGACTGTTTTTCAGACAGCCGCCCTTTTTCTATACCCCAATTCAAGTGCCGTGATTGGGGTGGAAAATCTGCGTTTTCTTTCGCTGTGGCTTGCGTTCTGAACATGACGTGGGTGTTTCCCATGTGGGAGGCAGCGGAGGCGTACAGACGGACAAACCACCTAAAATTAACACTTTTCATTTTCAGAGGAAGGCGGTGCGAAGATGGCTGTATTCCGTATCGAAAAGACCAGAGATTACACGGTCATGTCCAACTACCATCTGCGGGATATGTCGCTGTCGCTGAAAGCGAAAGGGCTTTTATCTCTCATGCTGTCCCTGCCGGAGAATTGGGACTACACCATGAAGGGCCTTGCCCGTATCTGCAAGGATGGCATTGACAGCATCAGCGGCGGCATCCGGGAACTGGAGGCGCACGGCTATCTGATCCGTTCGCGTGTTCGCAGCGCAAACGGGCAGCTCGGCTCTATCGAATACACCATTCTGGAACAGCCTAAAGCGCCGTCACCTACACAGGAAAAACCTATACGGGAAAATCCCGTACAGGCAAATCCAATGTTGGACGCTCCAATTCAGGAGAACCCCGCCCAATTAAATAAAGAAGAATCAAGTAACTATCCATCAAAGACAGATTTATCAATTACGCAAGAATCAAGTCCTATCCTATCAAGTCCCCCAGTCCCCAGGGAGCGGAGCGGGCAGGACGGGATGCGAAAGCGGGAAAGCTATCGGGCATTGATCTTGGAGAACATCGAATATGACGTTCTTTCGCAGAACGTGCAGTTGGATAAAGACCGGCTGGACGAGCTGGTGGAGCTCATGGTGGATACCGTCTGCTCCAACCGGGAGATGA
>ENA-ORPH01003580-ORPH01003580.1-human-gut-metagenome-genome-assembly--contig:-NODE-3580-length-11272-cov-2.140679_pt1 | contig 11272 bp, 7 predicted proteins | sample MGYA00242142_ERZ509074 | MGnify/ENA primary metagenome ERZ509074 (study PRJEB26280, sample SAMEA2338724) | human gut metagenome | biome: human gut; feature: human-associated habitat; material: faeces... | reverse complement strand
TTATATAGTGCAGTATCGAATATCTGGCATAAATAATCTGTCAACGTAGTCTTTATAATTCTAAAAAAATAAATAGCTTTTGCCACTGTACTTTTTCCGGTTGCCTGTTCTCCAATCAACAGATTAAAATCTTTTATCTCCATGTTCAGATTTTGTACCGGTCCCAGATGTTGAATTTCAATTCTCTGCATTTTACACCTATACCTTCTACTCTATCCTAATATAATTATTCCACAATCTCCCTGCAAAACTCCCAGATGTCCTGCGCCATCCTTTTTTCGTTCCATTTTTCCCGAACGGACTGCATAGCATTTTCTCCCAGTCGTCTGGAAAATTCAGGATCTTTTATCAGTCGATCCATCTGTTCTGCAAGCTCCTCCGCATTTTCCGGCTCATAGAGCAGGCAATCCTGCTCGTCTGTCACATAATCTCTCAGGCTGGGAACATTTGCCGCGATCACCGCTTTTTTCAAAAGCATCTGCTGCAGCAGTGTCATCTGCCCGAATGAATAGTTAAAAGACTGCAGTGGAAGTACACAAAAGGTTGCTTTTTCAATTTCTTTCATCAATTGCGTAACCGGAATAAATCCGACGGTCTCAACACCGTCATATTTCCGATCCAGCTTTTCTTTCCCAATCAGTTTTAACTTCGGAAAATCAGCAAGTCCATCCTGATTTCGCCCTTTTTGCAGATTTCTCAGTTTTTCGTATGCCTGCAGCAGCGTATCCCAATCCCGTTTATTATAACCGACACATAAAATATACGGATTTTCTTTCTCTATCGGTGTTCCGGTCGGCTGAAAATATTCTGCATCCGTCCCAAACGCAATATATCTGCTTTTGGAAAGCAGCCACGGGTGACACTTTTCGTAATAGGTAATCTGGCTCTTTGTATGATAAATCACACCGTCCAGAGACTTGCTTGCAAACTGCATCAGCTTCAGCGCTTTTCCTTCTTCCTTCGCGCTGTTAAAGCCACCAATGTCAAACACGATATGCTTATATTTTCCATGTCCGAACAGTCTGCGCCACAGGCACAATACAATCCCACTCTGCATTCCATGGGACAAAACCAGGTCATACTGATTTAATTTCGGCAATACCTTCAGCGTCTGCCAGATATAAAACCGGATTTTTTCTTTTTCAAATTGCTCCAGCCAGGGAAACGAACGGATGTCCACAACATCTACGGAAATATCATCCGACAGATACCGAAAAAACCAGTATTTCTGTCCCGGTACAACATAGTCCGGCGGCTGTTTTCCTTCCGGTATTTGATTTTCATAGGCAACTTTCCAGTTGACCAGCATCAAAATTTTCACACTGCACCTCATTTTCAAGCATATACTGTAGAAGTATTGCTGCTCAATGTGTTCTGCTCAGGCTTTTAAACCGCCATAAATCTGCAGCAGTTTTTCGCAATATTTATCCAGATTCAGAAAATCTGTTTCCTTACAATTTCTGGTATACTCTTCAAGCCGCTCCGAATCTCCCCAAAGATTTCTGATCTTCTCTTCCAGCTCTTTTTGATTCCCCGGTTCAAAAAATTCACCGGTCATTCCTTCTTTAATCAGTTCAACCGTTCCGCCAATTCTGGACGCAATAACAGGCGTTCCATAATATTGTGCTTCAATTACACTAAACGGACAATTTTCATACCACTCTGATGGAAAGACAACAAACTTCGCCGCCGCAATTGTCTGATAAAGCTTCTTTCCCTTCGTGAAACCTATATTCTTCACATTTCTCAACTGATTTACTTCATTTTCCAACGGTCCTTTTCCTGCAAATACAAAAGGAATATCGTTTAATTTTTCACAGGCTTTCAGTAACGTTTTAATTCCTTTTTCTTCTGAAAATCTGCCAAAATACAAAACATAATCTTCTTTTTTGACTGGACATAACTCCTGCTCCGGCAAAAAGTTATGCATCGTCACCGTCTTCCCGTCCAAATCCGGATTCGTCTTCAAAACCTCTTCCAGGAAATGGCTCGGGCAGATCACCGTATCGAACATCCGATACGCATGGTTATGCTGATAGATCTTCGCTTCCACGCTTCCCAAGAGGCTCTTCACGCGGGAATTGTGGATACACTTGTGTTTCGTGCAGTTCCACTGCTTCTGTCCCAGGCATTCCTGGCACAGCTCGCCGGACGGTCTCTGCATCAGATGGTTTGGACAGACGAGCTGTGAATCATGCGCCGTGTATACGATCTGAACCGTTCTGCCGGTCTGTTTCTCATATTTACGGATCGCGTAGAGAATGGACGGGGTCAGCTGGAAATTGAAATTATTGAGATGAACCACGTCCGGCTGAAAATCGTCCAGCACTTTCCGGATCTTTTTTGCAGCCTCTGTCGAATAGAGAATCCGGAACGGATACCGTAATTTTTGAAGTTTTCCGGTATGAAAATCCATATTCCCTGTATAGCAATCAAGCCGGTTCGAAACGACCCGGCCTTCATGCTCCATTCCAAAATATTCTACCTGATGTCCCATCTTCTGAAGCTGTTTCCCGACTTCAAAAATATAGGTTTCCGATCCGCCGTTCGGATGCAGAAATTTATTGACAATCAATACTTTCATTTCTGATTCTCCCGTGCCTTGAGCACATGCTGATAAAGATGCAGTGTCTGCTCCGTCACCCGATCCCAGTTATATTTTCCACAGATAAAGTCTGCATTTTCCTGATGTGCTTTCTGCGTCTGTTCCGGATGCGCCAGCACTTCCTCCAAACGTTTCTGCAAATCTCTTTCATTTCCCTTTTCAAAATACAGAGCATGATCTTCCGCCACCTCTGTATTTTCCGGAATATTACTTGCAATACAGCAGTTTCCATAGCTCATCGCTTCCAACAGTCCAAGCGCCATCCCTTCAATATCACTTGGCAGTACAAAACAATACGCATTAGAGTACAGCTCTTCCAACACTTCCCCCTGTACAAATCCGGTCATAATCACACGGCTGTCTTTTGCCGCCAGATCGACCATTTCCTGTACGTATTCCTGAGAATGGCTGCTGCCGCCCGCAATCACCAGTTTTTTATCCGTCTCGATTTGTTCAAACGCATGCAGCAGATAATGCAGTCCCTTTTCCGGTACAATTCTTGCCAGGAACAGGATATATCCGTCTTTTTCCAGACCATACTTTGCCTTAATTTCGGAATCGCCTTTTAAAATCGGTCTGTTGATTCCATTTGGAATAAAACGGGTTTTTCTGCCGTATGTCTCCTGAAAATAATCCTGCATATTGTGCGACAATACGATCACTTCATCCGCATGGAGCGCAGCGGTCTTTTCCCCCAGCTTCAGCATATGAGATGCAAAATTTCCCCATTTGGAACGCTGCCAGTCCAGTCCATGAATCGTCGCCACTGTCGGGATTCCAAACAGTTTGGTCAGCCAAAGCATAATACACGGTCCTTCCGCATGGAAATGGACAATATCATAATGCCCGAACAAAGACCGGATTGTTGCCAGAAAAGAATATACAATCGCATTTAATTTACTGCTGGAAAACGTCGGAATCGTAAAAATTCGAATTCCCTGAAAATATTTTCCATGTTTTTCATCAAACTCTTTGCCGGATACATGGTAACCGGAACGATTATACGCATCCACCCGGTTTCCGGAACGAACCATTCGTGTAGACAGCTCTTCCACGACGATCTCCACACCACCTTCTCTCGACGGAATGCGCTTATGTCCGATCATTGCGATCTTCATTCCTGTCTTCGGTCTTGAAGGTATATGCACCAGCTCCTGATTTTTCTTTTTTAAAAGCTTGTTTTCTTTCCAGACATAATGAATAAACGAAAAATTTGTATCCATATATCGTGGAATCAGGCGTTTCGGATCCTGCATCAGCCGAAACAGCCATTCCAGACAAAGCTCCTGCATCCAGCCTGGCGCACGTCTTACCGTTCCCGCATGGAAATCAAAGCCTGCCCCTACGCCCAGCATGACGCCATGCAGCATTCCGGCATGTGCAGCCATCCATTTTTCCTGTTTTGGAGCTCCCAGTCCAATCCAGATAAAATCCGGTTTTGTATCATTAATCTGTTTTACAACCGTCTCATCCTCTTCTTCTGTCAGCGGTCGAAACGGCGGGGAATACATCCCGACAATGTTCAGCTTCGGATACTTTTCGCGCAGCTTCTGTTCCAGCGCATGCAGTGTTTTTTCCGTACTGCCATAAAAATAGTGCCGGTATCCTTTTTTCTCGGAAAGCTCGAAAATTCTCGGCATCAGATCCGGTCCCGGAACACGTCCGGCCTCCTGATGTCCGCGCATCCGACATACAATAGACAGTGGTTTTCCATCAGGAAGATTCATCGCACTGCCGTTTTGCACTTTCCGATATTCTGCATCGCGAAATGCCATGACCGTCGTATGCACATTGGAAACACAGACATATTTTCCACGCAGTTCATCCAGATGCTGATCCATATAATCAACTGTTTCATCCATCGTAATGACATTGATGTTTGTTCCCAACAATTTACAGAATTTCAATTTTTCATTCATACTGTCCGCTCTTTTTCCGCCCTTTTTCTAAAATTTCCGCAATACCTGTTCCAAGCAGTGCTCCGACTGCTCCGGTCAGGATTGCTGCTCCGATCATACCCCTCATCCATTCCACTGTTACAGTAACTCCAGAGAACCGAAACATCGGTGTCTCTTCTCCCATATAATACAATACTTCCGAACCATTTGTCCGCTCTTTTACAGCTGCTTCCTCGTCCAGGTAATAGACTTCCTGCCGCGAATAATCACAGATCGACTTGGGTACAAGATACTCCTTTGGCATCTGCGCCGTCAGCCCAAAAGCAGTGCCGCCGATCACGGCACAAACGCAGGTCAACGCAACAATCAAATATTTCTTTTCTCCTGCTGCAGCCCCTATCCTTTTCAGCCCCAGCAAAAGTTTTTCTTCCAGTTTCTCAGCCGGAGCATTTTTCGGAAGACTCCGGTCGCCCAGCGTACAGATTCCAATCCATGCGATGTTCCGCCGCCGGATCGGATTTGCATCGTTTAGCAGATAACTTCCCACAAAAATTAAGGAAACATTTTTAAAAGAAGTATTGAACAAAAACGGCTCCGATATTCCGGCAATCAGAAATCCCAGCGTAATCGCCAGTTCTTTCCGCCGGTTCTCCTTTACCAGATTCCGGATGGTAAAGAAATAGGCGATCATCAACAGGACAAAAACAACCGCCCCGTAGGTCATCAATGCAAACACATAAGAATTGTCCATGTTCAGATCTTTATCCGCCAGATGGAACTGCTGTCCGAACAGTGTAATCCTTTCCTGCGTCAGAAAATATTTGGAAAGACGCAGTCTGGTATTCATCAGTTTATTCATCACTTCATAAAACCGATTTCCTTCCGGAATCAGCGGCGCCAGCAGGGAAAATGCCAGTCCTGCCGGAAGCACGCACTGCACCAGCGCTTTTTCCGGCTTCGTAAACTGACTGCGCAGTTCAAAATACAGCACCAGCATCAGATAAATTCCGGTCAACAAAAATCCGGTAAAGCTGACTGAATAGATAAAAATCAGTACGTTTCCGACAAGCGCGGCAACAATCCAGCCAAACAGCTTTTTGCCTTTTTGCTGCAACAGATAAAACAGAAATGCCAGCAAAATTACATAGGAAATATGGAATACATTCGGATGCGGATATCCCATACTCCACCGGAAGATAAAGGCTCCGAGCTTTTTATGTACCAGCAGAATGCCTTTGTCCCAGCCGATCAGAAACGCCAGAATCCGATAAAGGAACACGCTGCTCCAGACAACCGCCCCGACCTGAAAGACCTTTTTTATCCGCACATCTTTCATACCGATCAACATCATTACACAGGTCAGCATTCCCTTTTCCGCAGAGCAGCGCCAGCTCAGAACGCCGAGCACGCCGAACACCGCTGCGACCAGAAGCTGCCACGGCGTATATTTTGTCAGAATCAGTTTCAGCCCAAGGCATCCCATTCCGATCAGCAGACAGAGCTGATACGGACGCATCCCGTCGTACCAGCCCATTCCCTTTGAAAACAACATCACACCGAAGAAAATCAGGTATAAAAGCTCATTGACTGTCACTGCAGCTTCCTTTTTCTGTGTTTTTAACTCCATTCTATCTGTCACTGCCAAAACTCCGGCACTCCTTGTGTTTTAGTTTTCCATACAGGGAAATTTTCCAAAATGCAAAATTCCCCGTTATACGAGAAGTATACCACTTTTGAGGCAAGAGGACAATCTGTTCCTGCCCGCCCTGTTTTCAGGTTACTATACGGTCTGGTGTCATAAGAATCTGTTTCAGGCAGTCTGATACGCATTACAAGCCCGGATTACCATTTCAACTTCCTCGTCCGTCATTTCCGGGAACAACGGCAACGTCGCGCAATGGGATGCCAGATACTCCGCGTTCGGACAATCTCCAACCTGGTAACCAAGATGCTTATAAGCATTCTGCAAATGGCAGGGCACCGGGTAATGCCGGTTGCACTCAATTCCCTTCTCTGCCATATAAGCCAGAAAACGCTCCGGGTCATCTTCCACCTCCACCTCAAACATATGGAAGACCGGATTCGTATTTTCCGGATGATGCTGCAGGGTAATCGCCGGATTTGTAATTTCCTTTGTGTACCGCCATCCAATCTCCCGCCTGCGGGCAGTCCATTCCGGCAGATATTTCAGGCTGACACTCAACACTGCTCCCTGGATGCCCTCCAGTCGATAATTATATCCGATCATGTCATGATAATAACGCACTGTACAACCTTGATTTTTCATCATTTCGATCGTATCGAAGTACTCTTTTCGATAGCCGGTTACACTTCCGCCTTCTCCAAACGCATACAGGTTTTTTCCAGGATAAAAGCTAAAGCATCCGAGATCTCCCAGCGTTCCAACCATTTTCCCCTCATATAAAGCGTCATGTCCCTGCGCACAGTCTTCCACTACATACAGATGATGTCTGTCAGCTATTTCTTTTACCTTGTTAAATTCAAACGGTTGTCCATATAAATGTACACCAATAATTGCTTTCGTCTTCTCTGTGATCTTTTCTTCGATTTTATCCGGGTCTATTTCCCAGGTATCCGCAGTACAATCCACAAATACCGGAGTCGCCCCCGTATAAGTCACACCCCAGGCAGTCGCAATATAGGTATTGGCAGGAACGATCACTTCGTCCCCTTCTCCGATTCCAAGTGCAACCATCGCACAATGCAGCGCAGAGGTTCCGTTATTTACGCCCGACGCATAGGGAACTCCACAATACTGTGCAAATTCTTTATCGAATTCATCCGCATACTTTCCACCGGAAAATGCGGTATCCTCACACACTTTCTGAATGGCTTCCAGATACTCTGCCTTATGTTTCTGATAATCTCTCGTCAAATCAATTCTTTTGAGCATAGTTTTCTCTCTCCATCCTTCCGGTTTTGTACCTCAATCGTTTATTTTCTGAGTTTGTCTTCCTGACGAAATGCCTTTTTCAGATGATACATCTGAATCAGATAATTCTTGATCGTTTTCCACACTTTTACCGTCGTATTGTAGTCTTCCTGCCATTCGACCGGCATATCATAAATTTTCATTCCATCCCGTTCCGCGCGGAGTAAAAATTCAATCGTATAAAACCAGCCGTTATCCTGACTGCTTTCCCTTACAAGCTGCTCTGCCGCTTCTTTTCTCAGAAAAGTGAATCCGCAGACCGCATCGGTCGCTTTCATATGAAACAGTGTTTTTAACAAAAGTACAAGTCCCATGGACGTGATCTTCCGATACCATTTTCGTCCCTTTGTGTCAGATTCTTTGCTGAACCGGCTTCCGTTTACATACTGTAAATTCGGATCGTTCTGAAACATTTCGATCGTTTTCCCGAGATATTTTAAATCTGTGGAAAGATCAATATCCATGTACCCAACCAAATTACAGGTATTGATGGAAATTCCTTTTCGAAATGCAACGCCAACGCCGCGTTCCCCTACTCTGACATAGCTCACTTCCGGATATTTTGCTGCAAGGGCTTTGCCGATTTCTGGTGTTTCATCCTCCGAACCATTATCCAGGATTGTCAGCTGGTATGGTATCGTTACATTTTCTTTTAAATAAGCCATAGAACGTTCGATCCCGTTTTCCAGTCTCAGCCGTTCATTCAATACCGGAAACAACAAATTGATACTCAATACGTCCTGTTTCATCCTTTTACCACCTTTTCAATATCCATAATCAGATATCTCTGTTTTTTAAAAATCAAATTCAGCATTACAGACAAATATTTCAAAATAATCGTCAGTAAGGCAAATACGCCAAAAAATCCCAACGCCATAAAGCTCATGGTAGAAATCCATCCTTCCACCACCGCATTATGAAAAATCAGGTCCTTTGCGACAAAAATTCCCATTCCGACAGACAACAATAAAAAGATACCGCATATTACTGCCGAAACCGTTTCCATCGCATTTGTGAAATAAATCGAATGCCAGGGAAAGTCTCTCTCCCGCATATTGCTTTTTCCTCTTTCCTTTTTCCAGAGAACGGTAATTCATAACGGCAGTATTTAATCCGCAATTGGAATAAACTGCTTTTCGATATGGAATATACTGCCCGATCGACTTGATCCGGTTGATTGCACGCCTGGAAACAATCCGAAAAGTTTCCGGTCCGATTTTTCCTCTTCCTCTGCTCGTTTTATTGTAGCAAAAATAAAAGATCCCTGACGTCATTCGGACATGATCCCTTGTCCCTGCCGATACAATATCATTGCCTTCCAGAAGCTTATCATAAACTTCCATAATCAGCTCCGACGGATAATCCACATAAGCTGTGTCGAACTCATAGATAAAATCTCCAATGGCAAGATCCCTGCCCGCATTCATCGCGCTTTCCAGTCCATGAAAAAAACTCATATGAATAATATTGACCATTTCCGAACAATGATTTTCTTCCAGATATTCTTTTAAGACGCCAATGGTACCATCCGTACAGGCATCGTTTACACATACAATTTCAAAATTTGTAAAATTGTCCCGAAACACCGGCAACACCTTTTGAAAAAAAGGTACTACCTCATTTTGTGCATTGTGTAAATATAAAACCAATGAAACAAATTTTTTCTGTTTAACCCTGTTTTCCATTTTTCATCCCTATAAATATGTATCCAGATCATATACTGTATTGATTTTTCCAGACAACACACTGATAAACGTCGGTCTTTCACTCAGCACTTTGATTGCAGTCGGCCTGGAATCATCCACCTCTGACGATTTCAGGATCGGCTTCATCGAATATAATGACTGCTGATAGGTATATCCGTACTCTGCTTTCATGTATTTATTCGCCAGCTGCGACATATACATCCAGGCGGATTCCGGTTTATGCGGGCACTCAGAACAATTTCCCAAATGCCCGGGCGTGCAGGAATTTTCTCCGCTTTCCAATCCTTTTTGACAGGAAAATGTCGGCAATTCCTCGTATGAAGTGACATGCGGTGTAAACGTAACTGAGGTCAGAGAATGCAGTCCTGTGCATCCAAACGGCATGATTGAAAAAAACGGACCATCCATCACAGTCAGACCGATCGGTTTTAACTTCTCTGTCGGTTTACAGAGAATAATTTCACACAGTTCATATTTTATTTTGAACTTTTCTGTCCCGACATTCTCCAGTTTTTGCAGGATCTGATTCACGGAAGCATAGGACGCGTTTAAGACAAAAGAAGTTTCATATTCTGTTCCATCTTCCAGATAAATTACAAATGATTTTTCTGTTTTTGTGATCCGGTCAATTCTGGCACAGTACTGAATTTCGATATTTTTTTGTTTTTCCAGCTGTTCCTGATAATACGCTCCGAGAATTTTCGCATCGTAAGTATACTCTTCTGTCAGAAAAGCCCCATCGCACATTCCCGGATTGAAATATTTTGCCGCAGACACTTCTTCGCAACGGATCCCGGCAGCTTTACAAAATTCTACAAATTCCACCGCATTCGTCCACGAAAACTTTTCCGAAGTCGCGTAAATCTGATCAAATTTATCATGAATACAAAAGGAAAAATCCTCTACAAATCTCCGGAAATATCCTGCGGATTTCATCGCAGTCGAAAGGCTTCTCGGATAATGATATCCCATATGTACCCTTGCCTGGTTGATATATGTTGCCCGCTGAAACGGTGCTTCGTCATATTCCAGAACGAGAACCGTTTCTTTACGTTTCCCGCACAGATTTGCAGCATAACATCCATACAATCCGGCACCAATTATAATTTTATCGAATTTTCTCATTTTTTAACCCTGCGCTCTGATTTCTGGTTCAGATATTTTCTCAGATTGTCGATTCCTTCTGTCGCAAGGAACACAAAAATCGGTACAAACGTATACAGATATCTTGCATGTGCCTCAAAAATCTGCAGATAAAGCATCAGCCCCAGCACTGACAGCACTGCAACCTGGCGTTTTTTGTCCAGGGGTCTTTTCGTAAATACAGAAAAAGGGACAAGAACCAGTACCATATACCACAAAATCTGCCGAAACAGCGCCTGATACCGGTACAGCGTATCTTCCGTGTTATCATAATACAGGGAACGGATCAAGGAACACAATACGGTTCCTCTTTCCGGGAAGATTTCTGTATAGAAAGTCTCTCCCAGTCCTCCCCATCCAAAGCATCCGTCAAAATAGTTTCTCGCTGATTTTTTTACAAAATGCTGCAAATATCCGCCTACGCCGAAATCTTTTAATCGTTTTCCGATTTCCTTTAATTCCGCCGCATGCTGCTCCTCTTCACTGGAAAAGCTCGTCGAATAATCAAAATCCGCCTGGCTGTAGCCGCCGTTTGTATCTTTATTCAATCCCAGCATCATGTGATGCTGCCAGCCAAGCACAGTATCCGTTACAACCGGGAAATGCATGGAACCAACAACTGCAGAAACTCCCCCAGCTGCCGCTCCCAAGCCAAGCACTGCTGCCAGACAATATGCCAGCAACGATTTTTTCCAGACGCTCTGCTTTTTCAACAGCCTGCCAGCAAAATGAATTCCTTCCACTGCAACGATCGCAATCACCACAATCGCAGCCATAGGCTTAATTTCAAAACCGATGTAACACAGGAAAAACATAAGAAACAGCAATACACATTTTTTCTTTGCAGACTCTGTCTCTTTTAATTTCACATAAAGCCAGAAAAGAAAAACCGGGAAAATAATACCGGTAGAATCTGAATACGGAATCATAATCCACGCAGACAACCCGCCCAGAATAAAATAAAATC
>ENA-ORPH01003579-ORPH01003579.1-human-gut-metagenome-genome-assembly--contig:-NODE-3579-length-11273-cov-2.557675_pt1 | contig 11273 bp, 14 predicted proteins | sample MGYA00242142_ERZ509074 | MGnify/ENA primary metagenome ERZ509074 (study PRJEB26280, sample SAMEA2338724) | human gut metagenome | biome: human gut; feature: human-associated habitat; material: faeces... | reverse complement strand
ATATGAGTATAACGCTTCAAATGGAAATATTAACATTTGAGGCTGAAAGTGTGGCGTATGTGGTATGTCAGCATTATGGAATCAATACTTCGGACTATTCCTTTTCTTATGTAGCCGGTTGGTCAGAAGGAAAAGAAACACCAGAACTCAAAGCTGCCCTTGATAAAATCCGCCAGACAGCATCAGAATTTATTACTCAGATCGATGAAAAGGCAGCATTGCTGGCAGTTGAGAAAGAACAGACTGTAGGGGAAGATGCGCTGGGAAAAGTGAAAAATCCAGAACTGCAGGGAACGATAAATTCCATTCTTCAGGATTTAAGCATGAGACGTGCAAACTATAAAAGCAGAACTTCTGTGAAATCAAAAATCCGGGAGAATGCGATGAAAACTGAGTGTATGCCACATAAGGAAAAAAATACAGGCAGAAGGGAGGAACGTGGATGACACAGGAAAAATTTAATGATGTGGTCGGCAGTCAGATTGAATTTTGTAAATCCATGTTGATCAAGAAGGGAACAGAATATGCACCGGAAAATCATGCGCCAGGAGAACCGGACCGACTGGCGCATTTCAAAAAAGCAGCTGTGATGATGAATTGTACTCCCAAAGCAGCACTTGTGGGAATGCTCTCGAAGCATCTGGTCTCGGTAGTTGACATGTGCCTGTCTGACAGAGTTTATTCAAAAAAACAGTGGGCAGAGAAGCTTACGGACAGTATCAATTATCTGATGATTCTCCGGGCAATCGTAGAGGAGGAATTGGATGAAAAAAATAGAAGTGAAGATTCTGAATCCGGAGTCCATTAACCAGGCAGAGCAGATGATGGTCTGTGCGGCCAGGTTGACGCAGAGAGGCCATCAGATTTCCTGTATGAAGGATTTCATGGAATTATATGAAAGACCGTATTCTAAAGCTACAGTAAAGAAGTTGGAGCATCTTCCACATCCGACAATCCAGAAATTCGGACTTATTCATGTGGTAGTAGTGGGCGCATCCAGGAGATTTCTGGCACAGATCACCAGACATCAGAATGAAGTAAAATATATGTCAGCCAGTTTGCAGTACAGCGATTATTCTGGAGCAGGGGATTTTGTGATTCCGTATGATCTTATTGAAACCGGTCAGGAAAAAGAATATTTAAATACCTGCAGCAAAGTTATGGAACGATATCAGAACTTGATCCGGTCAGGGATCGATAATGATTCTGCCGGTTACAGTGCACCGCAGGGATTGAGAAACATTCTTTTAATCAGTGCGACGCCGTATCAATGGAAACATATGATTCATCAGAGAGTGTGCAGACGGAATACGGAAGAAACCAGATATGTGATGTTACGAATCTGGGAGCAGTTGTGGGAACAGAACACCACTTTTTTCTCAACATGTGGTCCGTTCTGTATGACCGGAGGATGCCAGGAAGGAAAGCTCCGTTGTGGGAAACCTATTTTATCGACACTGACACCAGGCGAGATTATCAGAATGGATTTTCCAAAGCTTTTTCTCAAGGAAGGAGATGTAAATGAAAGTACAGTTAATTGATTATGGAGGCAGAGTCCCAGAGCGGGCACATGCAAACGATGCCGGTGCAGATGTATTTTCACCCAGGGATGAAGTAATTTGTCCGGGACGGATCTGTAAAATGCCTCTTGGTTTTGGATTACACCTTCCAGATGGATTTGCAGGATATATTTTTCCGAGAAGTGGTTTAAGTGAACAGGGAATTGTATGTGAACTGCCTCCGATTGATTCGGGGTATACTGGAGAAGTTCATGCAATTATTTCCAATGTGGGAAAGAGAACGTATGAGGTGAAGCGCGGTGATCGGATCGGTCAGCTTGTTATTATGCCGATTCTGATTCCAGAATTTACATTTGAAGCGTGGAAAGAACGAAAAACCGGAGCCTTTGGTTCTACTGGTCGATAAAGAAAACGGTGAGGTGGAGAATGGCAGAACGGTCAGAATATATTCATATCCGAGTCACGCCGGAAGAAGTGGAACAAATAAAGATAAGGATGGAACAGGCTGGAATAAAAAACATGACGGCGTATCTGTTGCGGATGGCACTGCATGGATATGTTCTGACCTTAGATCTGCCGGAACTGAAAGAAATTTTACGTCTGCTCAGAATTTCTGGCAACAACCTGAATCAGTATGCAAAGCAGGCAAATGCAACTGGAAGTATTTATCGGAATGACATTGAAGAACTAAAGCACAGCCAGAGCGAAGTCTTAACGGAAATGAGAAAATTGCTGGATAAGCTTATGACGATTGTATAAAGCAGGTGGATGATGGCGGCAACAAAATTAATTGCAATGCATCAGAATAAAGGACGCACAGTGCAGCAGTGCTTGAAGGATCGAACGGACTATGCGAAGAACGGGGAAAAGACAGAGGATGGAAAATATATTTCTTCTTACGAATGCAGTTCGGAATTGGTTGATCTGGAATTTAATCAGGCGAAAAAAGAATATTTTCGTATAACCGGCCGACAGCCGAAAGGAAATGTGATTGCCTACCAGATCCGCCAATCCTTTAAGCCTGGTGAAATTACACCAGAGGAAGCGAATAAAGTTGGATATGAAACAGGCATGCGGTTCACGAAGGGAAGGCACGCATTTATTGTTGCAACCCACGTGGACCGCGCCCATATTCATAATCATATCATATTCAACTCGACAACACTGGAGTGTGACCGGAAGTTTCGGAATTTCTGGTTTTCTGGAATCGCACTGCAGCGATTGAGTGACATTATTTGTCTGGAGCATGGACTGTCGGTGATTGAAAAGGCAAAGCCGAGTGAAAGAAAACGCCGGACCCAGTATCCGGAACATATCAATATCCGGGATGGAATCAGGGCAGACATTTTAAAATGTTTGGAACAGCATCCGACAAGTTTCGACAATCTTCTACAGCTTTTACATGCAGAAGGTTATGAAATCAAGCTTGGAAAGCATACGGCCATTCGTGGTAACGGTCAGAAGCGATTTATCCGCTTCCGCTCTCTGGGGGAAGATTTTTCAAAAGCAAATTTGAAAAAAGTAATTGCTGGAGAAATACAACCACCGGCACTGAAGAAAAAGAACACGGCCCTGAACCCTGAGAACATCGAGAAGAGAACGTTTGACCTGGTCGTAGATATTCAGGAAAAAATGGCACAGGGTAAATCTGGTGGTTATATCAGATGGGCTAAGAAGCATAATGTGAAACAGTTTGCGGAAACGATTTTATTTCTGCAGCAACATGATATTCATGATAAGGAAACACTGGATCGGTTGGCGGCTGAGAGCATGAATCGATATCGGGACTTGATGAAAATTATAAAAGATGCAGAATCTAAGATGGAGCAGAATAAAATAATCAAGACGCATATTATCAATTATGTTAAGACCAGAGACACCTATATGACGTATCGAAAATCTGGGTACAGTAAAGATTTTCTGGAAGAACATCGCGGAGAAATCGTTCTTCATAAATCGGCCAAAGATGCATTCTCGAAACTGCCGGAGGGAAAAATTCCGAAGGTGAAGGATTTGAACGAAGAATTTTCCAGGTTGCTTTCGCAGAAACGGGAGGCATATAGTGAATACAAAAAAATTAAAGAAGAGATGCGGGCGTATCAGATTGCAAAGCAGAACGTAGAATCCTTTTACGAAGCACAGCAGAGTTGGGATCAGGAAGCGGATTTGAAAAAGAAACATCAGCAACAGAGGTAATTTACAGGGCAGCTATCAAACTGGAGAGTTGGTGGCTGCCCTCTTTTTTTATTTCTGGTATTATGGAAATGGGGAAGCGTTCATAAAGTGAATGCGTAGTTTGACATCGAAGATGGCATTCTAAGGGGATTGGGGATATGTCCTCAACAAGCATGGAGCCTTTGTGATCACAAAGGCACTGCTTGCTAATTAGTAAAACATAGTGACTGGATACGATTGATTTCCTTCCAGGTTTGGCGTATACTATCCTTGATATATGATGACCTTATTTATAATATGGAGAGATGGTTATGGGCTATTTATCTATAAGACAAACATCAGAGAAGTGGGGATTGTCAATTAGACGTATAAATGATTTCTGTTCATCTGGACGAATACCGGGTGCGATGAAGATTGGTTCATATTGGGCTATTCCATCAGATGCACAGAAACCTATAGATGCAAGAATTAAGTCTGGAAAATATATTAAATGTACACAATAATGGAGGTGTATTTGTGTCAGGATATGTTGAGTTAGATATCAATCAAATCGAGTTAGATAAAAGCAATCCGAGAATTGCAGACTATCTGGAGTATTATGATGAAGAAAATTTGGATAGTGACACAATGGCGTTATTATTAGGAACTTCGACTGACAGTTGTGCAAGTTTACGAGAATCCATAAAGGAAAACGGTGGGATTGTTCATTATTGTAAATCATTTTCCAGACAATCGTTATGTCGTAATAGAGGGAAATACACGACTTCAAATCTATCGAGATTTTTGTAAAAAAAACATTCCGGGAAATTGGACAACAATAAAAGCTATTGTTTATGAAAATCTCGATGATTCGTCAATACATTCTATTAGATTACAGGCGCATTTAGTTGGTCCAAGAGAATGGGATGCGTATGCAAAAGCAAAGTATTTAGATTATTTAGCCAATACCCTTCATATGCCAATGAACGAACTGGTTTCATATTGTGGTGGGAGTTCTAAGGCAGCAGAAATAAAGCAGATGATAGTTGCATATCAGGATATGCAGAAATATTATCGTCCGCTATGCTCCGATGATTCTATGTTTAATATAAAAAAATTTCATGGCTTTGTTGAACTTCAAAAACGAAATGTTTTAGAAGCTTTAAAATTGCATGGTTATACGAAATTAGACTTTTCGAAGTGGATGGTGGATGAGAAGTTTTCTAAGCTGGAAGACGTCCGACGATTACCTGCAATTCTAAATAGTAAAAAAGCAACAGAGGCTTTTTTCAAAATTAACTCACAAGCGGCCAAAAAGGTTCTTGCGGTTGAAGAAATATCCCCAGATTCATTAAAAGATGTTCCGTATGAAATGCTAGCTAAAGAACTCATTAAACGTATGAATGAATTTCAAATGCTAGAAATAATGTACCTACGTACAGACGCAGAATATGAATGGAAATTGGAAATACTTAAAGACCTGGTTGATGGGGTGCAATTAGTTATAGATGAAGTTGAAAAATAGAAGGTATGCGTAATGAGTGAGTCTGCCAATCATAGAAAACTTGTTGAATTAATCATAGAATATGTTAGTAATAAGGTTGGACATGATTATATATGTTTTATAGAATCTGACATATCAGATGAACATTCACTTCCTCAATTAACAGATGAAGGTTTTCGCCCGGATGTGTTTTACGAGTATAATGGACTATTAATAATTGGAGAAGCAAAAACGAGTGATGATATTATGAGAGAGCATAGTAAACAACAGTATGCCTCATATTTAAAGAAATGTTCGCTTTATGATGGTAGTGCAGAATTTGTAATTTCTGTTCCGTGGCTTGATCAGGCGACAGCAAATAATATTTTGAAAAAAATGAAGTGCGATTATCCAGGAGAATATAAAATAAAAGTGTTAAAGGGACTTCCGTAGCTATGAAAAAAATTAACCTCTTAAAAGAACCTAATTTACTGGCAAAATATGAGGCTTTTCCATATCAGAAAGAAGCATTCGAGGCAGTAAAAGATTTAGAATATGCGGCTATTTTTCATGAGCAGGGATTGGGGAAAACAAAGATTGCGATTGATTTATTATTATATTGGTTAAAAGAAACTTCCATTGATACGGTTATGGTAGTGACAAAGAAACAGCTGATTGCTAATTGGAACAGAGAATTTCAAACTCATACAGCAATAAAGCCAGCAGTTTTAAATACTAATCGCAATGATAATTTTCGAATCTTTTGTGGACCATATAGAATTGTTTTAACAAACTTTGAGACCATTGTGTCGGAAAAAGATCAATGTCAATTATATTTGAAAACAAGAAATGTTGCTATAATTATTGATGAATCAGCAAAGTTGAAAAACCCATTAGCAAAGTTGACGAAGGTTTTTTTTGAATTAGCACCATATTTCAAAAAGAGAGTAATTATGACGGGGACGCCTGTTGCAAATCGTCCGTATGATATATGGGCACAAATATATTTTTTAGATCAGGGCACTAGCCTGGGAAAGAATTTCAACGAATTTAAAAAAGAGACTGATTTAAGTAATAAATTGAGCGATAGTTCTGAGCTTCAACAGCAATTTGAAGATCATGTGGCAAGTATATTCGAAAGGATTAAATCTTTTTCAGTTAGGGAGACTAAAAACAGTGGGATAATTGAATTACCGGATAAGGTATATATTCAGGAATTAGTTGATTTCAAACCAGAACAAGAAGCAATGTATGATCAAATATGTCGAGACCTTCGCATTGAAGTTATTAAAAATGGAAAAGCTCTTTTGGATGATTCATCAGCTATCGTAAAGAGATTACTTCGGTTAGTACAAGTGGCATCCAATCCTCAATTAATAGATGAAGCATATTCTGGTGGATCAGCAAAAGAAGATAAATTGGATAGTTTAATTGCAAAAATAATTCAACAAGGTGAAAAGGCAATTATTTGGTCAAATTTTATTGAAAATATAAACTATTTTTTTAAAAAATATTCATCTATAGGTAGTGTAAAAATCCATGGAAAAATGTCAATGGAAGAAAGAAATAGATCAGTTGAATTATTCCGTACAGATAGTTATAAATTACTATTTGCAACACCTGCGTCAGCAAAGGAAGGCTTAACATTAACAATGGCGAATCATGTCATTTTTTATGATAGGGGATTTAGCCTGGATGATTATTTACAAGCACAGGATAGAATACATCGGATATCTCAAACAAAAACGTGCTATATTCATAATATCATTATGAACGGAAGCATTGATGAGTGGGTTGATGCATTGCTTCAAGCAAAACAGAATGCAGCTTTTTTGGCGCAAGGGGATTTTACAAAAGAACAATACTTAAAAGTTGCAGATTATAGCTTTGGAGACTTAATCAAAGAAGTCCTAATGTTAAAAAACATTGAGACGTGAAAGGACATTCAATATGGGCGTTATTACGATAGGGAAAAAAGATTTTCAAATTACTGAAACCATAATGAATCAACAGGATTTAGTTTTTTATGTTGAAAATCCCAGAGTTTATTCTGTTATTCGTGAAAATGGAAATGATAATCCATCGCAGCATGACATTGAGATGTATATGCGTTCAATGGAACATGTAAAGGAACTAAAAGTACAGATTGAACAGAATGGTGGATTACTTGAGGCACTGTTAGTCGTTCAAAAAGCGGATGAGTATGTTGTTCTTGAGGGAAATAGTAGACTAGCCGCATATAGAATTTTATATGAAGGTAATCCGTCGAAATGGGGTAAGGTTCGTGTAAATCTTCTTCCGGATACAATAACTGAAGAAGAAATATTTACACTTATTGGTTCGGTACATCTAAATAAAAAGAAAGATTGGACGGTATTTGAACAGGCGGCCTATGTATACCGCCAAAAGCAGTTACAAAACTGTCCGGATAGTACATTGGCAAAAAAGGTTGGTCTTGCACCTCAAACAGTAAAAAAATATATAGAAGTATATAAATTTATGGTTAATGCTAATGATACAGTACAGTCACATTGGAATTATTATGAACAATATGTAACGAGTAAAGATATTCAGAAATATCGGATTACATATCCGGAGATGGATGATGTTGTTGTTAAATAGATTAAAACGGGTCAAATTAAGATGGCCAAAGATATTAGGGATAAGCTTGGTAAAATCGCTAAAGCGAGTGATAAAGGCTCAAATAAAATAATGCGAGATTACATAAATGGATCCATCGGTGTCGATGAAGCGTATACCCGATTTGAAGCAACTGGAAAAAGTGGAAATAATTATGTGAAAATAAGAGATTTTCGTGCATTAATGACTTCTGATGAATTTTTGAAAAGTCTTAAAGCTGAATCCGTTGGAAATGCTTCAATTTCATTTGAATTAAAAAAAATAAAGAAAGCGTTGGATAAACTCTTAAAAGAAATAGAATAATAAATTTTATAGAGTGATACAACGGGAGGCAGCAAATGGCTGATATATTATTGCTTGAACCAGGATATTCAAATAAGTATCCACCAATAGGATTGATGAAAATCTCATATTTCCATAAGTATATTCATCATGATTATGTGCGTTTTGCGAAGGGAAAACTTCCAGATGCGCTCAGCGGGAAAAAATGGGATAGGGTATATGTTACAACACTATTTACGTTTGAATGGCCCAAAACTAAAGAGGCTATCGAGTATGCTTTAAATGTTGTAAAAGATCCTTCTCAGGTTTATACGGGTGGAATTTTAGCGACGCTAATGCCGGAATTGATTGAAAAAACATTCCCGATGATAAAAAATAATACGGGATTATTAGATAAAAAAGGGACATTGGGATTAGAGCATGAAGAATGCATCGATAGATTAACGCTTGATTATGGAATTCTAGATGATATTGCAGATGAATATGTATATCCGGCTCATGATGCATACTTTACATATATGACGCGTGGTTGTGGAATGAAATGTGCATTTTGCGCAGTACAAACCCTTGAGCCAGAGTATTATCCATATATTTCTATAACAGAAACTAGTCGAAGAGTAGACATACAGTTTGGTCCTAAAAAAGATTTGCTGCTTATGGATAATAATGTTTTGAGATCTCCCCGCTTTGATGAAATTATTGATGAGATAAAAGCGCTTGGATTTGCTAAAGGAGCTACTTATATTAATCCTAAAACAGGAAAAAAAGTTCAACGTTTTGTTGACTTTAACCAGGGATTAGATGCATTTCTTCTTACGCCACATAAAGCGGAACGCCTTGGAGAATTGGCGATTCGACCGGCGCGGATAGCGTTTGATCATATAGAAGATGCGGAGGCATACAAAACGGCGATTAGACGCTGCGCGCAGAGTGGTATAACGCATATGTCTAATTACTTGCTTTATAATGGCGTAGACTTCACAGGAAAAGGCCATAGTTACCATGCTGACACACCAGAAGATTTATATGAACGAATGCATATTTCTATGGATTTACAAGAGGAATTGATAGAAAGTACCGGGAATAAAGTAGCAATCTTTTCTTTCCCGATGAGGTATATACCGTTAGAGGATCTTAAGAGAGGTTTTGTAGGGACTCATTGGAATTCTAAATATCTTAGAGCGTTACAAAGAATGTTAATTCCTACTCAGGGAAAAGGGGTTTCATCTAGATCCTTTTTCGAAGCTGATTTTGGAAAGACTCCAGAAGAATTTGTTCGCGCGCTTGCAATGCCGGAGAATCATCTTGGTTGGCGCGGTGATTTTATTCCGCGAAAGAATGAATCATCAAATGATATAAAAATTCGCAAAAAGGTATGGGATGAAAATCAGCTTTATTTAAAGGAATGGAATAGACTATTTGATCTTTTGGGAGATTCCAGAGATGCATTTATTGATGCTATTGGAGATAATAATACTACGATTGATAGATTTCTTTCCCTGACAAATATGACACATAAAAAGCTTTTTATTCATTATTTTACTATGACAACAATGTTAAAAGCTTTTTCAATAGAGGACAAAGAAAACAAGGAAATCTTCATAAATTATATTACAAATGAGTTTCCTTTGATGTATCAAAGACTGATTCGGTATATCTCGCAAAGTAAAATTTCATATTCTACCATTCGCGGTGTATATCAGGCTATGGGAAATAGAGCAATCAAGGATATTCTTAGTTATATAGATTATGAGGGAAATGAAGTCCCATATGTAATTCATAGTTTGGAAAAAGTACAATCTATAGAAAAAAAATATATATTTGACTTTGAATTAGTCAAATGTTTTTTTATGTATTCTGCTTATAAAATATTAAGTAGAAAAGAGAAAAATAGGATAATTAAAGCGATACAAAATCTGGATGAAAGGACAACACGAGAATTGCTATTAAAGCATTATGATGCATTTAAAAATAAAGTTAAAAATACGGCTATTGATGGTGAAGTTGGTGTCGAATATATACTTGAGGAAATTGACAAACAGCTTATTAACGTGTATAGACAACTCTCGTTATTTGATATTTAATTATGGAACATGAACTTGTTATTGGTAAGTATACTTTGGAGTCCCTTACTAATGGTATGTATGCTTCTCCGTTGGATCTTTATCGAGAATATATTCAAAATGCTGTAGATTCCATTGACGCAGCTATTGAAGAAAAAATAGAGAGAGCAGATTATTTTGAAATAGCAATTAATCTTGAACCTGAAAAAAGTAGGATTTCCATTTTTGACAATGGTCGAGGATTGAGGCGGAGAGATGCAGTATCGACGCTTGTAGATATTGGTAATTCAAGAAAACGACGTACTCAGAACCGGGGATTTCGTGGAATCGGAAGATTAGCTGGATTAGGATATTGCGAAGAACTAGTGTTTACTACATCGTTTGGCGGAGAAGAGACAAAAACAATTATCCATTTTGACGCTCAATTATTGAAAGAATTGTTGATGTCTTCGAATGAGGAAAATGTTAGCGTACGAGATGTATTGGATCAAGTTATATCTGTTGAAGTTGCTGAAGAAAAATTAAAACGTCATTATTTTGAAGTAAAAATGATTGGCGTGACAGGCAATGCTGGGTTGCTTGATGAAGAACAAGTAAAGAATTATTTAATTCAGCATTCTCCGCTTCCTTATAGTAAGCAGTTCAAGTGGCAAAGTCCTATACAAGAAAAGGTGCGAATGGCTGGTTATACCATACCTAGTTATTGCATATGCCTTAATGGCCAGGAGCTGTATAAACCATATACAGATAGCTTTATTTCTGACCGTGTAAAGAAAGTAATCGATAATATACAGGATGTCCATGTTAAACCATTTTATAGAAACAATGTGCTGAGTGCTATTCTTTGGTATGCTCAAACCTCTTTTTATGGAACAATTAATGACAATACAAGGAATCAGGGTTAGGCAGGGAAATATTTTAATTGGTGACAGGACAACCTGTAACTCATATTTTAAAGAAGAACGATTTAATGGTTGGATTATTGGAGAATTACATGTCTTGGATCCAGAACTAATAGCAAATTCTCGCCGAGATGATTTTGAAAAAAATGATGCATATTATTTTTTAATTAACAACTTGAAGGACTGGGCCTTTTTCTGATCTAGTAAAAATGATAATTTGTCAATGTAG
>ENA-ORPH01003570-ORPH01003570.1-human-gut-metagenome-genome-assembly--contig:-NODE-3570-length-11294-cov-3.170211_pt1 | contig 11294 bp, 10 predicted proteins | sample MGYA00242142_ERZ509074 | MGnify/ENA primary metagenome ERZ509074 (study PRJEB26280, sample SAMEA2338724) | human gut metagenome | biome: human gut; feature: human-associated habitat; material: faeces... | reverse complement strand
TTGCTCTTCGGAGCGATTTTGCGGGCTATCGGTTCTATCCGCTGTATGTGCAGGATATGGCTAAAATTTATAAAGTAAAATAAAAATCAAATTATAGGGGACTCGAAAGGCAGAGGGAAAAGAAAAACTCTCATTCAATGTACCTGTTCCTTTAAAAACATCGCCAGATTCATAAATGGTATATGTTCCTTCCCCATCAAGTTGGTCTTCTTTAAATTCTCCTTCTAAAGTATCTCTATTAGAGAATTTTATCTTTCCTTTTCCAGTGAGTTTATTGTCTTTATTGATGGTGCCATCATAGATAGCACCACCAGGAAGACTATAATTTGTAACTTTTTTCAATTGTTCTTCTGAACTTGAACTAGAAGTGGAAGAAATATTAGAAGAAGTAGAAGAAGGATTTTCATTACAAGAAGATAAAGGCAAAGAAATAGCGCTTAATAAAAATAATGTCTTCAATATTTTTTTCATTTTTTAAAGACTGCTTGTTAAATCGATAGCATCTTTATATTCATCTTGAATAACAAGTTCTATATCGCTATCACCTAAACGAGATCCACCATCCCATTTGCCTTTAACATATCCATATGGTTGACCATCTTTTTTGAAATACCATATACCATTGCCATAGATCCAAGCATGGCCAGTAGAATCAAATTCCCCTTCAAAATTATCGATGGTATATTCAGCGTTTCCACCAGTAATCCAACCAGCAGCTTCGGTAACTGTCCAAGCATTTTTACCCCAGCCTTGACGTAAGAAATCCCAATCGCCATTACCTTTTAATAAATCACCAGAATAGATACTATTATTTGCAAAAGAGAATTCACCTTTACCGACAGTTCCAGCTTTACCAGGAGCGCCGAAAGCAGGTCCCATAGTTCCTGTAAATGTTAAAATTCCATTATAATCTACAGGTTTTGTCCAATAAGCTGCTGTATAGAAAGTACCGACTTGATCATTATAATTTCCACCGACAAATTTACCCATATAGGTGCTTCCGTCTTTATAATCACCAGTTGTTGACCAAGTAAACATACCTTCACCTTCGAAAGCATCATTATTGAATTCACCTTCGTAATACATCAAGTTGGTATATTGATGCTTACCATTAGCTCTTTTGAAATCTGCAGTTAAAGTACCATCAAACGTTGAACCATCACCATAGACAAGATGATAATTTCCAACTGGGACTTCATTTTCTTTTCTACCGGTATATTTAATTCCGCCAATATCAGTTTCATTATATATTTCAACAGCAATTTCATATGTTGCTGCTTCAGAATCTAAATAATCAGGATTTTGAGCAATTAAAGAGAAAATATAAGTACCAGCTTCTTCACCAGCTTCTACAACTTGATCATTTGTAACATCACCTTCAAAGAAACTATTTTCACCAACTACACCAGTCAAATGATAAGAAAGAGCATTTTCAACAGTATCGAAATTGAAAACCCATTTTCCTTCTTCATTTCTATTCACTTTGAAGTTTTCCACACTAGCTAATTTAGTTTTGCTAATTGTTGAAGAAGTAGATGTAGATGAACTATTTGTTGTACTTGATGAAATAGTAGAAGAAATGGAAGGTTTTGAAGATGATGAAGAGGAAGAGGAAGAAGAACCCTCATTATTGCAGCCGACTAATGTAAGAGAAAGAAGTAAAGGTAAAAGCATTATGACATTCTTTTTCATTTTAATAATAACCTCCTATATCATAATTTTTATCGTATTTTTAGTGTTGTCACCGAAATAGAGCGCGGTTCTGCAACCACATAGGCAGCATTTAACGTTCTTTTAGTTCTTTTTAACTCTTCGCCTTTAACGCTATTTGATGATTCTAAAAATTCACCTTCTAAAATATCTTGTGTAATTCCTTCATCAAAAAGGCGATTTGTTAACTTCAATATTTGATCAGTTGTATTGATAACACCAATGGCAACTTCATTTTTTTCTTTGTTGACTGTCATTATAATTTCATAATAATCATCTCCGACAGTCGCTTTATATTTAACTGGCAAATAATAATCTTTTAAATTATCACGATAGATAGAAAGAGCATAGCCACTACCTTCTAAATATGCATTAAAATCATCAGTAGCAATTTGTCCTTGAGTAGCATTGACAGTTGATGAATAGCAAGCGATAGAAACAACATCGCTATTTTTTATCATTTCATTAACTCCGCTAATAATACCCATTCCATCTTTTAAGCGAGAACTAACTTCAGCATTCATGTAGGCATATTCATCGATTGCCATCTTAATATTTCCGATATTTTGAATATTGCGATGTTTTTCAATTCTTGTCTTAGCCTGATTTTTCATCGAAAGAATATGATTTTTAATATTGTCTTCAATTCTTTCAGCATAGAAATGTTCACTAGAATAATCCATATTGTCTTTGCAGGCATTGACCATATCCTGAGTCCAAGAACTAGAGTTATCACCGACTGCAATTATCTTGATATTAGGATCAACACTTTTCATAGCTTTGGCAAATTCATTATGTCTTTGAGTATAGGTATTTATATCGACATGCCCTAATTGCCAATCCCCATTCATCTCATTTCCGATAGAGAAATATTTAACATTATAACTTTCTTTTTGCGGGCGCATTGAAGCATATCTTCCTACAAGACCATTGCAATATTCAACTTCATTTTTCGCCATCTCTAAACTGCCTAATCCAGCATTGATAACGATATTCGGCTCAGCATTTAAATAGGAACACATCTTGATAAATTCATCGAGTCCAAAGTCATTTGGTTCAAAAGCTCCATAAAATCCTAAACTTCCAATATTCATCAAATCGCTAGCGATTCTTTCGGAATCAGAATTGAAATCTTTTTCTTGACCGATATAATTTAAATTTCTTCTCGTCGGTCTTTTATCTTTATCACCAATACCATCATAGAAATCATATCCTGAAACAAAATTACCACCTGGCCATCTATAAAAAGGAGCATTCAATTCCTTGAGTTTTTCCAAAGTATCTATTCTCATTCCATAGTAATTATCTTCAGGCATCAATGATATAGAATCAATTGTAATAGGAGAAGATAAAGAAGAAATTTCTAAACTAGCTCTTTTAGTTTGCTTAGGAGAAGAAATATCAAAAGTATATTTTTTATAATCGCTTGAAGATACTTTTATTTCTTTTTCTATAACTTCACTATCGATGGTAAAAGCAAGTTTTAAACTTCCTTCACCTTTTGCATAAATATAGCCATTGTAATCTTTTTGATCTAAAGATAAACCTCTTTGGCGAATCGAACTATCTTTATTTAAAATCGGAGAATGTTCACCTTCAAAAGGAGTTTCAGTATCATCACCGACTTGACCCTTGCTAACATTCCATTGAGAAACATCTTTTCCAATAGGGCAATAAAATTTTCTATCCATAATAACTTCTGCCCAAATTCCATTGTAGATACAAGTTTCAATATGTTCGATAAAAGTACCATAAATATAAGGATTGATGCTAGAAGAAGAAATATCGTTTAAAGAAAAACTCAAAGCAATCTCTTTCATATCCCTTTCTAAAAGAGGATTTTTAGTGCTAGGTTGAATAGAACTAGAAGAAGAACCATTTGTCGAACTACTATTTGAAGTGGAAGAAATATTAGTTTTTCCACAAGATAGGAGAGGGAAAACAAGTGACATTATGAATAAAGTCTTACTTTTATTTTTCATATTCTATTCTCCCAAAATAATTTTACGCATTTCTTCAAGCGGTAATTTAGCTTGGCGATCCGCATAGAACAAACCATTTGTCTCTTGCTCAACATCAGTTAGTTGAGTATAGCAATAACCGCTCAAATAATCTAATTTCCTAACCGCTGCAAAAATATTTTCTAGTTGTTTCTTATAATCAGAAATATTTTGCATCTTTTCACCATAGCCCCAGCCATCGCTGGTTTTTAAACTAGCACCACCAAATTCACTTAAAATTATCGGTTGTCCTTGATATTTATTACCGCGGGCAAAAGCTTTACCATAATGATTGATAATTTTATCTTTTAAAACATTTTCTTGATCTATATATTCATTTGCTAAAGCTGTAGGATTTTGTTCATATTCATGTAAAGAGAGAATATCTGTACCCGTAAGTTGAAACCAACCATCATTTAAAATAACAAGACGGGTAGAATCATATTTTTTAACTTCTGCACCAATTTTATTGACGAAAGCTTGACATTCTTCATTGGTATTAATTTCTGGAATTCCCCATGATTCATTAAATATTACATAAGTGATAATAGAAGGAGAATTGAAATTCTTTTCAATAATTTGTGGAATTTCATTTTCCACTTCTTCTTTCATGTTTTCACTATATTCATAACAAGAAGGAATTTCGCTCCAAAGATAAATACCTAGATTATCAGCTATGTAATAAAATAAGTTAACTTCTTGTTTTTGATGAATACGTATGCCATTAAAACCTATCTTTTCAATCAGAGATAAATCTAAAATCACATCATCTTTTTCCGGCGTAACACCTTTTTTAAAATAATAACCTTGATTTAAAATCATTCTTAAATACAAAGGTTTATCATTTATGAAAAGCTTGCCGTCTTTATTTTCAATCGTACGAAAACCAAAATAAGTTTCTACTTCATCTTCTTTTTCAATCTCTAACTTAACATCATATAAGCAAGGATTTTCATGTGAATAAAGTTCAATATTCTTTTCTTGTCTTGTTCCAGAATAATGTTTTTGCCCTTGGAGCACAAATTCATCAACTAATGTTTCTTTTTGGAAAATACTAATTCTGACATCTGCTTTTTCTTTTAAGTCAATATCAAATGTTACAAGTCCATTCTTATCTCCACTGAAAAGAACTTTTTCAAAATAATTATTTCCAACTTTTTCTAAATACACATCTTGAAAAATACCTGTAAACTGTGTATACCAGCATTCATAATTTTCTCCACGAGTTCTTTGTTTTCCTCTCATTTGCCATTTATTATATGTGTCATGAACTAAAACAACAATTTCATGTTCACCATCATCTAAAGAAAGAGGAATAACAAAAGGAGAATAAGCTCCGCAATGACTATAGACTTCTTTTCGATCGATAAAAACTTTTGTCTGATAATCGACGCCTTCAAAATGAAGAAGATAATTGGCTTTGTCAACTTTAAATTTTCTGCGATAAGCTATATATTCATGAAGCTCTTGTTGATTGATAAGACTATATTCAGTCTCATAAGTAAAAGGTACTTTAATTTTCTTATCAAATGATTCAGGAATTTCCATTTTTTCAATAAAAGCAAAATCCCATATTCCATTTAAAATTTGATAATTCTTTCTTCTCAAACGGGGGTTTGGATAATTTAAATATGGCAGTTTATTAATGTTCATATCAGCCTTTTATACCTCCTTTAGAAATTCCTTCGGTAAAATACTTTTGTCCAAAAATAAATACGATAATAATAGGAATGGCGGAAATAATACTTGCAGCCATCAAAGAGCTACGATATTGTGTATCTGCCATTAAAGTTTTATATAATCCGCTAGCTAAAGTTCTATTTTCATCAGAACTTGTGACGATGATAGGCCATAAGAAATCATTCCAAGCACCTTGGAATGAAAATATAGCTTGTGAAGCAAAAGCCGGTCCACATAAAGGAAGAATAACCTTGCGATAAATAGTGAAATTGCTAGCTCCTTCAACTCGACAAACCTCATCATAATCCTTCGGAATATTATCCATGAATTGTTTCAATAGGAAAACTCCACCGACACCGCTTAATCCTGGAAGTATCATAGCGAATAAAGAGTCATATAATCCCATCGAAGAAATAATTATGTAATTTGGAACACAGTTAATAATTCCTGGAACTAACATACTGAACAAACAGATATCAAATAAAACTTTTCTTCCTTTAAATTTCAATCTTGAAAAGCCAAAGGCAGCTAAAGAAGCGATAAAAACATAAAGAACTGTTTGCACTATAGCAACAATAAAGGAATTCAATGTCCATCTTGGAATATTGCTTCCTTGTAAAACATTTATAAAATTTTCAAATGTGAATCCAGAAAAAATCTGCATCACATCATCGTACATTGCATTAGCATTTTTTTCTTTTAAAACAGCAAGAAGGAAGGCAAAAAATGTTGGGAACAAAGAAAGAATAGTGCAGACAATAACCAAAATATAAACAACAACATTAAATGTTAATTTCTTTTTACTTTTATTATGCATTTTCTTTTCTCCCCGATTGAATCGCTTTTCTTAAAGCTAAAAAAGAAAAGACACCCATCAATAAAGCCATGATAATGCTCATAGCTGAAGCTCTGCCTAATTTCCAACCACCAAAGGCAGTATTATAAATAAACTGAATTGCAACCTGTGTTGATTCATCTCCTGGAGTAAGCATCATCGGTTGTCCCATGACATTAAAGCAAGAGAGAGTTGTCATTGTCATTACATAAACAAAAGTGTTTTTAAGTCCCGGTAAAGTGACATAGCGAAGTTTTTCAATATGACTGCAACCTTCCATATCTGCAGCTTCATATAAATCTTTGCTTATTCCTTGAAGACCAGCGGTAAATAGAACCATATTTCCACCTATTCCCCACCATGTAGATAACAAAAATATAGAAATCCACTGATATGGCTGCTTCGTTAACCAAGGTATATCGGTATGGAAAATCTTATTTATAACACCTAAATTCGTGTCGAGTAAAACGACAAAAATAATACCGACAGTTGAAATCGATAAGATTGCTGGAAGATAAATAAGAGAACGACATACTCCAAAACCTTTAAGTCTATGATTGAGTAAAAAAGCTATGAAAAAGGGAATTATAATAAGCAAAGGCATCTCTATCACTGCAAAAAGTAAAGTATGCGCTACGCTTTTCCAAAATTCTGATCCAGTTAAAGTATCTAAATCAAAAATCAATTGATAATTTTTTAAACCCACCCAAGTTGCACTAGAAGAATAATCCCATTCCATAAAAGAGAGAATCAAAGACATGACAACTGGAGTTAAAGCAAAAACAACAAAGAAAATGAAGAATGGAAGAATAAATAAATACGGACTAACGTTTTTTTCAAAACCTTTATGGAAATTATGTAATCTTTCCTTAGTTTGATCTTTCATATTACTGCTCGTTAAGGAATTTTTTGAAGAGATTAACTTTACTATCTAAAGATTGCTTCGCTGTTAAATTACTATCATTTAAGCAATTGGCAACAGCTTGGCCCATATAGTTATAGCATTCATAATAATATTCATAATCGATATTACCAACTTTAGCATTTTCAGCTTCAAGAGTGAAAGGTTGAAGCTCAGTTAAAGCTTTATATTCATCAGTATTATGAACTGGTTTATAAGCTGTGACTTGTCCAGCTTTAGCCCATTCCAAAGGATTTTGAGAAACAAATTTTATAAATTCATAGCAAGCATTTTTAATTTTTTCATCTTGTGTGGTGCAATCGATCAAAGTAAATTGATGAGAACCAGTATAAGAAATACCATTTGTTCCAGTACTTCCTGGCATCGGTGCCACACCGATATCAATAGGAGAAATATCTTTCAAAGTATTGATAGACCATGGTCCATCAAAATAGAAAACAGATTTACCACTATTAAACAAAGTTAAATCCCCACTGGTGCCAACGGAAGAAGGGGAAATTTTATCAACATATTTCCATTTTTGTAATCTATTTAAAACCTCAACAGCTTTATCGCTATTAAAGATAGCGTTATTATCTTTATCTAGCATATCTGTTCCATTTTGTAAAAGCATGGAGGCAAAAATATCTTTAGTAATAGAATACATATTAGGAATAGCCCAACCATAAACACCGGTATCTATATTGGTTTTTTCTTTGCAAACCTTTTCAAATTCTTCCCAGGTTGTTGGAATTTCATCTTCACTGATCAAATCCTTATTGTAAAACATCGCTGTTGGATGAACATCGAGAGGAAAAGAATAACGATGACCGGAATCTCCTAATAAACCTGCATTCCAGCTAACAGAAAGATAATCCTCTTCCTTTGCTTCTGTATATTCAACAATATCATCAATTTCACGGATGATATTCTTACTTTTCATCTGAGCTAAACGATTAGCACCCATCGCCACAATATGTGGGGAATATTTTTCCTTACCTTTATTTTGAATCAACTTCAAGAATAAAGAGTCCCAGTTAATCGTATCAACCTGAATCGTAATTTTGCCTTCATAGGCTTTATTGAAAGCTTTGACAATATCATTCATACCATCGCCATCTTTTCCAGTAAAACCATTCCAAAATTTCAAAGTAACCGGTGAATCATCGATGACAGTACTTGAAGAAGATGTAGTACCAGTATTAGATCCACTGCTAGAAACATTGCTTGAAGAATTATTTCCACCACAAGAGACTAAAGGTAAAATTGATAATGCCAATACGGCTTTTTTAAAAAAAGATTTTATCATATAGAAATCCTCCAACAATTAAAGTATAAATGTAAGCGATTTCAATATCTATAGTTTGTTTTATATTGTTTATTACTAAAAAAATCGTAGCAAAAGCATTTGCTACTAAATATTTTATTTTTAATCTTCTAACGTATAAGTAAGACGAATTCCCGAAGGAATATCGCCAAATTTTTCACCGAAAATGTTGATTCCACCAACATTTTGCGCATCGTGTTTTACCATAATTTTTATCGACAAAATATTTTTATTTCCATTGAAAATTTCTTTCGGAGTAACATCAGATAATCTTTCATAGTCAATAAAAGTACCTTTATCAGAAACATTCCACGTTTTCCATAAACCAAATTGTGTCGAATTTATTGGCCACCAAGTTGGTGAAACTTTTCCTCTTCTTCCACCGAAATCTCCTGGACATTTCCAAGTTCCTACTTCAACATCATTCAAAGCCAAAGTAATATCACTAGGGAAAATGTTGCGATAATTTGGAGCTTCTGAACAGGCTTCAAAACTTAATGAAACTGCTTTAATCTTCTTTGCATCTTCTTCTATTGGAATCAAATATTCAACATATCCTTCCCTAAACCATAAAAGTTGAGCATTGATTCTTTCCGGCAAATAAAAGGTATTTTCATCATCATCTTTTCCAATATATTCTTTTTCTGAAACTAAACCACAAGTAGGTTTAACATCAAAAGACCAATAAGAACCAATAGGAATTTCTATGGTTTTATTCTTTTGAACATCACTATGAATATTTGTCATAAAATCGATATTCATATTTTCATAAACAATGGAACATAATTTCATAGTTCCATGTTTCCCAGCTTGTAATTTTGTCCTGACAAGACCGGTATTTTCTAATATCTGAATATTTGAAGCTACCGTTGTCAAAGGAGAATTAAGTCTTTTAGATATTTCATCAACAGAAAGACTTTCCTGAGATAAAAGAATTAAAATATCTAAACGTGAAGTATTAGATAAAGCTTTAGTAACCCTAGCTAAATCATTTTTATGATTTAAATTCAATTCCAATTTCTTATCCATAATATCTCCTCAATCAAAAGATGATCATCGCTTAAATAATAATTGAACAAAAGAAAAAAGTCTATATAAACAATATTGACAAAAACAATTTATTATGAGAAGTTCTTAATTAAGAGGAAATAAAAATGAAAAAGATTAAATGGGCTGTAATAGGAACAGGAGTAATAGCTAATGAAATGGCACAAGCATTAAACTCAGTTCAAAAGAATATCTATTCTGTAGCAAATAGAACACATCAAAAAGGAATTGATTTTGCAAAAAAATATAATATAGAAAAAGTATATGACCAAATTGATGACGTTTTCAAAGATCCAGATGTTGATGTAATTTATATAACAACTCCACATAATACACATATAGATTTTATGCTAAAAGCAATAGAGAGCAAAAAACATATCCTTGTTGAAAAATCAATAACTCTTAATAGCAATCAATTAAATCTTGCTATAAAAAAAGCAAGGGAAAATAATGTGATCATTGCAGAAGCAATGACCATTTATCATATGCCAATTTATAAAAAAATAATAGAAATTTTAAAGTCAAAAAAATTAGGAAAAGTTAATTTGATAACCATGAACTTTGGTAGCTACAAAGATTATGACATGACCAACAGATTCTTTAATAAAAATCTTGCCGGAGGAGCAATGCTCGATATTGGAGTATATGCCTTGTCATTTATAAGATGGTTCATGGATTCAAATCCAAACGAATTATTATCTCAAGTTAAACTAGCTCCAACCGGAGTCGATGAACAAGCTAGTCTCTTATTGAAAAATAAAGAAGGACAAATGGCAACAGTCATGCTATCTTTACATTCTAAACAGCCCAAAAGAGGAATGATATCATGCGAAAATGGTTTTATTGAAATTATGGAATATCCTCGTGCTAATGAAGCTACAATAACCTATTTAGATACAGGAAAAGTAGAGAAAATAATCGAAGGAAATACACAGAAAGCTTTGCTATATGAAATATTAGATATGGAAAAAGCTATAAATAAAAAAGAAGATAATATGCATTTAAATTATACAAAAGATGTCATGGAATTAATGACAAAATTCCGTGAAACATGGAATTTAAAATATCCAGAGGAAGAATAAATTAAAACAAATAACTCACAAAAAAAGTTGCTGACTAATCAGATTCTATCAGCAACTTTTTTATTGATATTAATAATCAAATTCGTAATAAAGATCGTTAGCAAATTTATGATAGAAGAAGAGCAATACCATCATGCCAACACTCATAATCAACGATAAAATATAAATAGGACTGAAAGAAGTAATCATATTATACAATACTCCAAGAACGCCTAATCCCTGGAGAACCATAAGAACTATAGAAATAACAATATGTGCTTTTCCAACATCTTTACCATTTGATTGACGAATACCTTGAACTCCTAAGAAAACTTCACCAGAATTAATAAGGCTTTCTACTACATATGCGATAATGAAAACCGTTTTTAAAATTGCTCTTACTTGATTCTGATCAACATTCCCTTCAACTTTTAAATCCTTTAAACTTTCGAGCAAAAGAATTATTGTAAAAGTATTTGTCAAAAATGCAAGTGCTGTTACAACAAGAACTATAATGCTTAAGGTAAAAAGATTCTTACTATTATCTCTCATTTTTTTATTTCTTTCCTTAATTAATAGTATAAAGAAAAAAATTAAATATTCAATTATTTTTTTTATTTATTGTTATTTTTTTAACATTATTATCAGTCTATTCTCCCAAGTAACAGATCCGATTCTGAAAATCATTCTACTCGAAACATCCCTTTACATTTTCCATCTTTCTTTGCATAAG
>ENA-ORPH01003563-ORPH01003563.1-human-gut-metagenome-genome-assembly--contig:-NODE-3563-length-11317-cov-3.716480_pt1 | contig 11317 bp, 10 predicted proteins | sample MGYA00242142_ERZ509074 | MGnify/ENA primary metagenome ERZ509074 (study PRJEB26280, sample SAMEA2338724) | human gut metagenome | biome: human gut; feature: human-associated habitat; material: faeces... | reverse complement strand
CCACTTTTTCATGTAGCCGGATAGAAGTATGGTGTCCGAACTCTTCAGGCGGAACGTCGGCAAGTTGCGTTTTTCGCTGAAGGCGACTTTCAGGACGGTCTCCATGGCGGGGGAATAATTTTCCCCGGCGTATATTTTGGCATAGGCGATTGCCTGTTCCGTACTCGATTCGTCGAATCTGTATGCATCCGTCATGGCTTTTTTGTTTTAAAATTACGGATTAATCGAATTCGATCGTCAACTGGGACGATGTTTTTTTTCGTTTTCCCGATAAAATTCCGGTTTCGAATTCATGATCCGATGTGCCCTTGTAGCGGGAATAAGGAAAGCCTTCCGGTGCCGCCGTTTCGACTCCCTGGCGGTGGGCGGCGATTGTCCTGCCGATTGCCCTGCCCAGCCCGACGGGAACCGCATTGCCGATTTGCTTGTATTTGTCCAGCAAACTGCCTTCGATCACCCAATCGTCGGGAAATTCCTGAATCCTTTTGTATTCTTGTATGGACAGGGGCCTGTTTTCCGTCGGGTGCGCCAATTCCGTTGCGGGCATGGCGGGATGGGTGACTACCGTGGGGGACGGCGAATCCCAGTCCAGCCTTCGGTAAAAACCCGTTTTCCCACCGCCCAGATGGTAGGAGTTTCCCATGGCTTCCGGCTGGAGTTCTTTGGGCAGATTCCGCCAGTTTTCCCCCGGTTTCAGCATCTTTATGTATTTCAGCCGCTTCTCGGAAAAGTCGATGTGGTCGCATCGGGCCGGATCCAATCCGGCTACTGCATCCCTGAAAGTCCTCCACCTTTCAAGCCCGAATACCTCTTCGTTCGAATGGGTGGGACGGAGGTACGGAACCGGGTTCGGGGATTTGGTGCATGTTATGACCACCCTCTCCCTGATTTGCGGGGAGCCGAAATTGGCCGAATTGTAAAGGTTGAAAGTTACGTTGTAACCTGCGGTTTCCAGCTTCTTTTTGATATAAAAGAGTGTCGACCCCGGTGTCTTTGCCCAATTGATGTCGTAGCTGCGGGTAATTTCATCGTCGATGTCTATCGAAAGTGCGGACGAAAACAACCCTCTTACGTTTTCTATTACGGCGTACTGCGGTTGTATCTCCCGGATGACTTCTATGTATTTCAGAAAGACATTGCCCCGCTCGTCCTGGAAGCCGAGCCTTTTCCCGGCCGTGCTGAATGCCTGGCAGGGCGGCCCGCCGACGATGATGTCGACCTGCCCGTTTTCTTTGAGGTTTGCATATTCCAGGATCTCCCCGGCCGTGTAGTCCCTTATATCTCCGATCAGGCCGATGCCGGGTTCGTTGGCGACGATCGTCCGGCGGCATGCGTTATCCGTTTCGCAGGCCAGTAATATGTTGATGCCCTCCTGCTCCAGTCCGATGTCCAGCCCCATTGCCCCGGAGAAAAAGGAGAGGCAATTCAGTGCTCCCTGTTTTGGCGCCTTCCTGGATTTCCGATCGGGAACGTCATTTTTTTTCGTCCGCAGATCCTTCCTGTCGAAAGATTCCAAAGTATCGTCGTTTATAATCCATGAGTCCCCTATTTTTTGGCCGGCGAGGCGGCCTTCCCTTAAAAGTTTCCTCACATATTGGGCGGAGCATCCCAAGGTCTCCGCCGTTTCAATCACACTCAGCAACATTGTATGGTTATTTCGTTTGCGAAACACTGCAAATATACCCTTTTCCCTGCAAACGGCCAAAAAAACTCCCTCGGGCCGGAAGTTTTTATCCCGATACGTTCGACCCGTGCCGGACGGTGAGTCGCAGGAACCCGTAAGACGGACAGGTTATTTCACTGCTTCCGGGTTCCTGCGTTTGTCCCGGGGACGCAAGGGGTATAACGGGGGCTTATTGACCGTGTCCTTGCCGGGGTATTTGTTCGAAAGCCATTGTTTTGCATCGTTTGACGCAGGAGGGAAAACATGTTTCCAATGGAGAGTTTTATGGAGAGGCAATGGGAGCCAGGGCCATGGAAAGGCGCTTTTGTCTCTTTCCCTCCCCCGGGTAAACAAAAAATCAGCAACTTCATTTCTGTAAGTTGCTGATTCTAAGAGCGGAAAATGGGAGTCTGACCTTCGTTTTCCTTATATCTTGTTCATCAAGCACTTCCTTTTGATTTCACCGGGTTCAACTTGCATAGTGGGACGCCAGTGAAGACAATTACCGAAACCCATTCCCGGTGGTGGTTTAACCTTGCCAAAACTATTTATCTTCGGTTTACAATACAAAAATAAAGATTATTCTTAATATTTCAAATGGATGACAATTAGATTCAAAGTCATTTTGTGATCGTTTGTGACATTAATTATTACTTTTTATTTAGGTGCAATATTTATTTCTCTGCATTACAATTGAAACGATCGTGCTTATGATGCTCTACCAATTCCAGAAAGCACTCTTCGGTACTTTTGATGAGGTTCTCCCTTAGCAGCTTTTTAACCTGACTGATCTGATAGTAATACTTCCCGCCCAAATTGGTGTACGAAATTTTTCCATTCGCCCTCAGTCGTTGCAATGTCCGTTCGCTCACCTTTAGAAATTCACAGATATCGTGACTGTCCACCCAACTTTCATCCTCATTCTCCGCCGAAGGTTTCAACGAATTTACATTATCAGACAACACATCCAATTTCTTCATCAACTGCTTAAAAGCCTTCGACTCAATAGTTATTACCTCCACTTTATAAAATTGCTTGTCATGAAATCTGCTACAAATCAATTTACAACCTATTCTTCGTTTAATTTATCTATAGAAGAATAGGGAAAAATGTGAGAAAATGGTAAAGATCTAATTAATTTTGGATATTTATTTACTAATATTTTTTAAAGTAGGTTTCTCTTTAGTGTAATATTCTCCCACAACAAAATGACTATCATTAAGCTCCTCTGTAATATAAGAAGTAGTATATATCATCTGATATGTTTCCTTATCATATGCATCTAACCTTTCAATAAGAATTTTTTGCAAGTTTTGTGCTCTTATTTCTTCAATACCTTTATCCTCCATGTTGTCCGCAAAAATAAAACGTGGGTATCTCATTTTAGATACAGACAATGAAGCTAAGAAAATTGCAAATCTTGCCGATACTTTTAGATAAAAATTAGAACTTGCTGAGTATTTAGAATATCGATTAGACAGGAAAGCCATGTTATTTGAAAAATCGATAAAGAAGTCATTTGCATTTTTAAACTCATCTTGGCGGTCGAGATCGTGATTAAGCAAATATACCCCTTCTTCTTTTATTGCATGATTAATTTGAACTTTCAATTTTCTCTGAGCCTCTTCGGTAATGTAAATAAAATGTTTTAGAGCCCCAATTTCTCTATCCAGTTCCTGCTTGTTTTTTATGAGCCTTTCATACAATTCCGCATGTTCCAACAATGTTCTATACTGTAATAACTCCCCCTCTAAGAATCCCTTTTCATTATTAAGCCTGTCAATAACCTCTTCATTATAGGATTTAACATTCTCTAGAGCAGCATTCACTTGTCTTTGAATGTGTTGTAACTTATTTAGTTCTACTTCGTATTTTGATTCGAGCTCTAAAAGTCTCTTTTTATTTATCTCTAGCAATTTAATAGATTCATTAATTTGAAACCCGACTTCTTGTTCCATTCTGCGTGCTTGGACAACACCATAAGAATTATCAATGTCTTCTTTACATAATTTACATTTATTAGGAGGTGTAGTATCTGAAATCTTGGTTAAACATTCAGGACAATATTCTAATGGTATTCCCCCTAAAGATTCTCTAGTTTGTATTGAATCACGAAGTGCTTTAATCTTTTTATTAAGAGTGTCAATGAAAAATATAGAGTCTTGAATCTCGCTATTCAAATAATTTATTTCATTTTCGAGTTCGACTACTTTTATTCGTTGTTGTATTGCTTGATCATTAAGTAATTGAAAGTGGAGTTTGTCTTCTTTCTGATATTGTATCGATTCTTGTGATGTGCGAGTTTTTGCAATTTTATTTTGTATGTCCGCAATTTGGTTTTCCTTATCATCAATTATTGCTCTCACAGTTGCGGGATTTAACGTCAATGGATCACTGAATAAAGCTTTGGTCGCGTTAATAGAACTTTTAATATCTTCAATCTCTTTTTCAATCCTTATAGAATTCCTTTTTGCATCGTACAAATCCTCATTAAAGACTCCTAGCAATAAATCAGCAACAGTTTCTCTTGTCAATTGACTGTCAAATGACTCATAATAAAATAACGAATTTGTTGGTGATTCTTGATCAACGTAAATCAATCGTAATATTTGGTGCATTGTTATATTACTATCACCTTTTACAATGGGCAATTTCAAAAGGTCGAATAAGACATTGGAGAAACTTTTTTTATTGTCTGTAGTTTTGTATCCGAACTTCTGCCAAGTTTTGTCTTCAGGAGGATTCTTGCTTTCTTCAAATGGGCCCCAGAATATAAACATTGGAGCTTGTGTGGATATTTTATCATCATCTGTTTTTTCCAAATATCGCTTAATCGTAAAAATGGCTCCATTAATTTCGACCTCAGCGACTACCTGTGAGCATCTTTTTGCTTCAGGAACAAAATCACTGAATGCTCCGCCAAGAACAAAGAAAATAAAATGTGTTATAGTTGATTTTCCGCTACTATTATCTCCTCTAATTATGTTAACGCCTCTATGATATTTTTCATCATACGCAATTGCCATCTCTTCAGTATAGATGACTAATCTATTTAAAAATAGGTTATTGTGCATCATATTTACTTTCCATTAGATTAGTTCTATTTTTAAGGCCATTAGCTCCATATAAAGACATCTTATAAAAATGAGAGGTCATCAATGATATAACATTGTTTTCTTTAGGCGTTAATGCTCCTAATTGGTCTACAAAATTATTAAGCCGGACTTTATTTGTGATTACTACTCGTTCTTGGGTGAGACTTAATTGATCAATAAATCCGTATGATGAAATACAATTCAAAGCACTTAATTGATAGACTTTAATTTTTTCAAATACTTTACGCTCTTCAGCTATAAATTCATATGGATTATTGGTTTCAGCAATAAATCGTTTCCTTAATTTGCGGATATCTGATTCATCTTTCTTTAGCTTAATATCTCGTATTTTATCTGGAAATAATAAATAAAAATCCCATATTCGGATTCTATCTACCTCAATCATTTGCTCGTTTTCAAAACGATTTATTAAATGAAGAATACGAAAAATAGTGTGATAAAGATCAAATGCCTGGTTGTATATTATCATAGTTCTTCCAATTTATATGACATTGTCCTGTTAGATAATATATCATGCCATAAATATCCTCTGCGTCATAATTTAATACTTCATCTTTTTCACCCTCTACATTAATTAACTCAAGAACGGGATTGACGACTTTCTCAGAAACTACAGTCATTATCTGATGCTGATTAGCTCCTTGAATAATTAGAGGCATTACATGAACATTGTACTCATCCAATATCTTAGCAAATAGCTGACAATCTATCCACTGAGCTGATTCGAAGAATTTAAATCTCTCAGCCTTTTTTGCGTATTTCTCTTTTTTCCTCGTTGCTGTCATAATTTCCCGAAAGTGGAATCCCCCATCACGAAGCTTAGTTGGCATATCTAAACCATCTAATTTTGTGCGATAATACTTGAGATCATCAAATATTTCATCATATTTCTCATTTTGTGCAACTTCTGAGTTTAGCTTTTCGAATCGTTGAGAAAATCTACTTTTTTTCGAAAGATATATATTGCCCTCATTTTTACCTATATTCACTTGGCTGTCTATAGGTTGGCGATTATCAACTTTCTGATCCATATTTTATTACATTCTAATGTCTCCAGTATTATGTTGGATATTGATTTGTTTTTCAACGGCTTCTTGGTTTTCTATATGCTGTTCATAATGGCTCAATTCAGACTGAGCTTTTTTCACTATTTTTTCTAATTGGTCTTTAAACTGCTTATCTGAATTGATTTTATGCATTAAAACTTGTGTGAATTTATCCTCACCTTTACCATCAGGAGCAGGTAACTCTAGATTCTCGTGTCTTCCTTTTCCCTTTGAAAGGGATTTCTTTATCCATGACCAAACATCTTCTCCAATCTGCTCTGCGAATTTTTCACCAGCTTTTTGTATAAATGGAGACAAAATGGTCAAAGTCGATGTGATAAGAAGGATTGGTTCCATGCTTTAATTTAGTTAGTGTTTATATTACTAACAAATATAATAAAATCTTTAGATATTCGATTGATTGAACTGGTTTTAACACAAGATGCAACTTGTAGTATTCCATATAGACACTAAAAGAGTACAATAAGTCTTTTGCAGATTTCTATTTTACAACAAAATAAAGACGACACTCTTTATTCCAATCTTAATGCTCTAGATCTTAACTAAAGGCCTTATTCATCTTCGTCCTCACTTCCTCTTTGTTTGTGATTGTGTAATAGTATTTATAGATTGTTTGCGGTGAGTTTCCGACCTGCTCAGCAACTTGAAGCGGATGATATCCCTCGTCGATCATCTTGGAGATGAAACTGCTTCGGGCAGAACTCCAATATACTTTCGCTTTAATGCCGAGGTAGTCGCATATCTTTTGCAGTGTTTTGTTGACTTTATTTCCGACTCGTTTGACTGTTGCATACATATGCGCTTGGTCCATCTTCTTCCACTTGAACACCGGAAAGACATAGTTCATGTAGCTCTCCGTTCGGTATCGCTCAATGATTTCTGCCGCTTTGTCGATCAGCACGACCCTGGCCACTCGGTCGAGCTTGATTCGTTCGTAGACGATCATGCCGTCCTTGATGCGGTCGCGCTCCAAATAACAGACATCGATGGGCGACATCCCGCAGGCATAGTACGAGAACAGGAACAAATCGAGAAAGACCTTCTCCTGCCGTTTGAGAATACTGCGATCCACCCGCTCGATCCGTTGAATGGTGTCGTGCGGCAGGGCCTTGGGTGTAGTGAACCTCGACTTGACACGCCGTTTGAATGGCACGAATGCCGACAGGTTCACTCCGTAGATGCCCTCATCCTTAGCTTTGGCGCAGACAGCACGCAGGACTTTGAGTTTTACCTGTATTCCGCCATTGTTGCTGCTGATGGCTCCTCGCTGCTGTTCATAAACAGTAAATTCTCTCAAAAACTTTTGATCGATATCTCGAAACATATACTTCGAAAAATCACGATGGTATTTACACTCGACAAATCGGCAAAGCGCTTTCTTAAGGTAAGTGTATTTTTCGGCCGTACTTTCGCTCATCAGTACCCGGCCGTTCTTGAACCGTTCCTGATGAGAAAGACAATCAACGATTTTGTCGATCATTTGGGATACAGTGGTATAGCGGCTACGAATTTTCTCTTGTTTATCGTAATAGTGGCAAAGTTCATTGGCTATCCAATGCTTTTTTTCGGCATCCCATTTCTCAGCCACTTTCAGATATTTTAGGCGTTCTCTCTGGAGCAGTTTGTTCTTTGCTGCATGTTCGCGTGATTTTACGTTAAAACATTCGTATTTTTGATTCCAATCTTCATATGGACCGCTGATGTAGATGACTTTTGTGCTGCGGATACCCCCGGATTTATAGAAAACCATGGTTAGTTTGACCATGTCGATTTGATTCGGGTTGCGCCGGCCTTTGATGTGAATTGAAAACATTACGATAGATTTTACAGGTTAAATGATGAATATGCGCCTGTAAAGTTCTGAAATTGTAAATGGTCGATCGTAATTCGATGAGTTGTTCTATTTGTCGTATTGTTAAAAGACAATAGCACTCGTGATTATCAATAATCTTATACCGGAAACTCATATTTAAAGAAGGGAAAACTCTTTATTTGCAAATATCTTGTTCCTACTGATTATTAATACAATACAAAATAGACTGTTAGAAATAAAAAAACCGGGGCATCGCAGGAGCCGGGCTTTTTATTTGCAATCGGTTGATTAACAAACCGCATTTAGTACCTGATATTTCTTTTCCTAAAAATGCTACTTGATAGTCCGTCTATATTGCGCTGTTGTTTTATTTGTCTTATTCTGCCCAAATGCAATAAGAATCCCATATTAATAAATATTCCTCATCCCCCGCGGCAACTGACCGTCTAATTAGGGGTGATTCCAATAATACTCGTCTACCTCGAGCGCAGCATCTCCCAACATCTGATAAAGCACGGTAACCGAATCGCCTTGCCGAAGCCGATAATCGACATATGCTTGACGAGCCTCATACCATGTCAATTTTTCGAAACCTGTAATCGTCTCGATTTTATGGAATGTTTTTTCCATCATTGCTGCTACCTGTTCCAGCCGGCGTTCCTGCTTCGATTGCGTGTTATCCTCCTGCGTGAAAATGGGTAGAAGGTAGTTGTCGCACGTGTCGGCCTTATACCGGTCGATGATCTTCATGAACTCGGAATTCAACTTCATTTTTGTCACTTTAGGATAGCTGACTGTTTTGCAATCCAGAAAACTGCCTTCGATTTTATCAGCTGTTAGATAGGCCATATTTCTGAGGGGCATTCCTCCGGTATAATAACCCAATACAAATAAATCTAAGCAGAATTGTTCCTCGGCCGTAAGCTCTGCCCGATTCATACATCGGATTTTCTGCATGTCTTCCGCTGTGAAAATTGTAGCGATCAGTTTCCTTGTCTTGTTCGTTGTCATAACATTAGATTTTATAGGTTTAAACTCATGTACTGCCAAGCTTTTATTACCTCAGCATATACAAGTAGGACATATTTTAGCAGAGGGGTTAAAAATATGCGTATTTTTTTCTGCTCCATCACCCTTTATCTAATAGTAGAAGTAGTGCGGAAAAGTTTTTGATCCGAATTATTTGCGGCCTTATTATCCAGGCTAAATCGTGTGTGATTCAACTTGAGTGCAAGCCGATCCATCTCATCGCTGATAGTCTTGTCGATGATGCGTGCATAGATTTGTGTCGTGCTGAGTTTCGTATGACCGAGCATCTTACTGATCGATTCGATCGAAACGCCGTTAGCATAAGTGACCGTCGTGGCAAATGTATGCCGGGCAAGATGTGAAGTCACACGCTTCTCGATATCGCAGGCCGCAGCCATCTCTTTCAGGTAAAGATTGTACTTGGCGTTGCTCATCACCGGAAGTAGAAAGTCGCCGTTGCGTTTGAGTTTGTACTTCCGGATAATCGACAGCGGAATATCGAGTAGTTTGACCTTCGATGCAGTTCTTGTTTTGATACGATGTGTTTCGATCCATTGACAGCCCTCGTCGTCCGTAACGAGATTCTTCTCCGTCAATGCCGCCGTTGTTGAGTAGTCGAAGCCCGTGAAGCAGCAGAACAAAAAAATGTCACGTACCTTTTCGAGCCGCTTGTTATCCGGCTTGTAGTCGATGATGCTTTCGAGTTCGGATTTGGTCAGGTAGCCGCGGTCTTTCTTGACCTTTTTGAGTTTGTGGTCGCAGAACGGATCTTTGGGCATTTGGCCGTTCTTGAAACACATGGTCGTGATGCGCTTGAAAATCCGCATCAGCTTCTCGGACGAATTGGTATCGAGTTTATATTCGATCTTCAAATAGGCTTCGAAGTCCATCACGAAGTTCCGATCTACTTGACAGAGCAGGATGTCGTTCTTACGCATCTTGACTTTCAAAAACTCCTTGAGACGGCGGTAAGTCAGATCGTATTTATTAAAGGTGGATTGTGCAAGGTCGATACCGATCAGTTTCTCCTGCCGGTCATTGAACTCTTCGAAGACCGTCAGTAACATATTTGTCTTTACATTTATTCCGAGGAAAGCATCTCGTACCATTGTGGCTGTTACGATTTCATTGGCTTCCGAAAGGTTGTGATAATACCCTATCAGTTGTCCTTTAATGCTATCCAGATAGCGGTTGAGTTGAAGTGCTTCTTTTGTTTGACCTCTAGCTCGACCGGACTTCGGATCCCAAAGGCCGGAAGAGACTTCCGATTTGAGGCTGAATTTGACTTTTTCACCATCGATAGTGATTCTCGCGCAAAGAGGTACTTTCCCATTTTCTTTCTTCAACTCCCACCTCGCAAGGAACAGGATTCTGAATGTGCTTTTCATAGCGTTTACCCGTATTAGTTAATTAATAAGATTTAGGTAAACCGCAGATAAACAGTTTATAAAAGACGGAAGTGTCCCACCTCTTCTCTTCAAAGTGTCCCACTTTTAGGCCCACTCCGTGAAGTGGGACATTTTTGGGACACTAACCTGTCCGGAAATGGCTTTTCGATGTCTCCCGATGTCTAGGGAGAAGGCATGAAAAAACCCTCTGAAACATCGTTTCAAAGGGTTTGTCTTGATTTTGTCCGTCGTTGACTTTGGACTTGGAGCGGAAAACGAGACTCGAACTCGCGACCCCAACCTTGGCAAGGTTGTGCTCTACCAACTGAGCTATTTCCGCATGGCATGTTTCCCAATTGCGAGTGCAAAGGTATATAAAAAATCCGAATCTCCAAATTTTTCAGGGCTATTCTGCGGAATTTTTGTCCTGAAGCCGGGCTTCGTCCCCTTATCTGAACACCCTGATGCGTTCGTCCAGCGGTTTGAACGTCTTTTCGCCCGGTTCGCCGGCGGGTGTTCCGAACGGCATTTGCGCGATGAGTTTCCACTCCCTGGGCAGGCTCCAGCGCTTGCGCACCTCGTCATCGATAAGCGGGTTGTAATGTTGGAGCGATGCCCCCAACCCTGTGTCTTCCAGCATCGTCCAGACTGCCAGCTGGTGCATGGCCGACGTCTGCTCTGACCATACCGGGAAATTCCCTGCATAGCCCGGAAACTGTTGTTGCAGGCTGCGGACGACATCCGTGTCCTCGGAGAAAAGTACGGTGCCGTACCCGGCTGCGAAGCTGTGCTCGATCTTCTCCTCGGTGCGTGCGAATGCCCCTTCGGGGACGATTGCCCGCAGGGTGCGCTTCACGATCTTCCACAATTCGTCGTGGTGCTCGTGGAGCAGCAGCACGGCACGTGTCGACTGCGAATTGAAGGCCGACGGGACGTGTTTTATGGCAAAACGCACGATTTCTTCGATCCGTGCGTCGTCTATGGGCGATTCCGGAGCTAATGCGTAGTAGCTGCGGCGGTGGCGGAGTGCCTCTTTGAATGTCCTTTCCATGGTCTTTACCGGTTTATGATCCCTCCATGCAAATATAGCACAACTTCGGATAAAATGTGCATATTCCGCTGCGAAACGCTATCTTTGCACCATGAAAAATGCCATCGGACTCTTTTCACGGCTCGGGTGCCGCCTGCGCGGTTTCGGCGACGACGCCCGCACGCGGGAGGTAATCGGGCGTGCGTGCCGG
>ENA-ORPH01003562-ORPH01003562.1-human-gut-metagenome-genome-assembly--contig:-NODE-3562-length-11318-cov-3.760277_pt1 | contig 11318 bp, 8 predicted proteins | sample MGYA00242142_ERZ509074 | MGnify/ENA primary metagenome ERZ509074 (study PRJEB26280, sample SAMEA2338724) | human gut metagenome | biome: human gut; feature: human-associated habitat; material: faeces... | reverse complement strand
AAAAAGAAAATGTAAAAATAGAAGTTAAAGATATAACAGAAATACCAAATTTAGATGGAAAATTATATTATTATTTAGATTTACAAGACAATTCAAATGAAGAAGATATTATAAAAAAAGATATAATAGGAATTGCAATATATAATAAAAAAAATATATATTATATGCAAAAAACGCAAGACTTTGAAGAAAAATTAAAAAAAGTTTTTGAAGATGAAAAAATAGAAAAATATGGATATAATTTAGCTCAAGACTATATTTTATTAAAACAAATTGGAATAACAATGAAAAACATAGTATATGATGCAAAAATTGCAGCATATATATTAGATCCAACAAGCAAGTATGAAATAGATATAATTGTTAGGGAATATTTAGAAATGGATAATGATGAATTATTAGAAGCACAAGGAATACAAGAAAGCAATAAACAAACATCATTATTTGAGAATATGAGTGATGAAAACGCAGATAATACTTCAAAAATAAAAGCAGGAATATATGCAAAAGAAATATTTGAATTATCAGAAGTTACAATAAATAAACTAAAAGAAATAGATTGTTTAGAATTATTTGAAAATATAGATATGCCAACAGTAGAAGTATTAGCTGAAATGCAATGGAATGGTATGTATTTAGATATTGATGAATTAAATAAGTATGGTGATCAATTAAAAGAAAGATTAGAAATATTAACAAAAGAAATATATGAATTATGTGGTGAAGAGTTTAATATAAATTCAACAAAACAGCTTGGAGAAATGTTATTTGAAAAATTAAAATTACCAGTAGTAAAAAAGACTAAGAGTGGATATTCAACAGATGTAGATGTATTAGAAAAATTAGTAGAAGAACATCCTGTAATAGAAAAAATATTAGAATATAGACAATTAATGAAACTAAATTCAACATATGTAGAAGGAATTAAACCATATATAAACCCAAAAACAAAAAGAATACACTCATTTTTTCATCAAACAATAACAGCGACAGGAAGAATAAGTTCAACAGAACCAAATCTTCAAAATATTCCAACAAGATTTGAATTAGGAAAACAATTAAGAAAAGCATTCAAACCAGCAGAAAATTATATTTATATAGATGCAGATTATTCACAAATTGAATTAAGAGTATTAGCACATATTTCAAATGATGAACATATGGTACAAGCATTTATAAATGGAGAAGATATACATAGGCAAGCCGCATCAAAAGTATTTAATATTCCAATAGATGAAGTAACAAAAGAACAAAGAAGTAATGCAAAAGCAGTAAACTTTGGAATTGTTTATGGTATAAGTGATTTTGGATTAGGAGAGCAATTACATATATCAAGAAAAAAAGCGAAACAATATATAGACCAATATTTGGAAATGTATTCTGGAATAAAGAAATTTATGGAAAATATTGTAGAAAGTGCAAAAGAAAAAGGATATGTTGAAACAGAATTTAAAAGAAGAAGATATATACCAGAATTAAAATCAAATAATTATATGGTAAGACAATTTGGACAAAGAGTAGCAATGAATACACCAATTCAAGGAACAGCAGCAGATATAATGAAAATAGCAATGATTAATGTTATGAAAGAATTAAAATCAAGAAATATGAAATCTAAAATAGTATTACAAGTACATGATGAAATGATGATAGAAACAGCATTGGAAGAAGTTGATGAAGTAAAAGATATTTTAAAAGAAAAAATGGAAAATGCAATAAAATTAAGAGTACCACTTATAGCAGAAGTTTCAGAAGCTACAAACTGGTATGATTGCAAATAAAAAAGGTGGCAGGTGTCACCTTTTTTTATTTGTTATTCAGAAATACTTGAAAAAAATGCAAAAAAATAGTAAAATAGAATACGTAAAGAAAAGAGGAAAATATGTATTTAATTGTAGGATTAGGAAATCCAGAAGAAGAATATAGTAAAACAAGACATAATATGGGATTTAATACAATAAATAAAATTTCGCAACAATATAATATTGAGGTAAAACAAAACAAATTTCAAGCATTATATGGAAGTGGAATGATAGAAAAAGAAAAAGTAATATTATTAAAACCACAAACATATATGAACTTAAGTGGAAATAGTGTTAAAGAAGTAGTAGATTTTTATAAAATAGAAAAAGAAAAAATATTAGTAATATATGATGATATGGATATAGAACCTGGAAAAATAAAAATAAGAAAAAAAGGTAGTGCAGGTGGACATAACGGAATGAAAAGCATTATACAGATGATTGGAACAGAAGAATTTCCAAGAATAAGAGTTGGAATAGGAAGACCAATTCATAAAGATGATGAAATAAATTATGTAATAGGTGCAATCCCAGAAGAAGATTTAAAAAGACTAGATGAAGGAATAGAAAAAGCCCAAAAAGCAGTAGAGGAAATATTAAGAAATGGTGTTGACTCTGCAATGAACAAGTATAATTAAGTACAGTATGAATAAGGAGAAAAAACAAAATGATAGAAATAATTATTGACAAAGAAGAAGAGAAAAAAACAATAGGTGTTATTGAAAATGGAAAATTGATAGAAGTATATGAAGAAAACAAAGAAAACAAACATGAAAGAAATGAAGGGAATATATATGTTGGAATTGTAAAAGATATAATTCCAGGTATGCAAGCAGCTTTTATTGATATAGGAACAGAAAAAAATAGTTTCATACATGTAAGAGATATAATGCCACAAATCGATGAAAAAATTGAAAGAAAAGAAGAAAAGAAAATAAAAGACCTTGTAAAACCAAAACAAAAATTGTTAGTACAAGTTCAAAAAGATAGTAATGATAAAAAAGGTGCAAGAACAACAACACATATAAAACTTACAGGAAAATATGTAATTTTATTACCTCAAACAACTATCGTAACAGTATCTCAAAAAATACAAGACGAAACAGAAAAAAATAGATTAATAAAACTTGTAAAAGAAAATTTACAAGAAAATATGGGAGCAATAATAAGAACAGTAGCTGAAAAAAAAGAAAATGAAATTATAATTGAAGATTTACAAAAGCTTCAAGAGCAATGGAAAGACATATATCAAAAATTTAAAAAATCAGATAGTAAGTCACAATTATTATATACAAGTCCAAGTATAGTTGAAAAAATAATGCTAGATTTACCAAGTGAAAAAATAGATTCTATTATAGTAAATACCAAAGAAGATTATTCAGAACTAGAACAAGTGGTAAGTCACAAAATAAAATTGGCATTAGAAGAAAATAAAAATTTAATAAAAAAATATGAATTAGAAAATCAAATAGAAAAAGCAAAACAACGTAAAGTATGGCTAAATTGTGGAGGATTTATAACAATAGACCCAACAGAAGCATTAGTAGCAATAGATGTAAATTCGGGAAAGTATACAGGAAAAAATACATTAGAAGAAACTGTTTATAAAGTAAATTATGAAGCAACTATAGAAATAGCAAAACAATTAAGATTAAGAGATATTGGTGGAATAATAATAATTGATTATATAGATATGAAAGATATTGAACATAAAGAAAAAATAGAAAAATTATTAAAAGAAACCTTAAAACAAGATAGAGCTAAAACACAAGTAGAAGGATTTACAAAATTAAATTTAATGGAATTAACAAGAAAACATATTTGTGCACATAATAGCTAAAATCAGGAAGGAAGTAAAAGTGAAAGTAGGATTTGTATCACTAGGATGTAGCAAAAATTTAATAGACACAGAAATAGCAATTGGACATTTTAAAAATAATAATTATGAAATAGAAAATAATCCAGAAAAAGCAGATATAATAGTAATAAACACATGTGGATTTATTGCTTCAGCAAAAGAAGAAGCAATAAATACTATTTTGGAAATGGCAGAATATAAAAAGAAAAAATGTAAATATTTAATAGTAATGGGCTGTTTAGTTCAAAGATATTATACTGATTTAGTTAAAACATTACCAGAAGTAGATCTATTTATAAAAATAGATGAATATGGTGAAATGTGGAAAAAGATTCAAGACTTGGTAGAAAAAAATAAAGTAGAAAGAAGTACAACAAAAGTTGTAGAAAAAGTCTCAGAAATTAAACAGTTACCAATGCCAGAATTTAATGAATTTTATGATAGAGTTGTAACCACTGGAAAAAATTATGCATATTTAAAAATTGGCGAAGGTTGTAGTAATATGTGTACATATTGTGCGATTCCATATATCAGAGGAAAATTTATAAGTAGAAAAATGAAAGAAATATTAGATGAGGCTGAAATGTTGGCCAAAAAAGGAATAAAAGAATTAATTGTAATTGCACAAGATACAACCAAATATGGTGTAGATATATATGGTGAGCCAAAACTTGCAGAATTATTACAAAAATTATCAGATATTGATGGTATAAAATGGATTAGATTTTTATATTCATATCCTGAGGGAATAACAGATGAGCTTATAGAAGTAGTAAAAAATAATGAAAAAATTTGTAAATATTTTGATATTCCAATACAACATATTTCAAATAAAGTTTTAAAAAGAATGAATAGAAAAACAAATAAAGAACAAATTGAAAGTATAATATCAAATATCAGAAATAAAATTCCAAACGTTGTATTAAGAACTAGCTTAATAGTAGGTTTTCCAGGAGAAACAGATGATGATTTCAGAGAATTAGAAGAATTTGTAGAAAAAACAAAATTTGATAAGTTAGGAACATTTATGTATTCTAAAGAAGAAGGAACGCCAGCAGCAAGACTTCCAGAACAAATACATGGAAACACAAAAAAATCAAGATATAATAAAATTATGTCAATACAACAAAAAGTATCAAATGAAAACTTAAAAAATAAAATAGGAAAAAATGTTGAAGTATTAATAGAAGATATTTCATTTGATGGAAAATATTTAATAGGTAGGACATCACAAGATGTTCCAGAAGAAGATGGAATTATTTATGTTGAAAATAATAATTTTGAAAGTAAAGTAAATTCTTTTGTCAATGTGAAAGTAACAGAAGTAAAAGAATATGATTTGATAGGAAAAATTGTATAGATTTATTTCTTAAAAGGAGAGAATATTGTAATGAGTCAAAAAAGGATAGAAAAAGAAGAATTAAAGAGATTTATAGAAGTTAATGAAGGTGTAAAAGAACAAATTGGCAAACATGAAAGTCAATTAGTAGAGACTAAATATTATAAAGATTTGGTAATAGAAACAAAATTAGGACCAGTTTCTTTAGGAGAAACATATGTGACAATTGAAAGAAACAAAGAAGGTGATATGGAATATCATTTTCGTTGGGTAAAAGAGAATGATAATGGTGAAAAAACTATTGAAGAAAAAATGGTTTTAGACAAAGATGGAAATGTTTTTTGTATAGATGGTTTAAAAGGAGCTCTAGGCAATTCTCAAATGGATGTTGAAGAATTATTTAAAGAAAATGATAAAGAAAAAGGCAGATTAGCTGGAAGCATAAAAGAAAAAGACGAAAAAGATGAAACATCAAAAGAAGAGAATAAAGAAAATAGAAATGATGAGCAAAAACAAGTGGAAAAAGATTTAAGTAGTGAAGGACAAGATTTAAAGTTAAGTTGTTTTAGAAAAATTACAGATCCACATTTGCAAGAAAGAATGCCAAGTGTATTTGAAAATTCATCAGAATATGCAGTAGCATATTCTGATACAATGAGTAGTTTCGTAATTCTACAAAAATCTACAGAGATTGGTGAAAATGGAGATAAAGTAGAAAAATGGAAAATAAACGAAAGTGTTCAAAGATCAGGAACAAATTATGAGCCAATAATAAGTGTTAGTGCGAATGGTAATGAATTAAAGCAAAAAGTTCCTATGACAATATTGCCAGTAGAAAATGTACCAAATCAAAAAATAGCGATAACAATGGATCCAGAAAACTATGGAAAAATTGATATGGAAACGGTTAATGTAATGACTTGTGGAAAAGAATTAGCAGGACATAAAGAAATGTTAGGAAGATCAACAGGACTTGAAGGAGAAGGAAATGCCAATGGCGAGGGAGTAGAAGATTATGAACTTAGACAAAGATTAGATCGTTCAGGAAAAGATATTACAGGTAATCCAACAGCACAAGATGAACTTATACATGGTGCAAAAAAAGTAATGAAAGAAAAAGACCAAACTGAAAATGGAGTTATAGCTGATGAAGAAACTGAAATTCCAGAAACAAATTTAACATATAAGGATTTAAAAGATGTTACAGGAAAAACAGTTGAAGAATTAGTAGAAGAACAAGGTGATGAAAAATCAATTATTGATATTGCAAAAGAGGTAGAAAATAAAATAAAAGTTGCAGCAAGAGAATGTAATGTATCTGTGGAAGGATATGTAAAAGAATTAAAAAAAGCAGATGGAAAAGATATTGATGAAAAAATAGCAAATGCAAATGAAGAAATAGAAGGACAATATATGGGAAATAATCCAAGACAACATTAAATATAAAATAAAGGAGAAAAAAGATGTTAGTAGAAACATTAATATTTTCGGTTATAGCATTTGCACTATTTGTATATATTTTTTACAGATTAATAAAAGAAAATGATACAAAATATGTAACAATACTTGCAATAGAGGCACTTCGGAATAGCAATAAAATTTATAATGGTTTATAATGATACTCAAAAAATGAATGTTTTTGGAGAAATAATAGTATATTTATTATCAATAGTAGTTCCAATAGGTGTTATTTTAATAACAAAAGCAACTGGAAATATTTCAGAAATTATAAATATAAATATTGTTAGAATATGTTTATTATTCGACAACACAAAACAAGCTAAGAAAATGTTAATAGAAATAGTAACAAAAAATCCAGAAAGTTATAATGGGCATAAAATATTAGCAATGTTATATGAAAAAGAAGGTGGACAAAGAAAAGCTGTAGACGAATATGCGCAAGTAATTAGTATTAATCCAAAAGAATATGATGCATATTTTAAAGTAGCAACATTATTAACAGATTTAGATAAAAAAGATGAAGCAATAGATACATTAACAAACTTATTAAACAAAAAGCCAGATTATCCAGAAGCAACAATAGCATTAGGAGATTTGTTAATAGAAAAAGAAGATTATAAAGAAGCAGCAAACTATTATAATGAAGCATTAAAATATAATCCAACAAGTTTTGAATTAAATTACAATTTAGGAATTGTATATACAATGTTAAATGATTTTTCTAGTGCAAAATTATATTATGAGAAATCAGCGGAATTAAATACTATAATATGTAATACAAAATATAGTTTGGCAGAAATTGCAATAATGTATAAAGAATTAGAAGAAGCAGAAAATTATTTGCTACAAATAGTTGATGATGAAGAATTAGGAGCAGATGCATATTTGGAATTAGCTAAAATTTATATATTAAAAAATGATAAAGAAAAAGCAATACAATATGCAAATGTAGCAATACAAGATTCTCCAAAAAGAATTGTAGAAAAAATCAGAAAAGATACGACTTTTGCAATAATAATAGCTAAATTATCAATACCATTTAACCTAGATTTTGAAGAAGAAAAAGAGCATAAGTTAACTAAAAAAGAATTAATGGCAAAACAGCATTTAGAGGAAATGGTAGAAATAACAAAAAAAATAGGATTTGCAGATTTGAAAATAGAAAAGAAAAATCCAAAAACAAGGATTGAGAAAACTCAAGAAATAGAAAAAGAAAATTAAAATTCATAAAAAAACTCAAATTAAATATAATATATAATATAAATTTAATTTGGAGGGATTATGAAAAATAAATTAGCAGTAATAGGTGGAGATTTAAGAATTGCAAAATTAGCAATAATGCTTGCTAATGATGGAAATGAAGTATATGTATATGGATTAGAGAAATCTGAAGAAATAAGAAGACAAAAAAATATTATTCAATGTGATACAATAAGAAAAGCAATCGATGATGTAGAAATAGTAATTGGACCAATACCATTTTCAAGTAATGGAAATACAATAAATATGCCATTTAGTGATAAAGAAATTACTATTAGAGAAATGATGCATAATATAAATGCAAAAGTTCTTATAGCAGGATCTATTTTACCAGAAGTATATGAAATGGCAAATGATGAATATATAGAGATTATTGATATAATGAAAAGAGAAGAATTAGCAGTATTAAATACAATTGCAACAGCAGAAGGGACAATTCAAGTAGCAATAGAAAATACAAATAGAATTTTACATGGAAGTGAAGTTTTAATATTAGGATTTGGAAGAATCGGAAAAGTCTTAGCAAGAAAACTTGCTGGATTATCAGTAAAGGTAACATGTGCAGCAAGAAAAGATGAAGATTTGGCATGGATAGAAGCATATGGACATAAATCATTAAATATTAATAATTTAGGTGAAAATTTAAGAACATTTGATATAATAATAAATACAGTTCCACATATTATTTTAACAGAACAAAAATTAGAATATGTAAAAAAAGAAACATTGTTAATAGATTTAGCTTCAAATCCAGGTGGAATTGACAAAAAAACAATTAAAGATAGAAATTTGAAATTTGTTTGGGCATTATCATTACCAGGAAAAGTGGCACCAACAACATCAGCAGAATTTATAAAAAATACAATATATAATATATTAAGAGAAATATATAAAGTTTAAAAGAAGCAAAAGAAAGGAGAGTGTTAATCTAAAAAGATTAACATTATAAAAAATATGGAAATATATCAAGCAATAGTTTTAGGAATAGTTCAAGGATTAACAGAACTATTACCAGTATCAAGTTCAGCACATTTAAAATTAATACCATGGATGTTTAATTGGAACATTCCAGAAAGTTTTGATGTAGCATTACATTTAGGAACATTATTAGCAATAACATTATTTTTCTTCAAAGATTGGTTAGGTCTAATAAAGGGGGGATATGATCAAGTTGTAAAAAAGAAAAAATCAACAGAAGGTAAAATCTTCTGGTACATAGTAGCAGTAACAATTCCAACAGGAATTTTAAGTTTAGTATTAGACAAATTCTCAGGATATATTTGTGACAAATTTAACATAGAATCAATAATGATTGCAATTGCATTAATAGTATTAGGAATTGTACTTTATATTGTTGATAAAAAAGCACCATCAGAAACAAAATATGAAGATATGACATTTAAACAATCATTTTTAATAGGATTATCACAAGCAATAGCAGCAGCATTTCCGGGAACATCAAGATCTGGTATAACAATGACTGTTGCAAGAGCTTTAAAAGTAGACAGAGAAAGTGCTGCAAAATATTCATTTTTATTATCAACACCAATAGTATTAGCAGCAGTACTTGTAAGTATAAAAGACTTTGAATTTACACTTGCATTCTTTATGGGAGTATTATTCAGTTTCTTAGTAGGAATAATTGTAATTAAATTTTTATTAAACTACTTGAAAAAAGGAAGTTTCAAAGGATTTGCTATATATAGAGTAATACTTGGAATAATAGTAATTACTATGACAATTATGAGATAGAATTTGTAAAAGAGGCACAAAAGTGCTTCTTTTTTCATATTATAAAACATAGGAGGAGAATCAATTATGTTTTGTAGAAGATGTTATAGAAATAGAGGATATTATAGAAATAATCAACAAAATGAAATTAGTTTTAATGAGTTAAAAGACAAGGTATCTAAAGGAGCAATTCTAATAGATGTAAGAAGCCCACAAGAATATAATGAAGGACATCTACCAGAGGCACTAAATATACCTGAATATGAAATAAGAAAAGTAAAAAATGAAATGCCAAAATTAAATCAACAAATTGTCGTATATTGTCAATATGGTGGAAGAAGTAGAGAAGCGTATAATATGTTAAGAAAAATGGGATATACCAATGTATATTCATTAAAAGGTGGGTTAGAAATGATTTAAAATATATTAGAAAAAATATTAAAAAAAGGTTGATATTTAAAAAAAAATAAAGTAAAATCTATAAAGAATGTTCATAGCAACAAATTATTATAAATAAAGTGAAAGGAATGCTAAAAATGAAAAAGGTAAAAATATTAACAATTGTATTAGCAATAATATTAGTAACATTAATTGCGTTTGGAGGAATATATCTTCCAACACAAAATAGAATGGAAAATAAAGTTAAAGATTATGAGCTAGGAAGAGAGCTAGACAGTCAAAGAGTTATTGAATTAAAAATAAAAGAAACTTCAACTGATAATTCTGAAGAAAATTCATCTGAAGAAACAACAGACTCTGGAAATACAGAAGAAACAGAAAAGTCTGAAGAAACAACATCAACAGAAAATGAATCAACAGAAAATAAATTAACAGAAAAAGATTATGAAAACGCAAAAAAGATAATGGAAAAAAGATTACAAGCATTAGGTGCACAAGATTATACAATATCATTAGATAAAGAAAACGGAACTGTTAGAGTAGAATTAGCAGAAAATGATAATGTTGATATGTATATATATTATTTATATGCAAGTCAAAAAATAACAATAAAAGATACAGATTCTAAAGATATCCTTTTAAACGATGAGATGATAAAAGGAGCAAAATATTCATATACATCAGATAGTAAAGGAGCATACCAAGTATATGAAGAAATAGAGCTAACAAAAGATGGACAAGCAAAACTAAATGAATTATTGAATGATTATGCATTATTAGCAACAGATGTGACAGAAATAGAAAATGCAAAAAAGGCAAGTGAATCTGAAAGTACAAAAACAGAATCAACAAGTGAAGAAAATACAGAATCAACAGAAAACACAGATGAACAAAATACAGAAAGTACAGAAACACAAAGCACAACAGAAGAAACATCAAGTAATTCAGAAACAACAAAGAAAACAGCAAAATTATATGTAAATGATACAACATATGATATATCAAAAATAGAAAAAGGAAAAATAACAGTAAAAATAGGAGCATCATCATCAAATACAACATCAGTAAATAATAATATATCAAAAGCTGCAGAGATAGCTATGCTAGAAAATGCTGGAAAATTACCAGCAGACTATGAAGTTGATACAAATAGATATGAATATTCAAGTATAACACAAAAAGAAATTATTTATTTTGCAATCGTAATGATAGCAATATTAGTAATAACATTATTAGTATATTGTGTAATATACAAAAAATCAGGAATATTAGCAAGTATATCATTTGTTGGATTTGTAGCATCATTCTCATTATTAATAAGATATACAAATGTTGCAATTTCAATAGAAGGAATAAGTGCAATAATAATTGTTATGATAATTAATTTAATAATAAATAGAGAAATATTATCAAAAACAAAGAAAATGAATTTAGATTATGTTTGCTTTACACAATATGACGAAACAAT
>ENA-ORPH01003551-ORPH01003551.1-human-gut-metagenome-genome-assembly--contig:-NODE-3551-length-11348-cov-3.885416_pt1 | contig 11348 bp, 9 predicted proteins | sample MGYA00242142_ERZ509074 | MGnify/ENA primary metagenome ERZ509074 (study PRJEB26280, sample SAMEA2338724) | human gut metagenome | biome: human gut; feature: human-associated habitat; material: faeces... | reverse complement strand
AGCTAATGCGAGAGGCAAAACCCGTAAAAGCTCGAAAAAGTGGCATTCAGCCACTTTTTCGACAGTCACAGAGGAGGGCATGCCCTCCTTTTTGCGTATGTCGGTATAAGAGCCTTTGTGGTATAATTTTTAATAAATAAATTTGAGTTTTGAAAGGACGGCAGGATTTGTTCGCACAGGTGATAGTGGACATAGCCAACAGCGGCGTAGACAGGCTCTTTACCTACCGGGCGGAGGATAACATTATCCTCGGCCAACGGGTGCTCGTACCCTTTGGCAGCGGAAACAAACCCATAGAGGGCTATGTGCTGGGAATAAGCGAGAGCTATGAGGGCAATATCGCGCTGAAGAGCATAATACGCCCGCTGGAACCGTACAGCGTGCTGACCCATGAGCAGATACGGCTGGCTTATTGGATAAAGCAAAGCTACAATTGCCTGCTGGTGGACGCGCTGCGCCTTATGATACCTGCGCAGCTCCGGAGAGGAAGGGTAAAGGAGAAGCGGGTGCGCACGGTGAAGCTTGCCGATGGCGTCGATCCCCAGCTCATACGGGCGGGCATGCTGAAAAAGGACGGCAGCCCTAAATCACCTAAGCAAAAAGAGGTTTTCGACCTTTTGTCAGAGTCAAATGCGGAGATGAGCACGGCAGATATATGTGCCTTTATTCCCGGTGCGTCCTCCGCCATAAAGGCGCTGATAGATAAGGGCTATATAACAGAGGCAGGCCGGGAGACATATCGGGACCCGTATGCCGGACGGATACCGCCCAGGACGATGCCGCTGACCCTTTCAGCGGCGCAGGCTGACGTATTGGAAAAGATAAGCGCAGCTATGGACAGGCGGGAGGGGACCATGCTCCTTCACGGCGTTACAGGCAGCGGAAAGACTGAGGTATACATGCAGGCCATCGCCAAAGTGCTGGACGAGGGCGGCTCCGCCATAGTGCTGGTGCCGGAAATATCCCTGACCCCACAGGCAATGGACAGATTCCGCGGAAGATTCGGCGAACAGGTGGCGGTACTGCACAGCAGGCTGTCGCCGGGCGAGCGATATGATGAATGGCGGCGCATACGCCTGGGCAAGGCAAAGGTAGTGCTCGGGGCAAGGAGCGCGGTGTTTGCTCCCCTTGAGGATATACGGCTGATAGTGGTGGACGAGGAGCACGAGCAATCCTACTCCTCCGAGATGACGCCGAGATACAGCGCCATAGAGGTGGCCCAGAAACGGTGTAAATTAAACGGCGGAGTACTTCTATTGGGCAGTGCCACACCGTCTGTAACAAGCTATTTTCGGGCAAAACGGGGCAGGTACGCTCTTCTTGAATTGCCGGAGCGCATAAACGACCTGCCGCTGCCCAAGGTGGACATAGTGGATATGCGGCAGGAATTCGCTGCGGGAAATACCGGCATATTCAGCGGACGGCTGTACCATGAGCTGAAAGCCTGCCTCGACAGAAATGAGCAGGCGATACTCTTCATAAACCGCCGTGGGTATTCCACCTTCGTATCCTGCAGGAGCTGCGGTTATGTATTCAAGTGCGACAACTGCGACGTATCCATGACCTATCATAAAATAGATAAGCTTATGAAGTGCCATTACTGCGGACGCACAAAGAATATACCAAAGGTATGCCCGGAATGCGGCAAACCTCACATAAAGTTTTTTGGCGTAGGCACACAGCAGGTGGAGGAGCAGCTTCGCGATAGCTTCCCCGGCGTAAAGTCGCTGCGCATGGACATGGATACTACCCAGACCAGGAACGCCCACTATGATATACTTTCACGTTTTTCCAGGGGAGACGCCCAGGTCCTCATAGGGACGCAGATGGTGGCCAAAGGGCTGGACATGCCAAATGTATCCCTTGTGGGTATAGTTGCGGCCGACGCTTCGCTGCATATACCGGATTATCGAAGCTGCGAGCGGGCGTTTCAGCTTTTTACTCAGGTGGCCGGACGGGCAGGCAGGGCAAACGGCAACGGCAGAGTAGTGATACAGACCTACACTCCTGACCACCCGGCGGTGGTGCTGGCCTCGCGCCACGACTACAAGGGCTTTTATGAATACGAGATAGCCCAGCGGCGTGCTGCGCTGTTTCCGCCGTATGCGCTGTTTGTCAGGGTGCTGTTCATACATGAGGATCAGGCGCCGTTGTGCGAGGCGGAAGAGAGGTTTGCTCAGGGACTGAAGGACGCCATACTTCAAGCACTGAAGGCTCAGGGGGCAGACGAAAGGGAACTTCTGTTTATGGTATGGGGAGAAGCTCCCATAAAGCGCATAGACGGAAAGTACCGGCGGCAGATAGTGCTGAAGCTTGCCCGCACAAAGCACACTCCTAAAGCGGTGGACGCTATTTACAGCTATTCAAACGCTCATCGCAGCGAGTATTTTTGTTCGCTGGAGCTCAACCCGGGAGATATGTTTTAAAAAATTGGACGAAAGACTGACATACAAAATGCTCCTGCTCTTGCGCGATGAGCCCCACGGGGGATATAATAAACTGATATAATTTTGCAGGTATATACATCAGCTTTGGATAAACCGGAGGACGCTATGGCAATAAGACAGATTTTCAAGAACGACGCGGAGTGCCTTTACAAGAAATGCAGGCCGGTGGAAAGGTTTGACAAGAAGCTTTCCGACCTTATAGACGATATGGCGGATACCATGTACGAGGCGGACGGAGTGGGCCTTGCCGCCCCTCAGGTAGGTATATTGCGCAGGGTATTCGTCATAGACTGCGGCGACGGCCTCGTGGAGATGGTAAATCCCGAAATAATCGAAACCTCCGGTGAACAGGGGGGCATGGAGGGCTGCCTGTCATTCCCCGGCAAGCAGGGCTACGTCGTGCGTCCCAACCACGTAAGGGTGCAGGCATACGACCGCAACGGCGATCTGTATGAGTATGAGGGCGAGGAGCTTTTTGCCCGCGCCATACTCCATGAAAATGACCACCTTGACGGGCTTATATATACCCGTCTCGTTACCGATCCGCCGGAGGGCTACAAGGAAGAGGAGCTTGAGTATACAGAGCCAGAGGACGATACGGAGGAAGAAAAATAGATGCGCATAGCCTTTTGCGGGACGCCGGATTTTGCGGTACCGTCCCTTCAAATGCTCATAGACGAAGGACATGAGCTTGCACTCTTTACAAATCCGGACAAGCCCAAGGGCAGGAAGGGGGAGCTTACTCCGCCCCCTACAAAGGTGCTTGCCGAGAAGCACGGCATACCCGTATACCAGTTTGAAAAGATACGCCGCCCCGAGGGAGTTGAAGCGCTCAGGGCATTTGCGCCGGATCTTATGGTGACGGCCGCGTTCGGCCAGATACTTTCGGCCGAGAACCTTAGTATACCCAAGTATGGCTGCATAAACGTGCACGGAAGCCTGCTGCCTAAGTACAGGGGCGCCGCGCCTATACAGTGGAGCATAATCAATGGCGAAAAGACAACCGGAGTCACCACGATGCTTACGGACGTGGGCTTGGATACAGGCGATATCCTGCTCAGGCGCGAGGTCGGGATAGGCGAAAACGAGACCGCAGGCGAGCTCTTCGACAGGCTTGCGGCAATAGGCGCGGAGCTTCTCAAAGAGACTATAGAATGCCTTGAAAAGGGCGAGCTAAAGCCCATAAAGCAGGACGAAGCAGCCGCCACCAAATGCGGCATGATAAAAAAAGAGGACGGCAGGATCGACTTCAACAGGCCGGCCCAGAGGATACACGATCAGGTCAGGGGAATGAATCCATGGCCTGTTGCCTTTGCAATGCTGGATGGTCAGCCCGTCAAAATATGGGCCACCCGCATGACTGAGCAGCAGGGAGGCGGAAAGACAGGCGAATGTGTGATAGCCGATCCGAAGAAGGGCCTTTTTGTGCGCACGGCCGATAAGCTTATAGAGATAAAAGAGATACAGTTTCCCGGCGCCAAGCGCATGGAGGCAAAGGCCGCGCTGTTGGGCCATCAACTGCTGGGCAAGGTGTTTGAATAATGAGTATAAGACGCACCGCCCTTGAGACGCTTACAGAGATAACCGACAAGGGGGCATACGCAAACCTTACATTGAAGGAAGCGCTGCGCGGACTGGAGGAGCGGGACGCAAAATGGGTGAGCGCGGCTGTGTACACCACACTTGGTCACCTGCTATACATCGACCACGTGATAGCCGCCTATACAAAGGGCAGCATAAAGCCTCAGATACGCGGCATACTGCGCCTCGGAGTATGTCAGGTTCTGTATATGGGGGTGCCGGACAGCGCCGCGTGCAACGAGAGCGTGAAGCTGGCGAAGGAGATAGGAAAGGGCCCATTGTCCGGCTTTGTAAACGGAGTGATGCGCAATATCTGCCGCAATAAGGATAATCCGCCGCCTCTGCCCGGGGAGCCGGTAAAGCGGCTGTCAATACAGTACAGCTATCCGGAATACCTGGTAAAGGAGTATATAGGCCAGTACGGCGCGGGCTTTACCGAAGCCATGCTTTCCGCAATGAGCGATCCCGGCTGCATGACTGTCAGGGCGCAGTACCCATACACCTCAGAGCAGCTTGAAAAAGCGTTGGAGGAGCGGAGTATAGGGTTTTCCCGAGGGAGGATAGTTGAGGATGCTTTCAAGCTGGAAAAGGGCTTTGACGTTACAAAAGAGCCCCTGTTTACGGAGGGCAGGATAACCGTACAGAGCGAAAGCGCGATGCTGGTATGCAGAGCACTGGAGCCTAAAGAGGGAATGCACATACTTGACGTGTGCGCGGCGCCGGGCGGCAAGTCGGCGTATATGGCAAGTCTTACCCAAGGCGGCGCTGTTATAGATTCATGGGAGCTGCACGCGCACCGGGCGGAGCTGATGAAAAAAACCTTTGAGCGGCTCGGCGTAAAGGCAAATGTAAGTGTCGAGGACGGCACGGTACGAAAGCCGGAGCTTTACGGCAAATACGACGCGGTATTGATAGACGCGCCCTGCTCCGGTCTGGGCGTCCCGGGCAAGCCTGACGCACGTTATGCGAAGACAGATGCAATAATAGACGAGATAGCAGGTATACAGAAAAAGCTTCTGGATGCCTGTGCGGATTATGTAAAGCCCGGCGGTGTGCTGATATATGCAACATGCACGATTTCCAAGCGGGAAAACGAGGAGCAGGCAAAGGCATTTATGGAGCGGAACGGCTGCTTTGAAAAAGGGGAGCTTTCCGGTTGCCTGCCAAAGGATATGTGGAAAAGGCTTTACGAAGGCTTTATGCTGCAATTGTTCCCTCATACCGACGGAACAGAGGGATTCTTTTTAGCGAAGATGATAAGGAGATAGCATGTGCGGACTCACATCGATGTCAATATCCGAGCTTGCCGGGCTAATGGAAGAGCTTGGGCAGCCTAAATTTCGTGCAAGGCAGGTATTTGAATGGATATCCAGGGGCAAAAGGCCTCAGGAAATGACCAATCTGCCAAGGGAGCTCAGGGATAAGCTGGACACGCTCCATTACGGCGGTGCAAGCATATATGATAAAAGGGTGTCGGCTAAGGACGGTACTGTAAAGTACCTGTTTCAGCTTGAGGACGGTAATATAGTCGAGGGCGTGCTTATGAGCTATCACTACGGCAACACCATGTGCATATCTACTCAGGTGGGCTGCCGCATGGGCTGCGCATTCTGTGCTTCCACGCTTGAAGGCTGTATACGCAATCTTGAGGCGGGGGAGATGCTCAGCTTTATCGCCTGCGCCGAAAAGGACGTACCCCATGGGGACGACAAAAAGCGCACCGTCACAAATATAGTGCTCATGGGCAGCGGAGAGCCGCTGGACAACTACGATGAGGTAGTGAAATTTCTGCGCCTCGTGTCCGCGCCGGAGGGAATGAACATAAGCCCGAGAAATATCTCTATATCCACCTGCGGCCTGGTGCCGCAGCTTATGCGCTTCACGAAGGAAGCGCCCCACGTTACCCTGTCGGTATCCCTTCATGCGCCAAACGACGAGACGCGGGATAAGATAATGCCCATAAACCGCAGGTACAGGATGGCGGAGCTTCTGAACGCGGCCAAGTACTATGCCGAGGAGACGGGCAGGAGAGTCATATTCGAATATGCGCTGATAAAAGACGTGAATTCTTCAGAGAGGGACGCAAAAGAGCTTGCCTCACGCCTCAAGGGGATAAACTGCCATGTGAACCTTATACCTTTGAACCATGTTGAAGAACGCCATCTCACGGGTGTGACCCGCAGGGACGCGGAGCAGTTTGCCAGCTGGCTTCAGGGCTACGGCACTTCCGCCACGGTGCGCCGGGAGATGGGCAGCGATATAGACGGCGCCTGCGGACAGCTTAGGCGCAAGACACTGCAACGAGAAAGGAAAGCGGCAAAGGAGAGATAAAGCATGAAATACTGTGCCTTATCTGAGAAGGGAAAGCGGGAGCATAACGAGGATAGCTTCTTTATACCCAAACACAACGAGGTGGCCCTTGCCGCCGTAGCTGACGGCATGGGAGGCCATAAGGCTGGCAGCACTGCCGGTTCGCTTGCCCTTGACGTTATGGTAAAGGATATATGTCGCGGGGGCGAAAGAAGCCCGGAGAAGCTTATCGGCCGCGCTATAGACGCTGCCAACGCCGCCGTGTTCGACCTTTCAAAGAGCAGCGATGACTGCCGGGGTATGGGAACCACGCTTGTACTTGCCATGCCCTTCAAGACATATTATGTGGCAGCAAACGTGGGGGACAGCAGGCTGTATCACTATTCAGAGGGCGTTTTGCGGCAGATAAGCCGCGATCATTCGTATGTCGCTGAGCTTGTAGAGGCCGGGTACATCACCAGGGAGCAGGCCGCCGTACACCCCAGACGAAACGTCATAACACGCGCTATAGGCACATCGCCCAGAGAAAGGGCGGATATCTTCAGCGAGAGCTGGAAGGCGGGGGATATCCTCATGCTCTGCACAGACGGCCTTTCAGGCACGCTGAGCGACGAGGATATGTGCAGGATACTTAGAGAAGAAACCGAGCTTGACGCGGCCTGCGAAAGGCTGGTAATGGAGGCCGCTTACGGCGGCTCAACTGACAATATCAGCGCAGTGCTGATTCTCAACGAGGAGGAATGATGGTAGGAGCGGTAATCGCCGGAAAGTACCGGATAGAAAGCCTGATAGGCTCCGGCGGCATGGCAAACGTATATAAGGCCTACGACGAACAGGAGGGCCGCACCGTAGCCATAAAGATGCTCAAGGCGGAGCACAGGGAGGATACGGAATTCCTGCGCCGTTTTGAGCGGGAGGCAAAGGCAGTCATAACGCTGTCCCATCCAAATATCGTACAGTCTTACGATGTGGGCGTGGACGAAAAGGGCGTGAGCTTTATTGTCCTCGAGTATGTGCACGGACAGACCTTGAAGGAATATATAAAGTCCAAGACGTATCTAAGCCCAAAGGAAGCGGTAGACATAGCCGCAAAGGTGCTGGACGCGCTGGGCCATGCTCACGAAATGGGGATAATCCACCGTGACGTAAAGCCCCAGAACGTCATAATATCAGACAATGGGCTGGTCAAGCTCACGGACTTTGGCATAGCCAGGGACGCTACGTCCACTACACGCACCTTTGCTGGTACAAACGTCATAGGATCAGCTCATTATATCTCCCCGGAGCAGGCGAAGGGTGAAGAGGTGACGGCAGAAAGCGACATATACTCCTGTGCCATAATGATATACGAGATGCTGACGGGAACGGTACCCTTTGCGGGCGAAAATACCGTCGCCATAGCGCTCAAGCACATACAGGAGGACATGATACCTCCCATAGAGGTCAACCCAAAGATACCCCCCGCCCTGTCGGATGTGGTGGTCAAGGGCGCCGCGAAGGACCCGCAGAAGCGATACCCTTCGGCTGCCGCCATGAAGAAGGACCTTGAGCGTGCGCTGCGTGAGCCTCATGGCAGATTTGCAAGGCTCAACAGCCCAAACCAAGAGAAAAGCAAAAAGCGGAGCAGCCGCAGCATAATGATGATATCCGTAGCTATATTCGGAGTGTCGGCCGTATTTGTGATTGTCTCCATGCTTACAGGCCTGTTTACCAAGAGCGATGACGGCGGCTTTCTTGTTCCGTCTCTTGTGGGCAAGTCGCTTGAGGAGGCGAGAAGCCTGTCTGAGCTTAGGGGCTTTAAGCTGGAGGTGGGGGATTACGTCATAAGCAGCGAGTACCCCGCCGGCAGGGTGACGAGGCAGAACCCGGCAAACGGGGCGAAGGGGCAGGAGGGCGACGTCATAAAGGTCGAGGTGAGCAGCGGCAGCGGCTATGCTATAGTGCCGGATCTTACAGGCAGAACCATACAGGAGGCGTCGTTGATGCTCTCCGAGGAAAATCTCAGCGTTGGCAATGTGGGCTACGATCCTACATCTGACCAGCCGGAGGGACAGATAATTCGCCAGGAACCCGCCGTGGATACCCGTTTGTCCGAGCTTGAAGCGGTAGATATATGGATAAGCGGCAATGAGACCCAGCAGATCGAGATGCCTTCATTAGTAGGCAAAAGCACCGATACCGTAATAAAGATGCTGAACAGCAGCGGCTTCGAGAAGGTATGGATAAGACTGGTGCAGCCAAAGGAAGGAGAGGCTGAAGAGACGGTACAGCAGCAATCTCCGGCGGCGAATATGAGCGCCGGCAAAAATACCCTCGTCGAGCTTTGGATTAACCGCAGCAATCCCGGCAATTACTGTTCGGACATCGCAGTGAATCTGGATATACCGGATAAGGAACGATCCGTCGCTGTGACCGCTGTCATGGACAACGGAGTAGAGATAGTGCTGTACGAGGGCAGGGTAAAAGAGGGCACGCAGCAAGCTGTTGCCTTTACAGCGTCCATGAGGTGCGGAGGCGAGTATGAGTGCGTGGCATACGTGGATGGCGTGGAGGTCAAACGCATAGAAGCCAAATTTACGCTGAGATAAGCCACATATGGAATATACCGGAAGAATAATCAAAGGAGTGGGCAGCTTTTATACCCTGCTCACCGATAACGGTGAATTCGTCTGCAAGGCACGAGGGAGATTCCGCAAGGAGGGCATAACGCCGGTGCCAGGGGACTACTGCCGCTTTGAGACGGGCGACGACGGCAAAGGCTGCATTACCGAGATACTGACGCGCAAAAATCTGCTTATCCGCCCGGCTGCGGCAAACATAGACAAGCTCATGATAGTGCTGTCGTCCTCATTGCCCAGGCCCGATTACTGCCTTGCCGATAAGCTGATAATGCAATGCGAGCTTTCCGACATAACCCCTGTCATATTGCTCAATAAGTGCGACGAGATGGACAGAGATATCTACGAAGCTACTCTTGCCCAGTATAAGGATACGGGCTATGATATAATACCCGTATCGGCCCGCGACGGCACGGGGATAGACCGGCTCAAAGCCGAGATAGCGGGCAGTACATGCTGCTTTGCCGGCCAGTCGGCTGTTGGAAAGTCTTCGCTTATGAACGCTCTCGCGCCGGGGCTGGAGCTGCCGGTAGGCCAACTGTCCGACAAGATAGACCGCGGCAGGCATACCACCCGTCATGCCCAGCTATGGCAGGTGTGCGGGGGATGTATGCTGGATACGCCAGGGTTCAGTCTGCTGGATATGGCGGAGATAGATCCGGCAAAGCTCTGCCTGCTTTATCCTGAGATGCGGCAGCATCTGGGAAATTGCAGGTTTTCAGAATGCCTTCATATGACCGAGCCGGACTGCGGCGTAAAGCCCTTCGTTGGAAACGGCATAAGCCCTGAGAGATACGAAAGATACTGCAAATTCGCGGAAGAATTAAAGGAAAAGAGGAAGCACAGATATGATTAAGGTTGCACCGTCAATACTTTCAGCCGATTTTGCCGAAATGGGCAGAGCAGCGGAAAACTGCGAGAGCTGGGGCGCCGATTATATACATTTTGACGTTATGGACGGCACATTTGTGCCTACCATAACCTTTGGACCTCAGATGTGCAAGGCCGTGCGCAGGCATACGAAGCTGCCCATAGACGTACACCTCATGGTAGAGCACCCGGAAACGTATATTCCGCTTTTCAGGGATGCCGGCGCGGATATAATCACCTTCCATATAGAGGCGGACAGGCATGCCCACAGGACGCTTCGGGCCATACACAATGCCGGCATGAAGGCGGGCATCGTGCTCAATCCGTCTACGTCGCCCGAGGCCGCGCGCTACGTCATAAACAGCTGCGATATGGTGCTGCTCATGAGCGTGAATCCAGGCGCGGGCGGGCAGAAATTCATACCGGAAACCGTGCAGAAGATAAGGCAGCTCAGGGCGATAGCAAAGGATATGGGCGCAAGTCCCGATATAGAGATAGACGGCGGGATAAATCCAGATACCGGCAGGCTCTGCGCGGAGGCGGGCGCAAGCGTGCTGGTAGCCGGAAGCAGCGTGTTCGGCGCGGCGGATCCAATGGATATGGTCAGAAGGCTGCACGACATAGGTAGATAGCGGTGGCTTTAACAAACTTAAAGCGGCGATCACTCGCCGCTTTTTGGTCATCATGATATTACTTTTCTTTTTCGTCTACAGCCCCGGTCTCTTCTTTTTGCTGTTCCTTTTTTGTGCCGGGGGCGTCCTCTACGAGCACCTTGACGAGATAGCGGTAAATATCTGCGGAGCTTGCCCGCCAGCGGGCAATGGCCTTGTTGGCGCTTTTGCTGTCCGGCAGCATAATCTCGATGCCTAAAAGCGTCCTGCTGCTGTCCATGGCCTTGAGGGTGACGCCGTAGCCGCCCTTGTAAAGCTCCCGTCCGGTTGCGGAGTACTGGGTATCAAGGCGGAGCTGCTCGCGGCATTCGTCTGCGTACCTGTCCAGCGTATCCCGCTGGGACTGGGGTATGCGCTCCTGGAACATCTCGATTATATCGCGGCCCTGCGGGGTAAGCATGAAGGCCTGCCCGAATGCCTTCGGAACGCAGGCGAGGAGGCCGCTTTCCTCCAGCTCGCCAACGGTGGTCTGAAGGTCAAAGTATGGGATAAGGTCGTGGGCGACGCTGAAATCCGCTATCTGGGAGCGGGTCAATTCGATATTGAGGCTCTTTATAAAATAAAGCACTATCAGCTTGTTGCGGTTTGTTTCGTCGTAGAAATATCCGGAGCCCGGCATTCAAACATCTCCTTTATCCGAGGCCTTAAGGCAAAATTTAAAAAAACATAAACGGCATAAAGTCCAGAATATCTGCGTTTATTATACCATTAACTCCGTCTGATGCAAACATATAAAAATCGGATTCAAAAATTATGCTTGCAAAATTCAAAAAAATATGTATAATAATACTTGCTCACGGGGTTATAGCTCAGCTGGTCAGAGCGCTACGTTGACATCGTAGAGGTCGTTG
>ENA-ORPH01003547-ORPH01003547.1-human-gut-metagenome-genome-assembly--contig:-NODE-3547-length-11359-cov-3.311837_pt1 | contig 11359 bp, 8 predicted proteins | sample MGYA00242142_ERZ509074 | MGnify/ENA primary metagenome ERZ509074 (study PRJEB26280, sample SAMEA2338724) | human gut metagenome | biome: human gut; feature: human-associated habitat; material: faeces... | reverse complement strand
AGCACGGAATTTGATTAAGAACCTTTTTAAATCTCTAGTAAAGTGTTGTGAGATTATATTTCAGCTCATTCCTACACGATTTTACTCATTTCCGTACCGTTTTGATTCTTTTCACCACAGAGGACACGGAGGACACAGAGGTTATAATTATCTATGAATTAGAACTTTGAAACCTCTGCGTCCTCCGTGTCCTCTGTGGTGAAACAGTTCATTTATGCACCGAAATAAATCTATTTTTAAGGATGTGATTGTCCTGAATCAAATCCCCCAATTTCCAGACTGCGCCAGCAAGCTCTCTCATACATAAAAATGAAAATCCTCTTTCAATCTATCACCACTCTGTAAATACAATGAATAAAGAGTTTCAGAACGATGGTGATAGGTTGAAAGAGGTATTGACAAAATCAATAGGGAAAGAAAGAATTATACTTCCTCTACAATTTTCCAATCACCAATACTTCTTGTCGCACTATCGAAGTTAACTCCTACTTTTACAACTTTCCGATGATCAGGCTGATAAGGAATAATATACCCCTTACTATTTATTTGCTCCAGTGCTTCCTCCGGAGTTCCATCTACCTTAAATTCAAAGACATAAATGGCATCTTGCATCTTTACTACCACGTCTGCCCGTCCGATTGCACTTTTCACCTCTGTATCTACATACTGCCCCATCAAACGGAACAACAAATAGAAAATTGTCTGATAATGTTTTTCCTGCTTATTTTCCAAATCATTGGGAATTGAAGCAAAGAAAGACCTTATTCTCTCCAGACATTCGGTCAGTTTTCCGGCACGCAAATCCTTGATAAAAGAGACTACATAAAAGGTATTCTCACGGGCAGGTAAATGCACATACGCGGGCATAAGAGATTCTATGAATCCTTTCCGCACTTCTTTGTTAGGATAAGCCAATGTGTAGAGTTGGAACTCCGGATCATATCCCTTGATGGTAAGATAGCCGCTTTGATAAAGTACAGGAAGAGGATCGGTAATAACACTCGTTGGCGCGTCAAACTGTTCTGCAGTAGCCGTTGCACCATCCAATTCGCGAATATCAAAATTACTCTGCTGCAATATATTAATTAAAAAAGTAGGTGTCCCGGTAGAAAACCAGAAATTGGCATATTTCTTCTGTGCAAAAGCATTGAACAAACTGAATGGATTGTAAATGTCTTCGCAGTTCTCACTAAAATGATATCCGTCATACTGCTGCTTCAAATGCGTACAAGCCTCCTCGTAGGTTTCATTATTAGCCTGTGCCATCATTTCAATATCAGTTTTCAATTGTGTACGCAATTCCCGTTCGGTTATGCCACAGATAGCACTATAATCATCTCTCATGCTGATATTCTGCAAATTATTCAGTTCACTGAAAATACTCATTTGACTGAATTTGCTAATACCTGTCAGGAAAAGGAAACGAAGATATTCTCCTTGCGCTTTCAAGGGACTAAAGAATTTCCGCATTTCTTCTCGAAGTTCATTTTGCAGTTCCGGCAAATGGTTACTGTCTAATAAAGGAGCATCGTATTCGTCGATAAGTACTACTACCGGTTTGCCCGTCTGTTCATAAGCACGACGAATCACTCCCCGGAAACGTTCCGCAGGCGTACCTTCTACTTCTTCCTTTCCATAGAGTTTTTCCCAATCGTATAGGTTCAGATTCAACTGTCCCAAAAGGTCGGAAAGTGCTGTGTACTTTGTCATACTGAAATCAAGGTGCAACACCGGATAGACATTCCACTCTTTCTCCAAACGCTCCATTGCCAAACCTTGAAACAAGTCCTTCTTCCCCCGAAAATAAGCATCAAGAGTGGACACCAGCAAACTTTTTCCAAAACGACGGGGACGACTCAAAAAATAAACCTTATTGGTATTAGCCAAACGATAAATCAACTCCGTCTTATCTACATAAACGTTGTTATTATTGCGTAAGTCTTCAAAATTCTGTATCCCTATCGGGTATATTCTGAAAGTAGTATCAGTAGTATCCATAATGCCTATTCTTATAAAATTGAAATGTAGACAAATATAGGCATTAAAATATAGACTTCAAACAGTACGTACTGTTTTCTACACTCCATTCAGTTAAAAGCAACTATACTTATACTTTCCTCTTTTTAAAAGCAATGAAGTACCCGGAAATTTATTACCTTTGTGTAATTGATTTATAAAACCGGAGTATATGAGCACTAAAATTTATCCCATTGGCATACAGAATTTCGAAAAGATTCGTAATGACGGCTATTTATATATTGATAAAACGGCATTGATGTATCAAATGGTAAAAACCGGTAGTTACTATTTCTTAAGCCGCCCGCGCCGCTTCGGAAAGAGTCTGCTCATCTCTACTCTTGAAGCCTATTTTCAAGGAAAAAAAGAACTGTTTACAGGACTGGCTGTAGAAAGGTTGGAAAAGGATTGGATTAAATATCCGATACTACATCTGGACCTTAATATCGAAAAATATGATACGCCGGAAAGTCTGGATAATATACTCGAAAAATCGTTGACTGCATGGGAAAAGCTCTATGGTGCCGAGCCATCCGAACGCTCATTTTCTTTGCGTTTTGCCGGTATCATAGAACGCGCCTGCAAGCAGGCAGGACAACGCGTAGTTATTTTGGTAGATGAATACGACAAACCCATGTTACAAGCTATCGGCAATGAAGAGTTGCAAAAACAATTCCGGAATACCTTAAAACCATTCTATGGGGCACTCAAAACAATGGATGGCTATATAAAGTTCGCGTTCTTGACCGGCGTTACAAAGTTCGGCAAAGTCAGTGTGTTTAGCGACTTGAATAATTTGGATGACATCTCAATGCGAAAAGATTATATTGAAATCTGCGGTGTCAGCGATCAGGAGCTTCATGAAAACTTAGATATCGAACTTCATGAGTTTGCAGAGACGCAAAGTTTGTCGTATGACAAACTCTGTACAAAACTAAAAGAATATTATGATGGCTATCATTTTACACATAATTCTATCGGTATATATAATCCGTTTAGTCTGCTCAACGCTTTCAAATATAAAGAATTCGGCAGTTATTGGTTTGAGACGGGGACACCTACCTATCTGGTTAAGTTACTAAAAAAGCATCATTATGATCTGGAACGGATGGCACACGAAGAAACTGATGCACAAGTACTGAATAGCATCGACTCCGAATCAACCAACCCGATTCCAGTGATTTACCAAAGCGGATACCTCACCATTAAAGGATATGACGAACGTTTTGGCATATACCGTTTAGGTTTCCCCAACCGTGAAGTAGAAGAAGGATTCATTCGCTTTCTGCTTCCTTTTTACGCGAATGTGAATAAGGTGGAATCCCCATTTGAAGTTCAAAAATTCGTCCGTGAAGTAGAAACGGGAGATTATGATTCTTTCTTCCACCGCCTGCAGAGTTTCTTTGCCGATACGACTTACGAAGTAATCCGGGAGCAGGAACTACATTATGAGAACGTACTTTTCATCGTTTTCAAGCTGGTTGGCTTCTATACCAAGGTGGAATACCACACTAATGACGGGCGTATAGATCTCGTGCTACAGACAGAGAAGTTCATTTATATAATGGAATTCAAGCTAAACGGAACAGCAGAAGAGGCTTTGCAGCAAATTAATGACAAACGCTATGCGCTGCCTTTCGAAGCGGATGGACGGAAACTATTCAAGATAGGGATTAACTTCAGTGAGAAAACCCGTAATATCGAAAAATGGGTAGTAGAATCCTGAAGTATACCCCGCCTTGACAAAGAGTCTGTTATTATTAACGTGGTGATCTTATTCCAATCCCGGCCACGCTTCTGTTGAATACGTAGCCTCAAGCGCATTTTCTAAATTATCATTCAGACTCGGGAAGAAATCGATTCCTGTCTTTTCTTCCAGTTCGTCTATTGATAATGCATAGTCAACTAACTTTGTTGATTTCGGAGAGTCGGTATGCTCCATCCAAAAAGCGATCGCTTTGAATGAATCTCCTTTTTTAAACAACAAAGCCATATAATAATATCTAGGAATGGGCTTGCTACGGTCGTTACTAATATATCCTCTGATCTGATCTTCCTTATCAATCGTTCCTCCTTTTACCACATATAAAGTATCTGAAGATGTACAGCTACGTCCCCATGATTGCACCTGTCCCTCCAAAGTCAACCATATACCTGTATTAAATTTATTCCGTTGAGGACTCATATTAGTGTAATAAAAAGTCTGTTCATTTACCTCACGTGAATAAAGTCTGTCGGCGGAAGCACAAAGATGTCCTCTGTCATAACCTTGTTTTCCAAAATCTGCTTGTACACGTTGATACTGTGAACCAATAGCTGGATCTGCATCAAAAGGTTCATCACTACGTGACACATTTTGCTGTTTTGTTTGATTGTCAAACCGAAATGCAATCCAACGGGAATGTTTCTTACTCTTATCGTATTCCATACTGAAAGAGGTTACTTTCTGTCCATTGAATGTCGTATAGTGAGTTACAAACACATCGTTTGCACCATTGCGAAGGGCAGGAAGTTCTACGATACCGGTGGCAAAATTATTGGAGTTGTTGTTTTCATCTTTATCACAAGCACAGAAGCTTATGCACAACAGACTCAATAAAAGATACTTTTCTAAATATTTCATATTTCAATTCTTATGATAACCTACGATACATATCCCTATTTCCTGTATAAGAGGAAAAGAAAAAATATCTCAAAGAGAAAACTCAATTTCTCCTTTGAGATATTTTTGTTATACTAGTCTAATACTATCATTTCAGCTTGACACCAAAGACTGCACCACGTTCTTTGTCTGTCGAAAATTTAATCTTAGAATTAGCAGTGATGCCAATTAAAGTATATTCGTGATAGTCTGTATCAGTAACGGGCACAATTGTAAAAGCAGTTCCCGAACCTGAAAAGCCTGTATTCGCAATCAAACTCACCGTCTTTGAAGCCTCACCACCTTCAAAAGTACCTCCACCTACAATTTCTACAGTTAGACTTGTACCATTCTTACCACTCCAAGCAACAGAATAAAAAGATAATTTTGTTTTTACAGTCCCTAGAGCGTCAGATGTCCATGTTCCAGCAACGCCATTTTTTCCCAACTTTAAACTAGCAAATTCATTCACAGTACAATTATAATAGAAATCGACTTTAGAATCAGAAGTAGTAGGCATTGCTATATTACTTTCGTATGGATCCAGCTCTGGATCTGGTTCCGGATCTACTCCTCCACCGTCTACGATTCCACCATCTGTCGTTTTTAAACTAGCATCATCAACCAATAAATTTCCTCCAGGTTTCTTCGAGTTCATTACAAGCAAACATATCTTTTTCTGCTCTAATAAAGTAAATGTATAACTTTTAACCACCCAATCAGCATTAGTCAAATCATTGGCATAATCACCATACTTGTAATCATTTCCACCAATTACACCATCATCACCAATTGGTACATAACCTAAAGCTGCACTTGCTGTACTTCCTGCTGTTGCAGCTTTTAAATATGCACTAAAAGTATAAGTACCAGCCTTCAATGTCATTTCTGTACTGCCTAGGCGCTTATTACTTTGTGGGTCACCCTTTACCAAAACGGACGAAGCACCACTCCGTTTATCAGTAGACTGTTCAAGAGTCGCACTACTTGCTGTAGATGCAGACTTCCAACCTGTCGGATATCCATCTGCCCAGTTTTCAAATCCTCCATTAGTTAATAACTCTGTACCTTCTCCTGGGGTTTCTCCACCACCTTGGCCTTTTCCTGCTTGAATATCATCTAAACGATAGCTTAAAGCTTCTGTGCTACTTGTACTAGTATATTTGAATCCAACAAAACCCGTTTGTCCTGCATAACTATCCAACTTAGCTTCCAATGGCACCCATGTGTTATCAGTTGTAGGCATCCCATCAATTGTCAGCTTACTAGATTCCATCTTACCATTCACTAATTTCAAGAAGTAAACTTCCAAATTAGAATTAGCAGCTGCTGTTGCATAATTATAAACCGCACACTTGAAAGAGACAGTCTTATCTGCGATTTCATCAACCTTAAAAGCCGGAGTTACGAACCAACATTCAAAATTACTACCTGAAGCATTGTAAGAAGTAGCCTGAATATATTTATCTGTATTATTAAAGATTTTTCCTTGCCAACGTCTACCACCAGCAACAGCTACATTATACCAATTTGCCAAAAGATAATCGTTATTATTTACTGCATCATCAAAAGTAGCAGAGAATGAGTTCACAGGATTAGAATCATCCAGTCCGAGAGGATTATCCGGATCTGTTTCACCACTTCCACCAACATCTTTACCATCTAATGTCGCTGCAGTTGTACTCTTCACTCCTGGAAATCCATAGAATTTTTCCAATGAACCCTGGATAGCAAGAATATGTCCCAAATTAGTGGCATTTTCTGCAAGGTTTAATTTCGAATACAGCTCTGTTCCAGAACTTAATTGCACGCAAACACAATTCTTTACATTTGTCTCTGTTGCACTAGCAGCTATCAACAGATTATTTTTAGCTGTAAATGGTGCTGCAAATTTTGCACTTCCAGAAGGATCTTCGTAATTTTCTACAGTACCCACAATATATCCTTGCACCCAAGCAATTGTACCGTCTTGTTTCTGTTGTGCTGCTTCTATGCTATATGGATTTTCTTTCGTACCATCACCCGTCAATCCCGGAACATCACCTTCTCCCAATATATCATAAGGAGCCGGTACATCACTACATGAACTAAATGTGAACACCGCAAGCAGTGTCAAGAATAAAGCATTTAGAATCTTTTTCATAATTATATGTGTTAATTGAATTAATTATTTCGTTTGATATCGCTTAAAGTACGAACAACAACCTCCCACTGGTTATTGTAACGCAACAAAATACCTGTAATATTTACACTACCTTGCGGCATTACTTCCATTGAGAAGTTTGCATAAGCACTGGTATAAAGGAATAGATTACTTCCACTCTGCGTACCGTCAGCATAAGTGAAATAACGTTTTACTGAACCTTCATCTCCTGGAGCATAAGTCGCTGTTCCATCTGCTTCGGAAAGTTTTATATCTTTGAAAGTAACCAGTACCGGAGCTTCTTTCAAGTCTATAGCAGCAAGATTAGCTGGAGTAGTAATTTCAATCGGTGTCAGTTCTGGATAGTATAATTTAGGTTCATTAATCAGACGTACATGTTGTTTCCATACATATTCCGACATACGGCCTACAGAATTATTATATACTGTTCCGATCTGTGCCTGTTTACGATAGCTACCTATCTGCAAACCCTTACAGTCGATTACCACTTTCTGTCCTACCGGGCAGAATGCATACAATCCGGTTGCATTAACACCGATAACGATAGCACCTGTCTCATCTGCTACCACCAGCTTCTTATATAAGTTTCCACTTTCGTCATCGCAGGTAATCACTCCTTCAATGCGCGTTTCACCTTCGATAGTGGTATAGGTATCTTTACTTGTATCGATGAAATCATTGTATTTCTCTTTCAGCGCAGCTATTGAAATAGTACGTCCTTCCGGGATTGAATTATTGCCATAAGCATTTCCCGTCACCGGATCATCATAGTTCTCACAGGAAGTGAGACCTGCGCCACATAGCAGCAATCCGGTACATAATATAGTTAGTAATTTCTTCATAATTGTTTCTTCCTTTCTTATTGTTTTGGATTGATAACTACACATTCTTAAAACCTATAACCAATGTTCAAGAAAGCGTTGAACGGGAATGCGTAGAAATACTTAGAGTTCTTAGAAAACTTGTAAACACGTGCGTCACCGTCTTTGTAATTATCATCACGGTTTTGTTCGAAACCGCCTGTACGCAAATCTGTATTGTTCAAGATATTAGTCAAACTCAAATTAAGGCTAATGCTCTTTCCATTACGTAAACGAATGTATTTTCCGATGGAAGCATCCAACATAAATCCACCATCCAGTTTCTCCTGACCTGGTACATGGAGAACCGGATTTCCATTAGCATCTACGCCGGCACCATTTTTATCCAATACGCTGCCAAGACGACGATAGCTTGAGAAATCGATATATACACGATCATAATAGTTTCCGGTCAAATTGAAGAACCAACCTTTTACGTTATAATCCAAAGCAAGGCTATAAGCAGAAAGCGGAGTACCATTAGCACGCATACCTTTAGCATAAACACGATCGAGGTTTGACTCATTCTCACTTTCATATGTCAATACAGCATCCGGATTATTGGCGTATTTAGCTTCACTCCAAGTACCGATAGCCGTCAATGAAAGTTCACTTGTCAACTTAAAGGTAGCCGCTGCTTCTATTCCCCAATGTTCCTTTTCAATGCCATTCATAGAAAGATAAGTGAAACGTGCTTCGCTATCATTATAAAAAGCATCCATTTCTACCTGATTCTGGAAGCGAGTGTAATAACCAGTCAAACGTCCCATCACCCATGGAGTGTTGAAGTTATAAGTCAAATCACCACCAATGATGCGCTCTGTTTTCAAGTCTCTCACAAAGTCATTCTTAATACGTGGAGCAATAAAAGAGTTATAGGCCAACGGTGCACGTTCTTCATATCCGGCATTCAACGTGAAAGAATGGTTACCATTGATAGCCCAATTCAAACCGGCTTTTATACCTCCTTCAAGGAATTTAGCCGTACCGCTGCTACCAAGTGATTTCAACGGAGCACGTCCGTTTCTCATCAATCCATCGCGGAACATCTGTGTAGATCCTATCTTACCGGAAGCAAAATAGTTTAATGACCCGCCATTGTTACCCTGATAACGCACCCATGCACTCTGCTTATTCACATAGATGTTATAATCATAACCAAATTTATCACCTTCACCAATACGGCGGTTAGGATTATCAAGATCATTTTGCACCATACTGGAACTAGCTCCATGATCGCGCACTGCAAATTTGTCGACGTCAGTATAAAGCTGTCCGCCCAGCAAATCCTTCATTTTTTTATAATGCATACCTTTGGTTGTATTCACGGCAACTCCCGCAATGTAGCTGTTGTGTTCATTCCATTGATGATTGAATACCGAACTAAGGTTGAAAGCCAACTGATCATCATGACGTTCTTCTACATAATAAAGTGTCTCTTTACCTAATGCATTCGCCTGTTTATTGGCAAAATAAAGAGCATCCCAATCTAACTGACGATAAGCTTTATTATTTTTCCAATTATCTGTAACTTCATTAAACTGCTGCAATTCATCGGCAGTAGGAACAGATTCCCATACATCAAAGATTGAGCTAGGCAACTTTTTATAATAATCCGGGCGTGGATCGGCCGCATTACCATTCCAGCCTAGAGCACTTTTCCCATAGTTGGAATATTTGAATCCGGCACTTGTCACTAACTTCTTATTATCATCAATGGTGAAATTCCATGAAGCAATAGCCGATGGTTCGAACTGACGTACAATACGTGCATTTCGTTTTTCTCCATTCTGATATCCCCAGTTCGGATTATAATAATGACTGTTCGCTAAATAATAAGCTTCTTCGGTTGCCGCCATTTGCTGTCCTCTCTCTGTCGGTGTTCCCCAAGTTGCCAAAGAGAGACTATGGCGTTCGTTGAATACTTTCTCCGCACCGAGAAAGTAAGAAAAAGAATTATATTTGATTCCTTCAATATTTCCCTCATTACCCCAGCGATAACCCAATGATCCGGTAAATGCCCAACCATTGTTCATCAGACCTGTAGAATAAGTATACATTCCACGCAAAATGTAGTTGCGGTTACTACCTGACAGTGTTAGTTTTGAGCCGGCCGCATATTGGCTGGCACGTAAATTGATATTGGTGGCACCTCCTATCGCGCCAAAAGTAAAGTTGTTAAATTCAAAAGGACCGATCCCTTCCTTATTACGGGTAGCATCGTTCAATCCTCCTATTAATCCGTAGCTGAAACGTCCTGTTTCTGCATCATTAAACTGTACCCCATTGATATACATGTCACTGTACTGGGAATCATATCCCCTTACACGAAATCTCATTGGGCTAAACAGATAACCTACATTTGACAGATAAACATCATTGTTAGAAGTGACCAATGCAGATGTGCTCTGTGCTGCATCATCATCCTCATTCAATTGTGATTCTGTAAACATGAAAGAAGCATTGTCCTCACGGGCGTTTTGCTTTGCCTTTTGCTGCGCAAAAAGTGCTGGCATTAAGCAAAATAGCACGATCGCTAACCCTAGTCGTTGTTTCATAATTTAATTTATATTAATGTTAATTGGTCTTTCATTTTGCAACATAAAAGAAATATGTTGTTACGCAAAATAACAAAGAATTTTATATATAACAATGTTTTTTGCAAAAAAAGTAACTAGCAAGGGTGGTTTTTCCGTTTTCTTTTTAGATATTTGTCATACAAATGACAAATTACCACTTTTAAAATCAATTTTAAAGATGAAAAAAAGCTTAATGACTTTAGGTGTACTCGCTCTTTTTGTCCTCATGGCCTACGGACAAGAAAAGAAATTTGCCCTCTACAGTGTAGCGTTCTACAATATGGAGAATTTGTTTGACACCATTCATGATGAAGGTAAGAATGACTACGAGTATCTTCCTAACGGTACTAATCAGTGGAATACGATGAAGTATAAGGCTAAGCTGAAAAACATGTCGGAAATATTAAGTATGTTAAGTACCGACAAGTTACCAATGGGTCCCGCCATTATCGGCGTTTCTGAAATCGAAAATTACAGAGTATTGGAAGACATACTGAAACAACCTGCCTTAGCGGACAAAGGGTACCAGTATGTTCACTACGAAGGAGAAGACAGACGTGGTGTAGACTGTGCTTTTTTCTATAATCCCAGCTATGGCGTCTCCTTTGACAAACATGTCTACGTCATTGCCATCTAACCATCCAGGAGTCAGATGGTATTTGTTTTCCAGTAGATATTTGTTCTTATCTGTTAAAGATACATTTCCACTTTCTATCTGTGAATAACTATTTTGCTTCATACAAAGTACTTCGGCAAATTGAGACTGGGTTAATCGCAGATACTTTCTTAGATATTTTAATCTATTTTCCATGTTTAAAATAAGTTAAATATATCTGTTTTATAGTAGCATTTAATCTATAATAGATATATTTGCAATATGATATAATATATAACAATACAAAGATAATGGAAAATAGATTAAAAACAAGCAATTTGCTGCACGAAGGTCAAACAATGACCCTAAAAGGCTATTACAAAAATCTTCCGGAATCAGTCCATCCCAAGACGGAGTTTATTAATGAGATAACAAAGAGGACAGGGGTGTCGTTTAATACTGCTAGAAATTGGGTTATTTACGGCATGAAACCCAACAATCCTG
>ENA-ORPH01003537-ORPH01003537.1-human-gut-metagenome-genome-assembly--contig:-NODE-3537-length-11378-cov-3.093350_pt1 | contig 11378 bp, 8 predicted proteins | sample MGYA00242142_ERZ509074 | MGnify/ENA primary metagenome ERZ509074 (study PRJEB26280, sample SAMEA2338724) | human gut metagenome | biome: human gut; feature: human-associated habitat; material: faeces... | reverse complement strand
CGGTTCTGAGAAACTGATCACGATGTTTAATGCGTTAGGTGTTCCGGAGGGCGAGCAGATTGAGCATAAGATGCTTTCCAATGCTATTGAGAAGGCTCAGATGAAGATCGAGACGAACAACTACGGTATCCGTGAGAACCTCTTAAAGTACGATGAGGTCAATAATGAGCAGCGTGAGGTCGTATACGCTGAGCGCCGCCAGGTACTTGACGGTGAGAACATGCGTGAAGTGATCATGAAGATGCTCAATGATATCGTTGAGGGTGCTGTGGATATGTCTGTCAGTGACGAGCAGACTCCGGAGAACTGGGGATTCAAGGAATTAAATGATCTTCTTCTTCCGATCATTCCGTTAAAGCCGATCGAGCTGACAGAAGAGATCAAGAAGATGAACAAAGATGAGTTCAAGCACATGTTAAAAGAGCTTGCGACGAAGTTCTATGAGTCCAAGGAAGCAGAATTCCCGGATGCAGAGCAGGTTCGTGAGATCGAGCGTGTGGTACTCTTAAAGGTTATCGACAACAAGTGGATGTCCCATATCGACGATATGGATCAGCTCCGTGAGGGAATCGGCTTACAGGCATACGGCAACCGTGACCCGCTCGTTGAGTACAAGATGAGCGCATACGAGATGTTCGATGATATGACTGCGGCGATCCGTGAGGACACGCTCCGTATTCTCTGCCATATCCGTGTAGAGGAGAAGGTCGAGAGAGAGCCGGCAGCCAAGGTTACAGGTACAAACCGTGATGATTCCGCGGCAAAAGCTCCGCAGAGACGCCAGACCCAGAAGATCTACCCGAACGATCCGTGTCCGTGTGGATCCGGTAAGAAATATAAGCAGTGTCACGGAAGAAAACCGCTGGCATAGAGACGGCAGCCGGAAAGATACTGAAATGTTACTGGTCAGCGCAAGCTTTTGCGCTGACCTTGTTAAATCATTATAAGAAAGGACAGAGTCAATGGTTGAGTTAGACCAGTTTAAATACACCTTGTCCACATATGAAACTCCGTTAAAGGAGGTTCGTGATTCCCTGAATCTGGAGGCAAAGATCAGAAGGATCGATGAGTTGGACAAGACCATGGAAGAGCCGAGCTTCTGGGAGGATGCAGAGAAATCTACGAGACTCGTGAAAGAAGCGAAAAACTTAAAGGACACGGTCGCAGAGTACAACAAGCTCCAGAATCAGTATGAGGAGATCGGACTGATGATCGAGATGGGGTACGAGGAGAATGACCCGGCGATCATTCCGGAAATCCAGGAGATGCTCGACGAGTTCACTTCTGAGCTCGATGCACTTCGTCTGCGCACACTTCTGACCGGAGAATATGACAATAACAATGCGATCTTAAGACTGAATGCCGGAGCGGGCGGAACCGAGTCCTGCGACTGGTGCAGCATGTTATACCGCATGTACTGCCGCTGGGCAGAGAGAAAAGGCTATCAGGTCGAGGTCCTCGATTTCCTCGACGGTGAGGAAGCCGGTATTAAGTCGGTAACGATCCAGATTAACGGTGAGAATGCTTTCGGCTACTTAAAGTCCGAGCGCGGCGTTCATCGTCTCGTAAGAATTTCTCCGTTCAACGCGAACGGAAAGAGACAGACCTCCTTCGTATCCTGTGATGTTATGCCGGATATCGAGGAAGATCTGGATATCGAGATCAACCCGGATGACCTGCGGATCGATACCTACCGTTCCAGCGGTGCCGGCGGACAGCACATCAACAAGACGTCATCTGCAGTCCGTATCACCCATATCCCGACCGGCGTTGTTGTCCAGTGTCAGAATGAGCGTTCCCAGTTCCAGAATAAGGACAAGGCAATGCAGATGCTGAAAGCGAAACTGTATATGTTAAAGCAGCAGGCAAATGCAGAGAAGCTCTCCGACATCCGCGGCGATATCAAAGATATCGGATGGGGAAGCCAGATCCGTTCCTATGTACTCCAGCCATACACGATGGTAAAAGACCACCGGACCGGATTTGAGAGCGGAAACGTAAATGCGGTGCTCGACGGCGGACTCGACGGATTTATCAGCGCCTACCTGAAGTGGGAGAGCCTTGGACGGCCGCAGGTGAAGGGCGGACAGGACGTAGAATAGATCCGGAAGAATGACGGATGGACGGAAACAGATCCATACGAAACGATGGAATGGCCGGGCAGCCGGTGATAGATCAAAAAGGAATCAGATAAAGAAAATTAAGAAAGTGCGTCAGATGATGGAGAAATTCATTGTCTGGCGTACTTTTTTTAGGAAATTCCCTGGAGGTTCCTGTAAAGTGACATACTCCCACCACTTAGCTCACGCTTGAAGTGGGGGCTTCTCGTTCGATTGCCCCGTTGGGCAAAGCATTCACGAGCGATCCCCGTGTGTCCCACGGTTCTTTTGGACTGATATCTTTTTATGATGCTTTTTCGCTCTTTTCTAATATGATCCCGGACATTCTCAGACCTTCCCTGCAGATGTTGACTGCCGCATTTTCATCACGGTCCATCCGGTTTCCGCAGCTGCAAAGATATACCCGCTCTTCCAGTTTCAGATCATGTTTTATTTTTCCACAACAGCTGCATGTTCTGGAACTGGGATACCAGCGGTCGATGCGGACAAGCTTCTTCCCTTCCCGTTCCAGTTTATACTGCAAAAAATCTGTGAACATTCTCCATCCGCTATCATGGACATTTTTTCCAAAATGATGTTCCCCGCTCATCGTCTTCAGGTCCAGGTCCTCAATGCATACGATATCATAGAAATTGGTTATCTTTCTTGATTCTTTATGCAAATAATCTTTTCTCTGGTGAGCGATATGCGTATGGATCCGCGCCACTTTTTTCTGTTGTTTTTTGTAACGATTGCTCCCCTTCCGGCAATGACTCAGTTTTCTCTGCGCTTTCGCCAGTTTTTCCTCGCTGTTTCTGAAATAGTGCGGATAACCTGCATGTTTTCCATTGGAATCTACATATAGTTCTTTCATGGAAAAATCGAGTCCGACGACCTGCCTTATGTTCCTTATTTCCACCGGCTTTTCTTCACAAAAATACAGAAGAGAAACATAATACCGCCCATCAGCTTCCAGACAGACGGATGCACCTTTCAGGCAGGCATCTTCCCGGATCTTACGATGCTGCCGGATCCGGATCCAGCCTGCCTTTGGGAGCTTCAGCTTCCCATCTTTTAACAGGATATTTCCATTGACACTGTTTGTGGTATAGCTTTTAACAGGATTCTTTTTTGACTTGAATTTTGGAAATCCAAACGATGGATCCTGGAAAAAGTTTTTATAAGCAGTCTGCAGATGCAGCTGGGCATTGCACAGAGCAAGGCTGTCCACTTCTTTTAGCCATGGAAACTCTGCCTTATATTTTGCCGGAGTGACCTTCAGGTTTTTTCCGGTCTTTTCATAGCATTCCTTCTTTTCTGACAGCATCCGGTTATATACAAACCTGACACATCCAAATGTTTTTGCAAACAGTTCCTGTTGTATTTTATTGGGATAGATCCGAAACCGGTATACTACGTTCATGTTTTTTCTCCCCCTGTGTCTCGATGTACTGACGGATCACTTCGATCGGAGCTCCGCCGGCACTCAGGAGGCAGAAGCTCTGACTCCAGAACATTTCCTTCCAGAGCTTCTGCCGGATCTCCGGATACTCTTTTTTGATCAGACGGCTGCTGGCACTTTTATAGGCATTGATAAATTTACTGAGTTCCGACTTCGGATGGGCACGGAACATGATATGGACATGGTCCTCATCGTGATTCCACTCTTCCAGGGTGATATGATATTTGGGCGCAATGTATTCAAAGATTTCTCGTGCGCGATCCGAGATCGGATCATTCAGGACCTTTTTCCGGTACTTTACGACCAGAATCAGATGATAATAGAGTAAAAATACTGAATGTGCATTATTGTCAAGTTCTCTCATATTTATCAGCCTTTCTTTCTATTTCGACTGATTTAATTATATCACAAATGAGATCATTTGTCTATTACATTCAGAACATTTGTTCTGCTCAATCTGCAATCTATTTTCCCTTCAAGCTTCAGGCTTCAGGCTTATTCATTGTATGCAGAATTGATGATATAGCACGACTGCAAAAATCAATATATGAGAAGTTTACAATACACAGCACAACTATGTGCAATAATCTGATATTTACATGCCAACTATGGCACTATGCAAGAGATAGCAATTCATCTCACCACCTATAGAGGTGGGAGAATTCTTGCTGATTCTTGTTAAATCAGACATCTTATCACGGAGCAGGCGCGATTCAGGAGATCGCGAACGAGGCGAAAGCCCACGGCTTTAAAAAGGCGTTCGTATGTTCCGACCCGGATCTCGTAAAATTCAAGGTTACCGCCAAAGTAACCGACATTCTGACCGCAAACGGTCTTGACTACGAGCTCTACTCTGATATTAAAGCAAACCCGACGATCCAGAATGTCCAGCACGGTGTTGAAGCATTTAAGGCATCCGGCGCTGACTACCTGATCGCCATCGGCGGCGGCTCCTCCATGGATACCTCCAAAGCGATCGGCATCATCATCGCAAACCCGGAATTTGAGGATGTAAGAAGTCTTGAGGGTGTTGCACCGACGAAAAAACCGTGTGTTCCGATCATCGCCGTTCCGACAACAGCCGGTACTGCTGCCGAAGTTACGATCAACTATGTTATCACCGATATCGAGAGAAAGCGTAAATTTGTATGCGTTGACCCGCACGACATGCCGATCATTGCGATCGTTGACCCAGATATGATGTCCTCCATGCCGAAGGGACTTACCGCTTCCACCGGTATGGATGCCCTGACCCATGCCATCGAAGGCTACACAACAAAAGCTGCCTGGGAAATGACCGATATGTTCCATCTGAAAGCCATCGAGATCATCTCAAAATCTCTGCGCGGTGCTGTAGCAAACACAAAAGAGGGACGAGAGGGAATGGCTCTTGGTGAGTATATCGCCGGTATGGGCTTCTCCAACGTTGGTCTTGGTATCGCCCACTCCATGGCACACACACTCGGTGCTGTCTATGATACCCCGCACGGTGTTGCCTGCGCAATGATGCTTCCGATCGTTATGGAATATAATCAGGAATGCACCGGCGAAAAATATCGTGAGATCGCGCGTGCAATGGGCGTTGCAAATGTTGATTCCATGTCTCAGGCCGAATACCGGAAAGCTGCTGTTGACGCTGTCAAGAAGCTTTCCGCGGATGTCGGAATTCCGTCTGTCCTTGAGGCGATCAAAGAGGAAGACCTTCCGTTCCTTGCGGAGTCCGCACACGCAGATGCCTGCGCACCGGGCAACCCGAAGGATGCAAGCGTAGAAGACCTGAAAGACCTGTTCCGTAAGATCATGGCGTAAAAATGCTTTCTCTCATTTCTGAAAAGAGCTCCGGCAAATTGGCCGGAGCTCTTTTTATCTGGCTTTTTATCGCATGCACTTCTCATCCATTAGTGCATAATGTCATAAACCACACCGCAGAAGATCTTCACTGCATTCGGAAGAACCTGCTCGTCGATATCGAAGATGCGGCTGTGACCCGGACCAGCTTCGTGGGTGAGGACGCGCATGAAGGTCGCCTGTCCGCCCTGTTCCTGGACGCGGTTCATCATATAGGAGACATCCTCGCTGCCGCCGTTTTTGCTGCTCATTTCCTTCGCAACCGGCAGATGGAGATCTTCCTCGCAGACTCTCTTCACCCGCTCCATCAGCGCTTCACTGCTCGTCAGGGAGTTTGCCGCGCCCATAAGCTTCATCTCGCAGGTGCATCCGTGCATTTTTGCCGCGCTCTCGATAATGTTCACTGCGTAATTTTTCATGTACTCATTGATCTCGGTGGTCTCACCGCGAACCTCGATCTCCATCTTCGCCTCGTCCGCGATAACATTCCGTCCGCTTCCGGCGACAACGGTTCCCACATTTACTCTGGACACGCCGCCGGAGTGACGCGGAATCGCATAAAGGTTTAAGATCGCCGTTCCGACTGCCAGCATGACATTCCGTCCAACCTCCGGTGATCCGCCCGCATGGGCAGATTTTCCGTGGAAGATCACATCATATTTTGTCGTTGCGAGAGAGCCATAGCTTCCCGGAATTACCACTGCCGGATCGTCCTCTTTCTTATTTGTCACATGAGAGCCGATCAGGTAATCCACACCGTCAAGATGCCCGTTATCAACGATGGATTTCGCACCGCGGACACCCTCTTCTGCCGGCTGGAAGATCAGTTTCACGGTTCCATGGAGCTGATCCTTAATAGACATCAGGACTTTCGCCACACCAAGACCAATGGTGGCATGTCCATCATGTCCGCAGGCGTGCATGAAGCCTTCATTTACAGAGTTAAATCCCTCTTTCGCCGGTCTGTGGCTCGGATCATGCTCCTCAAATACGCCGAGGGCATCGATATCAAACCGCATGGCAACCGTCGGACCTTCGCCGCAGCGCAGGATTCCGATCACGCCGGTCATTCCTCCCTTTGTGTACTTAACAAACTCCGGATCCGCTCCCTGGGCAACGGCACGCTCATACTGTTCCTCTAACTTTTCCTCAGACGGAACGCCCATTCTGGAATCCTTTTTGCAGACCTGATCTCCGACAAGCACTTCATATCCGAGCTCTGTCAGTTTCCGTGCAATAATGGACGATGTCCTCATCTCGAACCAGCCCGGCTCCGCGTACTTATGAAAGTCACGTCTCTGCGCTGTAAGGTCACCCGCCATCTCATCGCTCATGGTCTTGATCTGATCGTAAATATTCATTCATTTGCCCTCCCGTTTGATGTTTTTCTCTATTATAATGGAGATTCACTGTAAATTCTACAAAAATATTTTATTTATCCGGATACTTTACTTGCTTTTTGTCTTTTTATCTGATTTTATCTGTTTCCCATGCGCAGAAAAATGTGCGGGAAAAGTGCGAAAAGCCCCGTCTTATGCCCATTTTTCCTTGAATCCACACACAAAATACGCTATACTAGTAGCAGATTGCATTTAAAAAGAAGAGACTATGTAACACACCGTTACAGGAGATGTATGTAGAAGGAGAAACAATCATGCAGTTGACAACAGTCAAAGAGCTCTTTAAAGAGCGTGAGAAATATTTAGACAAGGAGATCACCGTCGGTGGCTGGATCCGCAGCATCCGTGACTCCAAGGCATTCGGCTTTATCGTATTAAACGATGGTACAAGCTTCGATACCTTACAGATCGTTTACCATGATACAATGGCAAACTTCGCTGAAGTTTCCAAGTTAAACGTCGGCGCTTCCATCATCGTAAAAGGTACTCTCGTTGCAACACCGGAGGCAAAGCAGCCGTTCGAGATCCAGGCGACAGAGGTTGTTGTTGAAGGCGCTTCCAGCGCGGATTACCCGCTCCAGAAAAAGCGTCACACCTTCGAATACCTTCGTACGATCCCGCACCTTCGTGCGCGTACCAACACCTTCCAGGCTGTATTCCGTGTGCGTTCCCTGATCGCCTACGCGATCCACCAGTACTTCCAGGAGCAGGGCTTCGTCTATGTCCACACACCTCTGATCACATCCAGTGACTGTGAAGGCGCAGGCGAGATGTTCCAGGTAACGACCATGGACCTCAACGATGTTCCGAAGACAGCAGACGGCGCCGTTGACTACAGCAAGGATTTCTTCGGCAAACACACAAGCCTGACGGTAAGCGGCCAGTTAAACGGCGAGACTTACGCGATGGCGTTCCGCAACATCTACACATTCGGACCGACTTTCCGTGCAGAGAACTCCAACACGACCCGTCATGCAGCTGAGTTCTGGATGATCGAGCCGGAGATGGCATTTGCTGATCTTGACGACAATATGACTGTCGCAGAGGGCATGTTAAAATATGTCATCCGCTACGTTCTTGAGAACGCTCCGTCTGAGATGAACTTCTTCAACCAGTTCGTCGACAAGGGACTTCTCGACCGTTTAAACAACGTATTAAATTCCGAATTCGGCCGTGTTACCTACACAGAGGCTGTCAAGCTCCTCGAAGAGCACAACGACGAGTTCGATTACAAGGTATTCTGGGGCTGCGATCTCCAGACAGAGCATGAGCGCTATCTGACTGAGAAGATCTTCAAGAAACCGGTATTCGTTACCGACTACCCGAAGGAGATCAAGGCGTTCTACATGAAGTTAAATCCGGACGGAAAGACAGTTGCCGCTGTTGACTGTCTATCGGCGAGATCATCGGCGGAAGCCAGCGTGAGGACGATTACGACAAGCTTCTCGCCCGCATGAATGAGCTCGGATTAAAACCGGAAGACTACGGCTTCTATCTCGACCTCAGAAAATACGGCAGTGTCCGCCACTCCGGTTTCGGTCTCGGCTTCGAGCGCTGCGTGATGTACCTCACAGGAATGGGCAATATCCGTGACGTGATCCCGTTCCCGCGTACCGTTAATAACTGCGAGTTATAAGGAAAAACAGCAGCCCGCCGCGTCCTTTCGATGCATGGCAGCCGCAGGGAGCGCACAGACGATCTGTTGCGCTCCTTTTCGATTTTTCCTGATCTTTTACACTGGGAGGAACCTATGAAATTTATCCACACCGCCGATATCCACTGGGGCATGATCCCGGACAGTGATAAGCCCTGGGGCAAAAAGCGGGAACAGGCGATCCGACTGACATTCCAGGGAATCATTGAGGACGCGAGAGACTCCCGCGCCGATCTCCTTCTGATCTCCGGCGATCTGTTCCACCGCCAGCCGCTGGCCCGCGACTTAAAGGAAGTCAACTATCTGTTCTCTACGATCCCCGGGACCAGAGTTGTCATCATTGCCGGAAACCATGACCGGATCCGGAAGAGTTCCGCACTCCTCAGCTTTACCTGGGCGCCGAACGTGACATTTCTGATGGACGAGGACCTCTCTTCCGTCTATTTTGAGGAGCTGAACACAGAAGTTTACGGATTCAGCTATCACACTGCCGAGATTACCGAGGCAAAGGCCGACAACATCTCTCTTCCGGCATCCCGACGTACCCGGATCCTCATGCTCCATGGCGGTGATGCAAAGCATGTTCCTTTTGACCGGAATGCACTGGCTGCATCCCCGTTCTCCTATATCGCCCTTGGGCATATCCACAAGCCGGAGGTTCTCCTGGAAAACCGCATGGCCTACGCAGGTTCCCCGGAACCGCTCGACATGACGGAGACCGGACCGCACGGATATTTTGTCGGGGAAATCGACACCGCGAGCGGTCATGTGACCTCCCTGCAGTTTAAGGAAGTCTGCCAGGCCCAGTATATCCCGTTAGTGGTCAATGTAACTCCTCAGACGACCAACACCGAGCTCTCCCAGATCATCGCCGACGAGATCCGCAAGCGCGGCGCGGGCAATATCTATCGTTTCCGCATCCGCGGCATGCGGGATCCTGATATCAGTTTTGACCTGGATCTTCTCTCCGGTCAGTGGAATATCATCGAGATCCTGGATGAATCGGAACCGCAGTATGATTTCCACGCATTGTTCGCGGAACATCCGAGCGACATGATCGGCTTTTATATCCAGGCACTCATGAAGGAAGATATGAGTCCTGTGGAGAAAAAAGCGCTTTATTACGGGATCCACGCCCTGCTTATGACAAAAGACGAAAGGAGTCAGCCATGAGATTACTCGAATTACATATCAACGGGTTCGGAAAATTTCATGACCGGACCATCTCCTTCAACGACGGGATCAACATTATCTACGGAAAGAACGAAGCCGGAAAATCCACGCTCCACACCTTTATCCGCGGCATACTCTTCGGGATCGAGCGCGGGCGGGGACGGGCGGCAAAGAATGACCTGTATACAAAGTACGAACCGTGGGAAAACAGCGGGACCTACGAAGGCTGGCTGAGACTGGAAAAAGATGGGACCATCTACCGCATCGAGCGGCGGTTCCGGAAAGAAAATAAGTCTTTAAAGATCATCAATGAGACAAAAGGTCTTGAGGAGAACGCAAGTCCGGAGTTTATCTCCAGGCTCTTAAACGGGCTCACTGAGACCATGTACAATAACACGATCAGCATCGGCCAGCTGAAGAGCGCCACCGAGGACGGAATGGTGACGGAACTTAAGAATTATATTGCCAACATGAACACCACCGGCAATATTTCCTTAAATATCACAAAAGCCACCGCATTTCTGCGGAACCAGAAACGTTCGCTCGAAGCCGGGCTGATCCCGGAGGCAAGCCGGGAATTCACCTCTCTTCTCGCTGAGATCCGGAATATTGAATCTGAGATCGCCGGCCCGGAATACGAGAACCAGCTCGCCTCCTACCAGAATATGCGGACCCAGGTCAAGGGCCTGATCGACAACACCCAGACACAGAAAAAGGATCTGGACGAGAAACTCGCAAACGGAAAGAAAGTCCTGGCAGACAATGGTTTTACAGACCAGGCTTCCGTGGATGCGATGTCCTCCAATGCAGAAAAATTATACAGTGAATACAATATGCTGAATATGGAGTGCAGCAAGAAGTCCAGAAAAGTCCTGTCCGCGCTTACGGCCGTTCTCGGGATCGCAGGACTCGGGGCAGCGGCGGCTCTTGGATATTTCAATCTCACCGCATATCTCCCTGTCTGCGGAGCTTCTGTGGCGGCGGCTGTGATCTTTTTTATCATCTCCCTGATCTTCCGTCAGAAAGATAAAGAATATCACAAAATGTGCGACAGCACCTCGGCGGAACTTGGCGCTCTTCTTGCGAGACATCTCGGAGATTCCGCAGTGTCCGAAGATGCCATGAACGCATTCCGCGCGCGGATGGGCGAATTTTCGAAGCTCTGTGATATGGTCGCCCAGTCCGAGGCGGAGATCCGGAAATTTCTGGAAGATCTGAGTAACCTCCAGACAAAACAGGCCGGCTGCAGCGAGATGATCGAGAAACAGCAGCGGACCCAGTGGGAGTTGGAAAAAAAGCTGGAACACTTGAGCAACTGCAAAAATAAAGCGAAAGCGTTAAAGCGGACTCTCGCGGAGAATGACCGGATCCACGATGAGATCGTCGCCATCGACCTCGCCCAGGAGACCATGGCAGACCTCTCCTCCACGATTCGGGATTCTTTCGGACTCTATCTGAACAAAGAGGCGTCCCAGTATATCACCGGCATCACCGGCGGGATCTACGACAGCATGAGCATCGACGAGAATCTGAACGTCTTCCTGAACACGAAGACAAAGCTCGTCCCGCTCGAAAACGTCAGCAGCGGAACCATGGACCAGGTCTATCTCGCCCTGCGCCTTGCCGCCGCAAAGCTTCTCTCGGGGTCCGGCTCCGAATCCGGAGGTTTTCCGCTGATCTTCGACGACAGCTTTACACAGTATGATGATGAGCGCCTGAAGACGGCACTGGAATGGCTCCCC
>ENA-ORPH01003532-ORPH01003532.1-human-gut-metagenome-genome-assembly--contig:-NODE-3532-length-11390-cov-11.887605_pt1 | contig 11390 bp, 7 predicted proteins | sample MGYA00242142_ERZ509074 | MGnify/ENA primary metagenome ERZ509074 (study PRJEB26280, sample SAMEA2338724) | human gut metagenome | biome: human gut; feature: human-associated habitat; material: faeces... | reverse complement strand
TGGCGCATTTATAATAATAGTAGGTGCGTCCGGTGGCACTGGTTCCGCTTTCGCCGAACATCAGCGCACCACACTTGCCGCAGAGCAGCTTGGTGGTCAGCAGATATTCCTCGTCTGCCTTGCCACAGGCAGGGGCACGCTTATTCTTATCCAGACGCTTCTGCACCCGGTCAAACAGGTCTTTCGGAACAATAACCGGAATTGCATCCGGCACAACGATGTCCCGGAAAGACAATTCTCCAATGTACCGGCGGTTCTTCAACATGGTGTTCACACTACTGTGGGTCATTTTGCCGCCCAGCATATTGCGGACGCCCTTATCGTTGAGGAAGCTTACGATTTCCACCATCTTATCACCGTTGTCATACCGCTGAAAGGCTTCCAGCACCAGCGGAGCAGTCAACGGGTCAAGATGATAGAACTTGGCATCGTCGATTTTATAGCCAATGGTTCCCGTACCGCCAGTGCACTTACCCTTCAAGGCGTTCTCGGTCTGACCACGAATCACTTTTTCGGACAGCTCTGCCGAATAGTATTCTGCCATACCCTCTAGAAGGGTTTCCACCAGAATGCCCTGTGAACCCTCAGCAATGGGTTCCATAACGGAAATCAGGTGGACACCGTTCTTTTTCAGGATCATCTTATAGTTTGCGCTATCAAAACGATTCCGGGCAAAGCGGTCAAATTTCCAGACGAGAACAACATCAAACAGCTTCTTGCCGCTGTCTTTGATCATCTGCTGGAACTCCGGGCGATTGTCCGTTTTGGCAGAGAATGCACGGTCAATGTAGTGCTTGATGACCGTGATGCCGTTCTTTTCCGCATAAGCCGCGCATTCCCGAATCTGCCCCTCGATAGATTCTTCACGCTGGTTGTCGGAGGAGTAACGAGCATAGATAACAGCAGTCATAGATTCACTTCCTTTTTAACGGGTAAACTTAATATTTCATTGCACGTCCATAATTATTGAGTTTCATAATCTTTTAGACGTTCAAGATCCTGATAATATTGTTTGATTGATAAATTCATACATTGCCTTCTGTTCATTTCCGTTCTCTGTAAAAAGTGTTGACTTCCATAAAAAAGCGAAAAATCGTGTATGCCGGATATAATATTTGAACAGAGTTGGCTCCACTCTCGGAGCTCTTCCGGGGGAAAGTCCAAATCGCCTTCTTTACAATACAGTTCATTAATTCTAGATAGGGCATCTGCTACAAGATTCACAAACTCCTCTTCGGTTCGCTCGTTATTGAGAACTTCATTGTATTGTGCGATAACATATTCGGCCAATGTAATCATTTCTGACAGAATTGATTTTGTTTCTTGTATGATTTCTTCTGCATTCGCAGTATGTTCAGCAGTGTATTCTTTTAATGATTGATAATAAGAATGAATATTGAAATAAATTCCATTTATTACAGCCTCTGATTCTTTTCTTATACGATACCACCATTTTTTATCTTGCGTATCATCCGCCCAAGTAGTGTCACAAATATAGTTTCCCGATACTATGTCTGAATAGTCAAGTCCAAAATAAGCAAAAATCAAGTTGGCTGGCTTATTTTTCCACTTCGATTCTTGTGCTTTGCTATTGAAAATGTTTAATAACTTTATCCTTTCAACAATTTGAAGGTTTATCAAGGACACTTGCTCGAATGATACTGGCTTTTTAAGAATCACTTTAACTGCATAACGTTTTGCAATCCCATTATGAAGCGGCTCGACTGAGCAAATACAATAATCCTCATCATCATAAAAGAACTTTTTCGGAAGATACGGCTTGTAATCCTTAACATCAAAAAAAACAGTGCCGCCTATATTAGCTCTATAAATCGGGAATTGCACGCAATTTGGATTGTTTTTGTTCCATGTTTCTAAAAGTAAGAACAACAATTTGTGTATATCATTCAAATTTTTCTTTCCGTTTCGGATTGTGCACTTACTTGTTATTGCATCGTATAAAAAATCAGTAAACAAGCTGATCGATTTATTTGGGTAAAGTCGAGAAACCTGGCTTGCATTACTAGAAGCAAAAACTGCATACCCTTTTCCTGCAAAATCGCGTACTGTCGATTCCATATCAAAAACAGCAGACCCATCAACTTGAAAGTTCCCCGCAAAACAGCAATCGAGAAAGATCACTTTATTTCGTGCAGAAATTGCATCTAAAAAAGAAATTATATCTTGTGTACATATTAATCTATCACTTAATACCAAGTAATGTTTTTCACTCAATGTTGTCCCATGTCCTGAAAAATAGAATAGTAAAGTATCGTCATCTTGTACAATCCTTTCAATCCCTTTTAATGCTGTGATTAAGTCGTTTGCTGTAACTGTGTTTGTTAATCCGCAAACTATCATATCTTTTTCCGCAACTTCTAGGCCGTAAATAAAGGCATCTTGCATTGCAATAATATCGTTTTTACAAAAGAAGAGGTTATCCGCTCCATCAATAAAGTATTCGCTTACGCCAACGATTAGAGCTTTTGTAGTTCCCATGAGTGCACTTCCTTTTTAACGGACAGCCGAATAACTCTTTGCGTACTTGTAAATTTGCCGGGCGCAGTCAAGGCTCATTTTGCTGGAATCGTTGTGCTTAAGCCACGCATTCACGTTGCCGGGATTCAGTTTCAGGTCTGCATAAATACGATAATTCGTCAGATGTTTCTTTTGCTGAATCTCTACCACTCTGCGGTGAATCAGTTCTTTTGTATCATTGTCGGCAAGAGCAGCATCCCGGACGGAGCAATAACTGCGCCAGACTTTCAGATAGCCCTCCGACAGCTCTGCCGACTGGTTCTGCAAAAGCGCAAGTACCTGCTCCCTCGAATAGCGATTTGAAAGTCGTTCATACTCTGCAAGACACACAGGGTCTTTTGCATAGCGGAGCAGCAGATTTACTTTATCAAACACCAGTGCATAGAGGTACAGCGGCTCTTTCAGCCGTGGATTTTCATGTAAGCAGTTCGCCAGCTTGTGAATGCTGGCAGTCTGAACACCGGAAAGTTCCGTCACATACTGCTTCAAAAATCCCTCAAATGTCAGCTTCCTCACGGTCTCCATCTCTCCACATACTCCTGATACCGGATGTAGAAGTCCCGATACCGCCACTCATTCAGGATGCTGGCTTTCAGTTCGTCCTCATCTGTTGCAAGATGCTCCAGCAAATCCCAGTCTAGCGAGTTCCTCACAGCTTCGCTCTCCACGTCCGCCTTGTCGGTATCACGGAAAGAGCAAAGCTTTGCAATCACCAGATCTTCCAGACTGGGTGTGTAGAACTGAACCTTTGTGCCACCGAAGGGCAGCGGTTTCAAACGGTCGGGATAGTTATAGGGAAAATTGTCGATGTAGGCTTCCACATCCGTGTTGATATCGTACTTACCGAGCAAGCCGTACAGTTCTTTCGGAACGCTCAAGGCATCAATGTCATGGGTGGCACGGGTCAGTTTGCCCAGCAGAATGAACGCACTCCCGCCTACGATCACCATCTGATAGCGGTCGTTATTGTCGATCACCAGGTCTGCGTCTTCGTCCAGACGTTCCAGACGCTTGCGGAGGTCATCTAAAATCATCTTTCCCATAAAACAGCCTTTCGTATTTTCAATAATAGTATTTTCTAAAATTATTTTACAGGAAGGAAATCTGATTGTCAAGCACAAATCAACGACATTTCATACAATTCACACTACCATGTTGTCAGTCCACATCTCACACTGGCTAATGACCGTGCTGATTGCCGTATCATAATCTTCCGGTGGATACTTATATTTTTTCAGCAAGTGCTTCACCATCTTACGCATACTCGCACGGGCAGTTTCTTTTTTCTGCCAGTCTATCGTCCGATTTTTGCGCAGCATTTCCGTAAGTTCTCTGGTCAAGTCAATCAATTCATTATTTTGATAGAAGTCCTTTATGTTTTCCGGCTTTGTCAGAGCATCGTAAAAAGCCAGTTCTTCCTGCGTCAAGCCCAGCTTTTTACCGTTGTTATACAGTTCTGTAATCTCCTGTGCCGTTTTCAGAAGTTCCTTGATGACCTCCTCGTTTGTAATCAAGCCATTGTAGTAAGAGTTCATCAACTGTGTAATCTTTTCTGAAAACTTCTGAGACTGCACAACATTTGTCCGTTTATATAGTGAAACTTGCTCTGCCATAAGTTTTTTCAAAATTTCTACGGCAATGTTCTTTTCTTTCATTTTTGAAATTTCATCCAACACCGCCGGGTCAAACAGGCTGATATTTTCATCTGCCTTCTTACTGTCAAACAAACTGATAACACCTTGACTCTGGATGCTTGCTTTCAGCAGTTCATTGATTTGAGCATTGATTTCTTTCAAAGAAAGTGTCTTGCCGCCACTCCCACCATAGGTGATCTTCACCACCGTAGAACGGACTGCTTCCATGTAGGCCGCTTCATGTCGCTCCTGCTCCGTGGTCATGCTGGAACACAGCGAATGCGACTGTTTCAGCAACAGAGCTTCTCGCAGGAACAGATCTTTGCGCTTGGGTGCTTTTGCATCCAGAACAAAGTTTACGCCGCCAGTGACCAGCTTTGCCATCATCAACGGAGAACCGCCAATAAATCCGCTGAAATCAAAACCGTGCAACAAATCTTTGCACACCTGAAGCTTTTCCTGAAACTTCGGATATGCAACTTTGGCAATGTCCATATCACCATATCGGGACTGGTCACGCTTGGTATACTCCTTCATAGCGGCTTTGAGGGCAGATGCAATGCCAACGTAATCTACAATCAAGCCGCCCTCTTTGTCCTTAAACACGCGGTTGACACGCGCGATGGCCTGCATCAGATTGTATCCGTGCATTGGCTTGTAAACATACATCGTAGCCAGTGAAGGCACATCAAAACCTGTCAGCCACATATCCACAACAATGGCAATCTTCATCGGGTCATCGTTGTCTTTGAATTTCCTGGCAAGTTCTTCTTTGTGAGATTTTGTACCGATGATTTCTTTCCAATCCTCCGGGTCATTGTTGCCACCCGTCATAACTACGCCGATTTTTTCATTCCATGTCGGGCGCAGCTCCAGAAGTTTCCGATAAATCTTCATCGCAATCGGGCGCGAATACGCCACAAGCATCGCCTTGCCCGTCAAAAGATTAGCGCGGTACTTTTCGTAATGGTTGACAATATCTTCGCACAGGGATTGAATGGTAGAATCTGCCCCCAGCACACTCTCCATCTGTCCCAACATCTTTTTGCTTTTTTCAATCGTTGCAACGTCCGATTGCTGTTCCAGTGCATCGTAGGTCGCATCTATCAAGGCCAGTGTATTCTGGTCAAGGTGGAGTTTGATAACGCGACTCTCATAGTAAACTGGACGCGTTGCGCCATCTTCTACAGCCTGCGTCATATCGTAAATATCGATATAATCACCAAAAACTTCACGCGTATTTCTATCTTTTGCCGAAATAGGTGTTCCTGTAAAGCCTATGTAAGTTGCATTCGGCAGGGCATCATGAATGATACGGGCATTGCCAATGACCGTATGTGCTTCTTTTTCACCCTGTTCATTTTCTTTGATGACAATTTTTTCATCAAAACCATACTGTCCACGGTGGGCTTCATCCGCCATCACCACAATATTTCTCCGTTCGGACAGCGGCTTTTCGCCACGCTCAAACTTAAACATCGTGGTGAAGATAATGCCGTTTGCTTCTCGGCCATCCAGCAGCTTGCTTAGATTGTCCTTGCTGGTTGCCTGTACAGGTGTCTGACGCAGGAAAGGTGCGCACTTGGCAAACTGCGTGTAAAGCTGGTCATCAAGATCAATGCGGTCAGTCATCACAACGATGGTGGGGCTATCCAAAGCCTCTTGCAGCAAATGGGCATAGAATACCATCGACAGCGATTTCCCGCTGCCCTGCGTATGCCAGAACACACCACCCTTGCCATCCGTTTTAGTAGCAATCTTGGCCTTTTCGATAGCTTTTCGCACTGCAAAATACTGGTGGTATCCAGCCAAAATTTTAATCGGCTTCTGCCCATCGCCGGAAAACAGGATAAAATTTTTCAGAATGTCCAGTAACCGTTCTTTCTGGAACATTCCCTCATAGAAGGTGTCAAACTGTGCATACGCAGTATTTTCGTAATCGCCATCTTTCGTTTTCCACTCCATAAAACGGTCAAGTCCAGAAGTGATTGTTCCCGCCTTATTGGTCGAAAGGTCGCTGATTACGCAGACTGCATTATAGTAGAACATCGAAGGAATGTCCTTCATGTAATTTCGAATCTGATTGTATGCGTTTTCTGCACCCACTTCGTCCTTGGAAGGACTCTTCAGCTCCATCAAAACCAGCGGCAGGCCATTGATAAACAGAATAATATCTGGGCGGCGGTTGTTTCCGTTTTCCACAAAGGTATATTGGTTTACCACATAGAAATCATTTTTGTCTGCATCTGCATAATCAATCAGCTTTACTACCGAAGACCGTTCTTCACCCTTGACTGCGTATTTGACCGTAATACCGTTTTGCAGATAGTCCATAAAAATAATATTCTTCTGCAACAGGCTTCCCGCATCAAAATCATTCAGTTTCAGGATGGCTTCATCAATTGCCACAGCCGGAAGGCTGCGATTCAGCCGCACCAGACAATCCCGCAAAACATCGTCCAGCAGAGGGCGGTTGTAATCTGTTCGGTTCATATCAGGAGCATAAATGTGGGTGTAACCCATATTTTCAAATAGCTCTATGACCGCTTGTTCAAAGGTATCTTCGGTAAATGAAAGCATGATTTTTCTCCTCAACTATTATCCGAAGTTGCTGTATTCGATTCTTGCTCAATGGCATTCACAATCTTTGTAACGATAGAATGCGCCGCTCTTTTTGCCACCGCGCGTCCCATCGGCGTACCATTATCCAATGTATCCGTTAGTGCCAATCGAACTTTACTGAGTCCAATTTCCTTACGATACCAATCCGGCATCAAATTCTTTTGAATTGCAACGTAACAATCATCAAAAATTTCTGGATGCACAGCATTATGCAATGCTTCTCGAATAATCTCGTCCACTTTATCGTCTGAAACATCTAAATTGCGCACTTCTTTAATACTTGTTATCGGAACTTCTGTTTTCACAAACCGATCAACCATAGGCTTTTGCGTGTTCGCATAATTGCTTTTAATATATGCCATCTGGTGCTCAAGTTCCGGGAACAGCGTTCCTTCGTTGATATTGTAAAAACTCAGTTCCTCTAAAATCGCGTCTTTTCTTCCCGCTGGTATTCTAAAACTTTGTAGTTCAAACTCGTCTTGAACATCGCTATATGCCCGTTTAACAATGCTCTGTCCGATTTTTTCTTTAAGCTGAACATTATATTTTCCGCAGATTAAAAAAGAACCGCTTTGCCGCACCAATCTTTCATTATTCAAATTGGAAATCACAAAATAATTTCTTTGAATAATCGAAAGCAAGCTTTTATACTCACTTACCCTGCACTCTTCTACTTCTTTATCTGTATAAATTCCATACTTATTCAAATCCGAAAGCAGCTTTTCTAATGTATAATCGCCCGAAATCTCATGGCTCGCTAAATATGCCAGCACTTTAATCTCTATGTCGCTATAACTTTTTCCGTAGTCGCGCTTGTAATAGATTTTCCCATCGGTCGGCGGCAATAATGCAGTTTTACCGTCAGTTATCTTTTTCTCTTGATTGTTTTGGCAGGCAAAATACAGTGCCACCAGCGGATTCTCCGTCACATCCAATAGTCTTGTTGGCAACCCATAGTGTTGCAATTTTGCGAGCTTTTCAAAATCTGTTGTCAACTTTCTGAAGTCGTCAGGATTCCGTGTGTAAGCTGCGTTTATCAATTCTGCTTCATGTGGCAGCATCCCACCACGGAACACTCCCGGCATGACATTCCATTCGTTGCTGGCCTGTCCACGGAAGAAATAGTGTTTTGTGCTTACTTCTGCGCCTTCTTCTTTCTTTATTGTTTCCTTTATATCAGAAATGTAGGTTAGGTAGCTATTAAGGTTTGTAACAACGCATTCCTTCGGATTTCTTGTCTTAGCATTATCAAAATCTTCCATATTATCCCTTCATTTCTTTTATAAACGATAATTTAGCGGCTTAAAGCTGGATATCACGCACATCAATTTCCCCGGACATAATCTTTGGCAAAAGGGTATTTCTAAGAGCGGTGAGTTTTCGATCCTCAATTCGATTTGAAATAATCAAGTCAAAAAGTGGTTTTATTGAGGCACCAATTCGCTTATAATCGTATTTAGAGGGAATAATTACTTCTACCTTTTCAAGTTCTTCCCTTTTGATATGCCCCATAGTTGTTGCCTTATCTGCTGCAACAGCAATGAATCTGTCAAGATGATGTGCTGTCCACAAATAATAGAACCACTTGTCATAGTTATTCGAGGTCACTTTGAAAAGATGCTGATTTAATCCACAGGTTCCGCCACACCAAATATCAACCAAAAGACTACCCGACCAAGAAAATATAATATCTCCATCATGAATAATATACTCCGACTTGATACTGGGTGAGCAAAGCTCGCTGCTGGCATCGCAAATACCTTGTCTTAATTCTTTGATTTTTAATACGGGAAGTCCTGTTTCACCATCTTTAGGACGGTATTTTTGCATTGCCAGCCCATTCAAATAGTCTGCAATGTCCAAAAGATTTCCAGTTTTCCATCCATCTGGAAAAAAATCAAGGTCAAGGAAGTTCTCAGAAAAAATTGCTTTTACCTGAGCATATAAATTATCGTTTACCTTTGCATTACATCTAATTTTTTCGCTGATGCTATTTGCGAATCCAACGATACTTTTTCTTTCTCGCTCACTCGGAATCGGAATCATTAGCTTTTGTAAAAAATCTAAATCAAATTTTCCCGCTCCAATTCCTGTAACTCCAACCTTTGCCATCAAATAATCTTTTTGCGACAACAACCAATAAAATATAAACTCGTTTTCCACTTCTCCATATGAATCCAGACACTTTATATCTTGATTGAAAGCCACATCTTTTTCAACTCTAGCAATTGGTATTCCATTAAAAAGACCGCTTCCTCGTGTAAGAAGTAAGATGCTTCCCTTCGGCGCAATCTTGCTTCCAGCTTTTAGCCCTTCTTCTGTTATAAACAAATCAGATGTGTCGATATTCTCCGTTTTCAATGTCTTTGCACTAATCCAAGGAATAGTTCCACCCCAATAATCATCTCTTTTTTTACTCGGTGTTCCTCCTGATGCAAAAGATACAAGCTCACCAAGTGGGCGATATGTCCATTTAGATTTCATACCCAATCGCCCCCAACTTCTCCTTAATTTCTGCTTCCAGCTTATGTGACTGCTTGAACAAATCCGAAAGTTCAGAAGTCAGCCGAGCCATTTTTTCTTCAAACGATTCACCATCATCTTCCTGTTCCTCAACACCAACATAACGACCCGGCGTTAAAATATAATCCTGCTCTGCAATTTTCTCCGTATCAACAACTGCGCAGAAACCTTTTACATCTTCCAGTGTACCACTAACATAAGCATTGTAGGTATCGGCAATCTTTTTAATATCCTCATCGGCTAGTTCCCGCAACTTACGGCTCACCATAACGCCCATCTTCCGGGCATCAATAAACAGCGTTTTACCAGCCTGTTTCTTGCGCTTGGAGATAAACCAAAGCGAAACCGGAATCTGTGTGGTATAGAAAAGCTGTGTCGGCATGGCAATGATGCAATCCACAAGGTCAGCATTCACAATATTTTTGCGGATGTCACCTTCACCGCTAGACTGAGAGGAAAGAGAACCATTTGCAAGCACCATACCCATGCGGCCGCCCGGTGCAAGATGATAAATCATGTGCTGAAGCCATGCAAAGTTGGCATTGCCAGCCGGCGGCATACCATATTGCCAACGCACATCATCTTTGAGCTGCTCTGCGCCCCAGTTGGACAGGTTGAACGGCGGATTTGCCATGATATAATCTGCGCGCATGGTGGGGTGCTGGTCGTCAAGGAAAGTGTCAGCCGCATACTTGCCGAGGTCAGGTTCGATTCCACGGATGGCAAGGTTCATTTGTGCCAGCTTCCATGTGGTCGGGTTGGAATCCTGTCCGTAAATCGAAATATCGTTGATGTTGCCGCTGTGGTTTTCTACAAACTTTGCCGACTGCACAAACATACCACCGCTGCCACAGCAAGGGTCATATACACGCCCCTTGAACGGTTGCAGCACTTCTACCAGCGTCCGCACAACACAGGACGGCGTAAAGAACTCGCCTCCGCGCTTTCCTTCCTGCTCTGCAAACATCGACAGACAGTATTCATAAGTGCGTCCCAGAATGTCCTTTTCGCTGCCGTGTTCAATCATTTTGATGTTCGTAAACAGGTCAACGACTTCGCCCAACCGCCGTTTATCCAGTTCCGGGCGTGCGAAATTTTTCGGCAGGATATCCTTCAGGCGCACGTTTTCTTTTTCGATAGCGCGCATTGCATCATCGATTACCTGACCGATTTCCGGGTCATGTGCCTTTGCAGAAACATCGCTCCAACGCGCACCAGCAGGCACAAAGAAGATTCCCTCCGATGTGTACTCGTCACGATCTTCCTCAAAGCCATCACCGTCTGCAACCAGCTGATTGTACTTATCTTCAAAACGATCCGAAATATATTTCAGGAAAATAAGACCAAGGACGACACCCTTATACTCTGAAGCATCCATATTGCCCCGAAGCACGCAGGCAACATTCCAAATCTGCTTTTCGAATCCAATGTCGGCGGTGTTTTTCTCTGCCATGGTTCAATACCTCCGTTTTAGCTCAACAAATTCTGCTTTGAGTATAGCACAGATGTGCTGATTTTCCAATTTGTGCACACAAATTCTTTGTAAGATGCTTCAATTTCCGGCAGATAAGTCCTACTATCACAACTTTATCGCAATAAATTTCACAAAACTATCTTGACGCGCCCTGCAAACCATGATATTCTCTGTCACAAATCCCACCGATTTTTGGATTGGTTTGAAACCATCCACAAGATGTGGTCGTGTTCATTTTGAACACTGCCTCGCCGTGGATCATCCCTGAAAGATTAACCGCCCCGCAACACACCCGATTCATTTTGCCGCCGATTCACCCCGACAAAATCCATCGCTGCGCTGCTTGGGCGGTATTTTTCTTTATGGGAAACGTACCTTGAAAATTTCATAAGCCGACCGGACGTGATACCGACTTTTCGTCAACGCCGCTGCAAAACAGGGGCAGGAACTTCGTTCGGAGCAAACGGTGACCCACATACATGAGCAGCACAACCTCTACTTATTTTTACGCCTTAACAATTCGGAAACAATTACCCGGAAACAATTTTGAGCGCAGCGGTAGAGGGCAAGAACCGTCCCGTGGCCACAAATTTTCAATT
>ENA-ORPH01003523-ORPH01003523.1-human-gut-metagenome-genome-assembly--contig:-NODE-3523-length-11420-cov-5.831148_pt1 | contig 11420 bp, 7 predicted proteins | sample MGYA00242142_ERZ509074 | MGnify/ENA primary metagenome ERZ509074 (study PRJEB26280, sample SAMEA2338724) | human gut metagenome | biome: human gut; feature: human-associated habitat; material: faeces... | reverse complement strand
TTATTAGTCGCCATATACTTATGCGACTATCGTAAAAAGGGTTTCTGACGCCCTGCGCCCGCAGTTGCAAACGCACCGTGATGATAACAAACTTTTGCCGAACCGACAAGCGCAACATGGACAAGCAAAGACATTAAAACTTTACTTTTCAAAAACGGGTATTTATCCTTTAACACATTACAATTTTTAATGTTGTTTTAAGAAGGGCAGAAATGGCGGGCAAAAATAACGCGAACATCGGTTTTGAAAAGCGTTAGCAAAAATTCTTTCAAAAAGAAATTCAGCATTATCCAGGAACACACCCATATAGTAGCTTTAGAATAAAAAAACGACTGTTATTAACCTATTGCAAGCGCCAATCAGCTTCTCTATACTTTTCAAATATTTTTTGAGGAAGCTTTGAAATGAATGACATACAGCGAATAATAGAGCAAGCTCTTTCCTTACGCGCACCACAAAAGGAGAGCTTGGATTTATTGGCTCAAATTACGGAAAAGATCGTTCTAAGCAAGGAGGTTTCACTTGATGAAGCGTTGGCTTTGGTTCAAGAAGTTTGTCCGTCTGTCAAGAATTTCGAACGAGATTTTCCGTGTCTTTGTTTTTCGATTGCCACAGGTGTCGGGAAAACCCGCTTGATGGGAGCGATGATTGCGTATTTGCATGCAGTCAAAGGCATTAAAAATTTTATGGTCTTAGCCCCCAATTTGACGATTTACAACAAGCTGAAAACTGATTTTACACCTAACACGCGGAAATATGTTTTTCCGGGACTAAGAGCGTATGTCGGTACGCCGCAAATCATCACCGGAGACGATTTTGAACAACGGAATTTATTTAACTGTTCAAGAGATGATTCGGTTACGATAAACATTTTCAACATTTCAAAGATTGATTCGGATAAAGATTCGAAAGGAACGCCGCGCATCCGTCGTATGTCCGAGATTTTAGGGCAATCTTATTTTGATTATCTGTCCGATTTAGACGATTTAGTTTTGATTATGGACGAGGCACATCGTTATCGGGCGAAGGCGGGAATGACCGCCATTAATGAATTAAAACCTGTTTTGGGTATCGAATTGACAGCGACGGCGAAATCCACGGGAACAAAAGCTCAGGCTTTTAAAAACATCGTTTATGAATATAATTTGGCACACGCCATTCATGACGGCTTTGTAAAAAAGCCGGCCGTTGTCGGACGTAATGATTTTGATAAAAAACTTTACGGCGACGACAAATCCGAAGAATTGGAAGATTTAAAAATAAAAGATGGGATCAAAATCCACGAAAGTCTAAAAACAGAATTACAGGTTTATGCCGACAATAAAAAAACGCGATTAGTTAAACCGTTTATGATGATTGTTGCTGAAAACATTCGACACGCGGAAAAAATCGAAGCAAAAATCAAAAGCAACGATTTTGAAGAAGGTCGTTACAAAGATAAGGTTATTGTCGTTAATTCCAAACAGGGCGGAGAACTCAAAGACGAAGTTTTACAACGTTTGTTGGCGATTGAAGACGCGAACGAACCGACCGAAATTGTCATTCACGTCAACATGCTGGGCGAAGGGTGGGACGTGAACAATCTTTATACAATTGTGCCGTTGCGAGCCGCCAATTCAAAAATTTTAGTCGAACAATCCATCGGACGCGGCTTACGTCTTCCTTTTGCTTCGCTGACGGGGGTTGATATCATTGACCGTTTGCACATTATTGCGCATGAAAAGTTTAACGAGATTATTGACGCGGCGAATAAAGGGGAGCTCGAGTTCCAGAAAGAATACCTTGATGATGACAACGATTTCTGGGGAAAAATTGCTGAAATCAACCACAGCATGCTTGATTCAGAAGTTGCAAGCGGAAACGTTATCGCGACCAGATTGACCGGAACACAGACGGAATTGCCCGTTTTTACAAACGAAGTCAAACAGCAAATCGGTGAAAAAGTTCGTGAAGCGATTGATGATATCAGTCGCTATGTTTTAACGCCGCAAGAACTGACCAGCGAAGAAAATCAGGAAAAAATCGTTGAACTGACGCGCAGTAAAATTCAAAGCCTTCAACAAGATCAATCGTATCTTTTGATTCGTTCGACTTTGGACGTCCCTGAAACGGTTAGAAGGTATACGGAAAAGCTTATTGAGTTGAGTATTGATATTCCCCGCATTAAAATCACTTTTGATCAAGAGGGGGACTTTACCTTTGACGATTTTGACATTGACGTATCAGATTTCAACGGCTACCGCCCCGTCCCGCAAAAGCTTCTGGTCAGCGAGTTGCTTGACAAGAAAAAACGAGCGGAAATAAATGCGGATTTTATCGACCGTTATTCTGATATAACCCATTATTTGTTAATTCCTTTAATGGAAAAGCAGGAAATCGCCTACCATAAAATGTCGGATCAACTTTTTAAATGGATCGGTCAAGTTATCGGGCATATTACCTCTTATTCGGGTAGCGAATTGGATACACGTAAAATTTTATATTTTTATAATGAAGAAATCGCTGACAAAATGTATCGGCAGATCAAAGCGCATAAACGCGATGCTCCTCTTGTGATGAATGTAAAAGTCGCCGGCTGTTTTGCTTCCATGACAACGACGTCTTATAAGTACAAGACTATTCCCGGACAAGAAGCGCTTGATTTCAGGACACACATAAGCGACAAGCATAAAATAAAGGAGCTGTTTTTTACGGGATTTGACAAGTGTTTGTTTTCGAAACAGCGCTTTGATTCTGTAACGGAAAAAGACTTTGCGCAACTATTGGAACGCACGCCGCAAGTTTTAAAATGGTTTAAAATCAATGATGATCGAGCGAAAGAATATTTCGACATCAAATATTTTAACACGCGGGCAAACGAAAAAAGGTATTATCTGCCAGATTTTATTGTTGAAACGACAGACGGAAAATACATGATTGAAACAAAAGCCGAAAAAGACATGGACGCAAAAGACGTTCTTGCGAAAAAAGACGCGGCGGTAAAGTGGTGCGAGATTGCGACCGGTTTTGAAAAAGAGCACAGCGGCAAAAAGTGGCATTATCTCTTAATCCCGGACACGACCATCGTTTCCGACCGCAGTTTTGAAAAACTTGCGCAAAACTTTGAGGTACTGTAAGAGACATGGAACCGAGCTGTCTTGATGAAATGCTAAGTAGTTTTTTAAACTGTTTTCTGTTTGATAAACTATGGTGGAAAGATTATGGAATTCCGCTAATCGGAACGGTGGGAATCCCTTTGGTCGTATGGATATTAACCCGTTACTATGGCGCGGATAAGGCGGAGGAAAGAAAGGAGCTGCGACAACTTAGAGATAATCTTACTTTTTTAAAAGCTATTATCCGTGAGAATACTAAGAAATTTTTAGCATTAAGAGAACGAACAGCGGCCGTTGTTGATATAGAAAGCAGACAAGAAGGATTTGTCGTTCAACAGGAACTAGAACTTATATTCAGCTCGCTAATCGTCACTGATTATTTTGAAATTGTAGACATTGAAAAATATGCTTCTTGCTCAAGATATGATCCTCAGTTTATATCTAACTTAATTCTATTAAAAAACATTGTTCAAATGTTACATCTGAAAATAGAAACAAGAAACAGTAAAATGAAATCCGTTGGATCAATAGATGAGCTTACAAAAGACATCCCGGGTAGTATTAATATTTTGAGGCATGATTGCACAGAAAATGAAGAGTTCTATCAGGAAATCAATAATGTAATTCTTAAAAGCAAAAATCTTATTTCAGAAATACAGCTTATCGAAAAAGTATTATGTGTTTCAGAGACAGATTTACAGCAATTTACAAATAATGATTTACAGTTGTTTGAAAAAATTGAGCAAGAATATACTACCTATATAAAATGTAAAGGAAACATCTAATGACTAATGAAGAGTTGGAAAATAAGATTGCCGAAAAGTTTGTTAGTATAATGCGAAAGCTTCGTAATCTTGTTGTCGGACATTTGACGCAAGACTGTCCGCCATGTTTTAAAACTGTTGTTATGGCTTGTATGAAAATGATGGACGAAGAAAAAATTAACTTTACGATGTCTCCGGAAGAACAGCGGGCTACAAATGAGATGTTCCTTAAACTTAATGTGCCCGATGGAATACGATTGGTTCCTAATTTTTCTGGTGGCAATGAAACTCTCAGACAGCTTGATGCCAGTTTAAAGAGGTTAAAAAACAAGCAACAACTCATAAGTTATTATAATTTATTGGATATGATAGATACTTTGCTTGATGCCAAAGATATTTATGACAAATTAGAAACTCTTAATGAATTAACTTTAAAAATAGAACAGGAATGTGATCAAGGAAGCAAACAATGACCAATAAACTGCAAAGACTGGAATTGACGTGGCCGGGGAAGGATGAACGGATTAATCCCGAACCGCGGATTTTGTTGGAAGACAAAGAAAAATCATATTCCAAGCCTGCGGTCAAGACAGACCTGTTGGAAAACAGTCCGCAACCGACGTTTGACAACATGCTGATACACGGGGACAATTTGTTGGCGTTGAAAGCCTTGGAACAGGACTTTGCGGGCAAAGTCAAATGTATCTATATCGATCCGCCCTACAACACCGGAAACGCTTTTGAACATTACGACGACGGCTTGGAACATTCGATATGGCTCTCTTTGATGCGGGATCGGTTGGAAATTTTGAGAAGACTACTTACAGAAGATGGTAGCATTTGGATTTCTTTAGACGATAACGAACAGGCGTATTGTAAAGTTTTATGCGATGAAATTTTCGGTCGTCAAAATTTTGTATGCAATGTGATATGGGAAAAAAAGTTTTCTCCTCAAAATGATGCCCGATGGTTGTCAGATAGTCACGATTTTATCTTGGTTTATGCAAAAGACAAAGAAAGCTGGAAGATAAATCTTTTGCCCCGTTCAGAAACTATGGATGCGCGATATAAAAATCCAGATAATGATCCTCGTGGACCATGGACATCAAGTGATTTTACCGCTAAAACTTATTCTAAAACAGGCGATTTTGTTATTACCTTACCGTCAGGTAGAGAAGTTAGGCCTCCAGAAAGTCGTAGTTGGATTACCAACAAAGAAACATTTGAAAAACTTGTAAAGGATAACAGAATTTGGTTTGGTCCTAAAGGTGATGGTGTTCCTCGTTCAAAGAAATTTTTATCAGAAGTCAAGCAGGGCATGACAGCCATGACTATTTGGAAATTTACAGAGGTCGGACATAATCAAGAAGCAAAAAAGGAAGTCAAACAATTTAATGAAAAAGATCCGTTTCCAACACCAAAACCGGAAAGATTAATTCAGCGTATATTGTTTTTAGCTTCCAATCCTGGAGATTTGGTTCTAGATAGTTTTCTCGGTTCAGGAACAACGGCGGCTGTTGCACAAAAAATGGGGCGGCGTTGGATCGGTGTCGAAATGGGAGATCACGTTTACACACATTGCCTTCCCCGTTTGCAAAAAGTGATTAATGGTGACGATCAAAGCGGCATTACCAAAGCGGTGAATTGGCAAGGCGGCGGCGGTTTCAAGTTTTATGAACTCGCTTCCTCTTTAATTGTCAAAGACAAATACGGTCAACAGATCATTTCCGATAAATACAACGCGGAAATGTTGGCGGAAGCGATGTGCAAAGTTTTGGATTACCACTATCAACCGGATCCTTCCGTTTATTGGAAACAGGGATATTCTTCGGAAAAGAGCTTTATTTTTACAACGACCGCCAGCTTGCAAGAAACATCGTTGGATAAAATGGCGGAAGAAATCGGAGACAACAATCTGTTGATATGTTGCAGTGCGTTTTCGGGCAATCCGAAGGCTCATTCAAATATTTCTGTAAAAAAAATCCCCGCCGCCATTTTGAAAAAATGTGAATGGGGTATGGAAGGCTATCCTTTGAATTTATCAAATTACACTCCCGACGATCCGGAGTTCGATTTTGAAGAGGAAGAATAAAATGGGAATTTTAGCGGATAATTTTAAAAATCATAGCGTTCATCGGGCAGTTGACACGACCCTTAATTACATCGACACCCTTAAAAACGAAACCAGTTTAACAGATTCTCAGAAAGACTCCTTAGCTTCCTATGAACAACTCATAATATATGCGAAATATGTTTTAAATAATTGTGTTACACGAACGGTTCCAACGCAACTTTTAACAAATTTAGAATCAAATATAGTTAATTTGCAAAACAGTAATATTAAAAATATTGAAGCGACATATGATTTATATACTGACATAATGGATAATTTATCAAAGATACCTGTATATAACGACAAAAATATTACAAAAGCCTCTATTGGAAAAATAATTGACAATTTTAATAGCGATAAAGAAAAAATTCAAAAAGATATATCTGATGAAATAAATAAGTTTCAACAATCACAAAAAGAAGAAATAGAAAAGTGGAGAAAAGAGAAAGAAGATTTAGAAAAAGAAATCACCACACTAAAAAAAGAAAATGAAGATCTTAATGATGAGCTTAGTACATTATCTCAAACGATTTCTTCTGAAAACACCAGACTAACGAATATTATTTTAACATTTCAAAATAATTATGATAAAAAAATGGATGATATCAAAATCTCTTTTAATCAAATCCAGTCTGATATAACAGATAATTTCGATACTTTTTTTGAAGAAAGCAAAAAGAAAGCAGATCTGTTATATATATATATGCAAGAAAAGCAAAGAGACGTAGAGAGCTTGTGGGGTATCATAGGAAAAGCCTCTGTCTCAGGAAGCTCCCAAAACTATGCTAATCGCGCTAAAAATTTCGCCCATTGGATGACCGCAGCAGCCTTGTTGCTTATGCTAAGCACTGTTGTTTTTCTATCTGTTCTCTTTTACATAGACATAACTTCGCCTAATTTTAATCCTATGAACCTATTATACAGAATACCCCTAGGCTTCACATTATTGTTACCCGCTTGGTATTGTGCAAACATAGCCAACAAACAACGCAACCGTGAATTTCAACTACGTGATTTTGAAATTAAAACGGCAGGACTGGAACCCTTTATAGAAAATATGAAGATGGTAAAATACAATGAAAAAGACGGCGAAGAAAACAAAAAAGATGAAACTAAATTAGAGTTGGTTAAAAACATCTTCCAAAATGATTTGGACAAGAAAAAAGTTGATGATAAAAATATCATTATTCCAAAAGATATGCTCGAATTGCTGAAATCATGCTTGGAAAATTGGTCAAAAATAAATGGAAAATAAAAGAAACAGATTATGAATTCATCCCCACTGTAAACATGACATGTAAAACAACCAACACAGATTTTGAATTTGACGAGGAAAAGGAGTAAATAGATGTTTCGGAAAGATAGACGACAAATTTTTCCTCAGTTTAGCAAAAATGCTGTTAATAAAGCGTCCAAAAGTATTTCTCTCGCTTTGAATGAAGGGCGAGAAATCGATAAAAACGATGAAGAAATCGTCGAAAATTGGCGTGCATCTCACGCTCATATTTTAAATACATGGCAAGTAATTCTCAGAGATAGAATTGGTAATAAAAAAATATATTTTGCTCAACGACATAAAAGAAGAAGTACGATATACAAGAAACTAAAACGTTATCCGAAGATGCTGTTAGCAAGGATGCATGATATTGCCGGGTGTCGTCTTATATTTAAAAACGAAAATGATATGATTTCATATATAAAGGGGCTTCATCTAAATAAGAACTTTCACCATGAACGAAGGGAAGGTCAATATAAAGATTATATCGCAGAGCCAAAAGAAAGCGGCTATCGGGGGATTCATGATGTCTATGCCTATAAAAGTCGCCAAGGAAAAGACCGGTCGGATAAATGGGATGGGCTTTTAATTGAAATCCAATATAGAACAATTTATCAGCACGCTTGGGCGACAGCTGTAGAAGTCGCCGGTTTTTTGACAGGAGATAATACAAAGCTTGATGAAGGAAGTGAAGACCAAAAGGAATTTTTTAGATATGCTAGCGAGATTATAGCACGTGTATATGAAAACAAAAAATCCTGCAAAGCTACTCTTTCCAACAATGAGTTAATTGAAGGATTTAAAGAATTAGAAAAGAAAACACATCTTCTGATGATATTAAAACAATTAAAAATGGTTATAACAAATCCATCAAAATATACAAATAATTCTATACTGAGATTTTCTATAAAAGATAATCATCAATATTTAACTGTTTACTCGTTTCATTCTTCAAATGATGCTACGAGCGCATACTTTAAAATGGAAAAAGATTTTCCGGCAGATGATATTGTTCTTGTAAAAGCAAAAAATAAAAAAAATCTGGAAAATTCTTTTAAAAATTACTTTGGAGATACAAAAGACTTCGTTGGATATATTGAAGAAGGGATAAAAAAACTATCTAATTAGCCACGCTCCAACTGACATCGAAAACAGTTTCGGTTGAATGTTGTGTTTTTATTGTCCGTTTTTTTGCCGCTGACAAACGGGCGAATTTCTTGTCCAAATCATTTTCAATATCAAAAGAATTGAAGTCGTTATTGTCGTTTTCTTTTTGCAACCGCCGGATCTCTTCATCAAGCGCCAGTTTCTTTTCAAAATTTTTCTCCATCTTAAACTGACGCTTCAAATTGATGATTTTGTTTTTCATCTTATTTCCTTTCAGGTGAATCGCCTGTTTTTCATCGATCAACCAACGGTTCAATTTGTCGATTTCCGATTTCAGCAATTCTTCCGTCCGGCGTTTTTCGTTTTTTTCCCGTTTTTTTAAGTCTTCTTCGTGCAAACGTATCAAAAATTCGTGATATCTGGCTGTCGTTTCCTCTTTGACGCCGATCACATTATCAAAAATTTCCGTAACCGGTATGTTCAACCGTCCACCGTTCGCGTCTATAATCGTTGATAATAAATAAAAAGCTTTTTGTGGCGCGGTCGTATGGATCAAAGACATTTTTAATCGACCGCTCCGTCCGTGTTTTAGCTGCTCTCCTGCTTTTAAAATTAAATGGACGGCTGATGATGTCAGCGACAAAGCCTCGCTTAAAATGCACTGACCGAATTCGCTGTCGGGATTATACGGCGTCGCTGAACGCTTTAACGCTTTACGTTCTTGCGGTGATAAAAAACGGGTGTTGTCGCGCTTTGAAAAGTCCAATCTGAAACTGAAATCGTTTGCAAATTTGATTTCTGTCGGCAAATGAAACACTTGTTCCTTAAATCGGCCGAAAAGATGCTCCCTGTCGTTGATAAACAGTTCCGGATGATTCTTGTTTAACATCAATACCGTTAAATCCCAAAAAATACGTTTACGCCTTTCCAGATAATCTTCCACCCGATCTTTCATTAAATGCAGCTTTTCCTGTGTTGTCGGATTCAGGTTTTCCAAAACAAGTTGTTTTGTTTCTTCCAACTTTTCTTCGCGTTTAACACCTAAGCTCGCCTGTAACTCGTCAAACGCGCGGTTGATTTCCTCAGTTGTCCGGCAAAGCTCAAAAATAGACGCAACCGTTTTTTCAAAATCAACACCGTCCGACAGAGTCCCCAAAATCTCATCACTTGCTCCGAAAACACCGTCAAATAATTTAAATTTATCTCGTAAAATCTCATACAAACGAATGTCCGCAACATTCTTTTTATTGATAAAATTAATAATGACAACATCACACTTTTGACCGTAGCGATGCACACGTCCGATCCGCTGTTCCACCCTTTGCGGATTCCACGGCAGATCATAATTAACTAACAAAGAACAAAATTGCAGGTTAAGACCTTCTGCCGCCGCTTCCGTTGCTATCATGATTTCCGCATCTTCCCGAAACGCCGTAACCAAAGCTTTTTTCATATCGTTGGATCGTGATCCAGTCAGTTCCGAAGAATGATTTTCAATAAAGTTGTTATATATCCTGTTACACAATGGCGAATTGTTCTGCCCGTTAAATGTAACGATTTTATTCTTAAAGCCGTTGGCGGATAAATAGTCATACAGGTAATTCAACGTCCTGTTGCTTTCAGTAAAGATAATGACTTTGCGAAGTCCGCCTTTTTCCTTTATTTTTTCAAAACCTTGCTGTATCGCTTCAATCAGCTTTTCCGTCTTTCCGTCCACTTTAATTTCAGAGGCGGCATCAATCAGTTTCTGTAAAAAGGCTTTTTCAGCCTGAATCTCGGCTAAAAAAGGTTGGCTTGATACATGGGGGACAGACGTTTTAATCTCCGTTTCATCTGCGTAAACGTCTAATAAATCGGTATCGGCTAATAAAGTCTGTAATCCCGTTTCGTTCATAACGCCGGACTTTTCCATTCCCGACAAACGATCCATCAACCCTTCTAACGTTCCTTTCACTGCCGATGTCGATGAACTCATCAATTTACGAATCATAAGGACTATCAACGTCCTAAAACGCGTTGTTATTGCTATTTTTGAAAGATCTTTTACATACGCTGATACGTTTTTATACAACTCTTCTTCGGCAGGAGTGGGATCAAAAGCAACGGTCATTGCTTCTCTGTTTGTGTATTTGATATACTCCAAAACATCTTTGCGCAAAGTTCGATGTAAAACGGATTTTAAACGGTCTTTCAATTCATTATGTCGACGTTCCGAATACAAATAGTTTTCCATAAATGCGTATTCGTTGCCTAAAATGCTCGGGTCGATAATCGAAACTAACGAAAAAATATCCATAAGCGAATTCTGAATAGGGGTTGCCGTTAACAACAGCTTTTTCCTGTTCAAAAAAATTTCGTTAATCTCGCTTGCGATTTTTGTTTTCCCTTTGTAGAAATTACGCAACTTATGCGCTTCGTCAATAACAACTAAATCCCATTCAACCGATTTGAAAACGGATTTAAGTTGAACCGCACAATTATATGAACAAACGACAATCCCATGAAATTCCTTCATTTCTTCTTGGTAGTTTTTCGTATCAATCACACGAACAGGCAAATCAAACTTTTCCGTCAACTCGACTTGCCATTGCTGACATAAACTCGCCGGTGCAATAACCAGAATTTTCGTGTTACCTCGTGAAAAATATTCGGAAATAACAATGCCGGCTTCTATCGTTTTTCCCAGACCGACTTCATCGGCTAAAATAACACCTTTCGACAAAGGGGATTTCAATGCGAATAATGCCGCTTCGATTTGATGAGGGTTCAAATCGATTTTGGACGTTTCCAACGAACCGGATATGTTTCCTATATCCGATTGGTTGGCGGAAGAAAGTACTTCCAACGCCCAGTATTTTGCCTTTATATCGTTCGCATTTGTCATGCGAATAATTATATTGATTTTAAAAAAAAAGGAAACTTCTGTCTATTCTGTATTTCATAAATCATTTTACTGATTTTGTACGACGATAATTTTATACATGAAAACCACTCGGTTGTTGGGTGGTTGTTTTTTTACTCGCGAGGTGAAAACATGTATAAAAAGAAATTCAATAATTACAGCT
>ENA-ORPH01003521-ORPH01003521.1-human-gut-metagenome-genome-assembly--contig:-NODE-3521-length-11427-cov-3.571755_pt1 | contig 11427 bp, 8 predicted proteins | sample MGYA00242142_ERZ509074 | MGnify/ENA primary metagenome ERZ509074 (study PRJEB26280, sample SAMEA2338724) | human gut metagenome | biome: human gut; feature: human-associated habitat; material: faeces... | reverse complement strand
GGGGGTAATCAATAAAAAAAGAAACAAAAGGAATTAAAAAAGTGAAAAATCAAGCTTTCCTGCGGTGTCTAGGGGAATGTCAATCACGGCATAGCGATTCGCGCCGGGCAGGCTGAAATGCCACCATTCGGTCTGCAAGCGTTCAAAGCCGGCTTTTTCCATTAATGTGCAAAGCAATAATCTGTTTTGAATCGCTTCCCGCGGCAGGTCGGCACAAGCGTAATTCGCTTTTTGCAAATGTCGGAAATACGGTTCCGTAATCCCCTGTGACAGTTGTTTTGCGTATTCCGGCGTGTAAGCGTCCACAGCTGTCGGGAACGTCAATTCTTTGTCGTTTTCATCGGTCAGGCAGACGTCGACGGCGATACCGCGGCAATGCATGGAAAGTTCCGCCGTTTCGGCGAATAATCCCTTAACCGGCACGCGGGCGCTGAGGTAATCGTGCGCTACAGGCGGACGGTAAGCGTCAAAAATTTTCAGTTTCAAGCGACGTTGTTTCAGCGGCTGTTCCAGACGTTTTAAAGCGTCGGCCAGTTCCGGGCGGGCAAAACACCGTTCACCCAACCCGAAATGGCGGTAAGCGTCAACGCTTGCCATATTGTTTGGCGAAGCGTACATCAGGCAAATACTGATATAATCGTTTTCTTTCAGTTCAATTAAGTCTATCAATATGCCAACTTTCCATTCAAAGCATCGTTAATCAGATCGACGGATTCTTTAACGCCGTACAACGCGATAAACGATCCCATACGCGGGCCGGTTGACTGTCCCAAAAGCGTTTCGTACATTGTCTTGAACCAGCCCTTTAAATCATCGGGATAGTATTTCTTGCCGATTTCATAAACAACGGTCTGAATATCTTCCGCAGCCGTATCGGCGGCCATATTTTCCAATGCCGTTTTCAAATCGTTCAGAGCCGCCGTTTCCGTTCCGGCCGGGGCGCGGTATTTCTGCGACGGTTTGACGAAGTCGTTATAATAAGCCACGGCATACGGCACCAAATGCGCCAGTGTCGGACACTTTTCGGCCGTTGCTCCGGGTGCGTAACGCGAAATGTAATTCCAGATGACTTTCGGATCATCGGAATGACAAACGCTGACCAGATTTAACAAAATGCCGAAAGACAAGCCTGTTTCCGGCTTTGGCGGATTACCGTTGTGAATATGCCAGACAGGGTTGTTGAATTTATCTTTGTCTTCCTGCCGGTCATACGCGCCGATGAAATTCAGATATTCGTCAGTGGCACGGGGAATGACGTCAAAATACAGGCGTTTGGCCGTTTTCGGTTTTTGATACATAAACAGTGACAAAGATTCCGCCGGAGCGTATTTCAGCCATTCTTCCATAGACAGGCCGTTGCCTTTGGATTTGGAAATTTTTTCGCCCTTTTCATCTAAAAACAGTTCGTATGTCAGGTTTTTTGGCGGAACGCCCCCTAAGATACGGCAGATTTTGCCGGACAGTCTGACCGATTCCATCAGGTCTTTGCCCGACATTTCGTAATCGACGTCCAAAGCGTACCACCGCATCGCCCAATCGGCTTTCCATTGCAGCTTGCAATGCCCGCCGGTGACCGGAACGGTCGTTTCCGCGCCGTCTTCGTCAATAAAGGAAACCGTGCCGTTTTCTTTGTCGACTTTGGTGATTGCGACTTGCAGGACGTTGCCCGTTTTCGGGCTGACGGGCAGGAAAGGAGAGTATGTCGCGCGGCGTTCTTCGCCTAAAGTCGGCAAAATGACGTTGATGACTTTTTCGTAGTTTTCCAAAACTTTTAATAAAGCCTTGTCATAAACGCCCGCTGTGTACAGCTCTGTTGCGGACTTAAATTCATATTCAAACCCGAACGTGTCCAGAAAAGATTTCAGGCAGTCGTTGTTATGATGTCCGAAACTGTCATGGCAGCCGAACGGATCGGGAATTTTCGTCAGAGGTTTGCCCAAATACTGTCCGACCATTTCTTTGTTCGGAATGTTGTCGGGGACTTTGCGCAGGCCGTCCATGTCGTCGGAAACGCAGAACAGGCGGACGGGAATGCCGGGGTACAGCGTTTTAAACGCGTTCATCACCATTGTTGTTCTGGCGACTTCGCCGAATGTGCCGATATGCGGCAGTCCTGACGGACCATAGCCCGTTTCAAACAAAACATAGCCTTTTTCCGGAACTTTACCGCCCAGCTTTTCATTAAACAAAGCGCGCGCTTCCTCAAACGGCCAGGCGTTGGCGGTCATTGCGACGTTTGAATCCGAAGTCATTTTCAATACTCTCTTTTTCTGTTTGATTCCAATAAGGTTATAACATACTTATAATGAATAAAAAGATTTGTAAACTCTTTAAGGATTAAAAAGCGTGGCGGAAAAGCGTCCGCTGGCAATGGCGGCGGGATTAAAGGATTTTGTTTTGACAACGGCAGACGGGCAGGACGTCCGCGTGATTGCCGTGTCTCGGGTTTTCCGTCAAACCGACGGCGCGCCGGTGCTGTTGTGCAACCGGTCTTTGATGCGCGGACGGCTGGGTCGGCAGATGCCGAAAATCGTTTTAGACGTTTTGGAATTGTTCGCTTTTGTCTGTCCCGCGGTAAACGTCGTGCCGACGACGCGCGGGCTGGCGGAGGCTTTAAATGTTTCCGTTCCGAAAAACGCGATTGAAGAAGCTAAAGCCTTGTTTTCCATAACGCGTATTTTATTGGGCAAGCTGGCGGCTTTTGATATCGAAGAACGCAACAGTGCGACGGCGTTGGCTTTGACGATGGCGCGCGAAGGCGGCTGGGTCTGGGGAGCTGATGTTCTGGCCGCTTTGGGGCGCAGTCCGCAAACGGCCGGCATCGCCGGTCTGAGCGGTTTCGCCGTATGGGAAAGGCTGACCGAATGGCAGGAAACCGGCCCCGGTATGCCGGCCGGAACGCAGCCGGTCGAAGAAAGCGAAGCCGAAAACAAATTAAACGAGCTGTTGGCCGTGCCGGTCAAGGATTTTGTCCTGGAAGACAGATCGGATCAGGCGGTTTATGCCAGAACCGCCGCCAGAGCTTTTAATCCGCGTTCCGATGAAGAAGTTCCCGTCGCCGTTTTGGCGCAGGCGGGAACGGGAATCGGCAAAACGCTGGGATATTTGGCGCCGGCGGCGGTCTGGGTTGAAAAAAACGCCGGATCGGTTTGGATCAGCACGTATACGCGCAACCTGCAGCGCCAGTTGGAAAGAGAGCTGTCGCGCCTTTATCCCGATCCGCAGGTGAAGCGCCGCAGCGTCGTTGTGCGCAAAGGGCGTGAAAACTATTTGTGTCTGTTGAATTTTGCGGAAGCGGTCGGTCGGATTCCGCAGCTGCCCGCTTCCGCCGTTCCTTTGGGGTTGATCGCGCGCTGGATTTCCAAAACCAGGGACGGTGATCTGAGCGGCGGCGATTTTCCGGGCTGGTTGGGCGATTTGTTGAACAAGCAGGGGTTGGCCGGTCTGGCCGATCAGCGCGGCGAATGTATTTATGCGCAGTGTCCGCACTATAAAAAGTGTTTTATTGAAAAAATTCTGCGCCGCAGCCGGCATGCGAAAATCGTGATCGCCAATCATGCGCTGGTAATGACGCAGCTGGCCGGCGCGACGGAAGACGTCGTTTTGCCGTCGCGTTACGTTTTTGACGAAGCGCATCAGCTGTTTAACGCGGCGGACGGTGTTTTCGCCGGCGAAATCAATCTGCGCGAAGGATTGGAAATGCGGCGGTGCCTTTTAGGGGCGGACGACCGCCGTCATACGGGGCGCGCGCAGGGAATCCGGCGCAGGATTGAAGACTTGACTCTGGTTGCGCCGGATATCGGCGCTGTAACGCAGGAAGTCACGGAATCCGCCGCTTTTTTGCCGCGGACGAATGCTTTGTCCCGATTGAAAAACAGAACGCCGCAGGGAAATTTTGAAAAGTTCTTAACACAGGTTTACCGGCAGGTCAGCGCGCGGGCGGAACAGGTTGACACGCTGTATTCGCTGGAATGTGATCCGCGCCCCGCCGCGCCCGAATTGACGAATACGGCTTTGACGCTTTACGGCGATATCAAACTGCTGGAAGAAAAAGTCAGGCTGTTGATCCGCCTGATCGAAAAATATATGAACGACAACGCCGCGGATATTGAAACGGCCGACAAGCAAAGATATACGGCCGTTCTGCGGTCGCTGCGCAAAACGGCGGCGGAACCGCTGGCCGTGTGGCGCATTATGCTGGAACAGCTGAATTTAAAAACGCCCGCGGATTTTGTCGACTGGCTGGAAATTACGCGCATGGACGGGTTTGACGCCGACGTCGGATATCACAGGCACTGGATTGATCCGACTTTTCCGTTTGCTCATGTCCTGCGCCAGACGGCGCACGGCGTTCTGATGACTTCGGCGACGCTGGCGGATAAAAGCGGCGACCGGGAAAAAGATTGGAGCGTTGCCGTAAAACGGACGGGAACGGCGCATTTTGAAACGCCTGATCTGCCGTTTGATCTGACTCGGGCGGATTTTGATTCTCCGTTTGATTATGCGGATAACGCTCGGGTTATCATCGTGACCGACGTCGATAAATCCGATCCGGCGCAGGTGGCGGCGGCTTACCGCGAATTGTTTTTGGCGGCGAACGGCGGCGCTTTGGGAATCTTTACGGCGATAAAAAGGTTGAAAGCCGTTTATCAGCGTATAAAAGAACCTTTGGCGGGGGCCGGTCTGCCGCTGATGGCGCAGCACATTGATACGGTTAATCTGCAAACTCTTTTGGATATTTTCAAAGCGCAGGAGGAATCCTGCCTGCTAGGCACGGACGCTGTGCGCGACGGCATTGACGTGCCGGGAAAATCGCTGCGCATGATTGTTTTTGACCGTGTGCCGTGGCATCGTCCCGACATCGCGCATAAGGCGAGAAAAGCCGCGTTCGGCGAAGCGGGGGAAGCCTATAACCTGATGCTGGTGCGCATGAAACTGCGTCAGGCGTTCGGGCGGCTGATCCGCAAAAAAGACGATAAAGGCGTTTTTGTGATGCTTGACCGCGCCCTGCCGTCGGAAACGCTGACAGCCTTCCCGCCCGAAACCCCAATTGAAAAAATCGGGCTGAAAGACGCTTTGCTGAAAATTAAAGAGTTTTTGGGGTGATTTTTAGAAAAACGTGATTCAAACAGTCTGTTTGGTGTTGAAAAACGTGATGTTTGTCCTATAATCATAGTTGAAAAACGTGATTGAGGTGTTTGTATGTTCCGCAAAATCGAACAAAAATTCATAGAATGGAAGCAAAATCCGAATAAAAAAGCGTTGCTGGTTACAGGGGCGCGGCAAATCGGAAAAACGTATCTGGCTCGTCGGTTCGGCAAATCGCATTATGAAAAGTTTGTTGAAATCAACTTTTTAACTCAACCGAGTGCGGCTGAAATCTTTAAAGGCGACTTGAACGCCGACACATTGATAATGAATCTGACGGCGTTTTTGAATACGTCTTTGGAGCGTGGAAAGACGCTTGTTTTTTTTGATGAAATTCAAGAATGTCCGAATGCCAGAACGGCTATAAAATTTTTGGTGGACGACGGACGGTTTGACTATATTGAATCAGGCTCTTTGCTGGGGGTGAATTACAAGCATGTTCCGTCGTATCCCGTCGGATATGAAGAAACGTTGCAAATGTATCCCATGGATTTTGAAGAATTTTGCATGGCAAACGGCGTTCAGCGGGAAACAATTGATGTTTTGCGGGATTGCTATAATCGCAAAAAGCCGCCCGCGGAAGTTATCCACAAAAAAATGACGGATTTGTTCCGCTATTATGTCGTTGTCGGCGGCATGCCCGCCGTTGTCCAAACATTTATTGACACGCATGACATCGGTCGTGTTGTTGAATTGCAAAAAGATATTCTGGCACAATACAGACAGGACATCAGTCAATACACTTTGGAAAAAAAGGCAAAAGTCACTCAAATCTTTGATGAAATTCCGGCTCAGCTGGATGACAAAAACAGGCGGTTCACCCTTGCCGCGATTGATAAGAACAGCCGTTTGCGCGAATACGAAGACGCCTTCGTCTGGTTGCAAAACGCGGGGGTCGCATTGCCCTGCTACAATTTGTCCGAACCGAAGGTACCGTTGAAAATCAACGAACAAAGTCGGCTGTTCAAGCTGTTTATGGGGGACACGGGATTGCTGTGCGCCATGGGACTGGAAAATGTGCAATTCGATATTTTGCAGGGGAATCTAGCTGTCAATATGGGCGGTGTGCTGGAAAACGTGTTCGCGCAACAATTAAAAGCAAACGGCTTTATGCTGAGGTATTTAAATAAAAAATCAATCGGTGAAGTCGATTTTGTCGTTCAGCAGGGAAGCAAAGCCGTCCCGATAGAAATCAAATCGGGCAAAGATTACAAAAAACACGCCGCTTTGGATAAAGCTTTGGCGGTTGAAGAATGGGGCTTGGAAAAAGGAATGGTGTTTTGTTCTGGGAACGTGGAAGATGACGAAAAAACGCTTTATCTGCCGTGGTATATGGTGATGTTTTTCAAACAAGCGGACTTCGGCGGCGTAAAAGTTTCCGTGGATGTTGATTTTTAAAATGAAAAGCCCGCTTTTTCAAGCGGGCTTTTAGAGGATTATTCTTTCTTTTGAAATTCAAGCATGTCTTTCTCCAATTGTTTTTTCGGATAACTGTACAGCATCCATACGCGTACTTTTCCTTTGTCCTCATGCTTGTATTCGGAAATCAACTTCATTCCGCGAATTTTGATATTTTTTAAAGAATTGCCATATCCGGTAATGAACGCTTTGGCTTTTTCATACGCATCTTCTATGGCGTAATCGTGCGCGGGTTTATAAAGAATGCTTTCCCCGTAACCGATAAAGTAAAGAGCGTTTCTGTCGGTTTGTCCGATATATCCTTCTTTTTCATATAAATCGACCCATTGAGGAAATTCGGCGTCGTTGTCCATATCGTCAGCAAAAAAATCTTTTGTTTGTTTATTTTTTACATACTGATAAAAGAAAACCAAATCCCGCTTATTGATTGTATCGGCGTCCGAATATGCCTGAGGTATTCCCCATGCCACTGAAAGCGGCCAAAGCAACAAATTTGCAATGCCGTATCCTATTTGAGCTCCTTCCGCTGCTTTGCCCGAACCTAAATAAAAGTTGCCGAAGCCGGGAAAAAGATTCAAAAAACCAGCCAACGCAGGGCTGGCGGGTTTGTCCCAGCCGTTCGCGGAAACAGTGGCGTCAATGCCTTTTTGCTGAAGCTTCATTAACTCGATTTTTTCTTGGTATGACAAGGAAACACAGCCTGTCAGCAAAACTGTCAACGCCATAGTTAAAAGTTTTTTCATATTCGAACATTCCTTTGTTTCAAGTTAAACAAAACCCACCTGCAACAGGCGTTCGGACGTTTGATCCGTAAAAAAGACGACAAAGGCGTTTTCGTTTTGCTTGACCGTGCCGTGCCAAGTGAAACGTTGACGGCTTTTCCCGAAGGCGTGACGGTTGAAAAAACCGGACTGAAAGAGGTCATTGAAAAAATCAAAGACTTTTTTAAAAACGAAACTTGCTCTTAATCTGAAACTTTGCTAACTTTATGGTGCATTCGCGACAGCGGGTGCAGGGCGTCGAAAACCCTTTTAATTCCAGTCGTAAGCATAACGACTTTAATTTCTATGCCGATTTCTGCCGACAGGCGGATGTCGGCGCTATAAGGCTTTGCGCGAAACCGCCGAGCCGTTTGGAATTATACGGTTTTCGAACATCCGCCTACCTTTACGGGTAGGTTTTGTTTTTAATGTTTAACAAAAGGTGTTCGAAAAGATGAAAAAACTCTTTTTATTATTGACGGCTTTCGCCGTTTTCTATCCGTTCGGCGCAAAGGCGCAAGACTTTGCTCCGTACGTTTCAGCTAAAGGTGTCATGACCGATCTGTCGGCTTCGTTGAACGGATACGATATCGATTATGAAAATTTGGGACTGAATGTCGCGCTCGGGACAAAAGTCAATGAAAATATGCGTGTTGAATTTGAAATCGCTTATCGTGGTGAAGATTCTGTCAACGAATCATATGTGTATGAAGATTCCGGATATTTGTACGGCGGACAGGACGACATCAGTTTGTCAACGATGTCGTACATGATTAACGGTTATTATGATTTTTATAATCAGTCCTCTTTAACGCCGTATGTCGGATTGGGACTGGGGTTGGCCAAAGTGAAATACGAAAACGAATGGTGGGAAGATTCTTCCATGGGTATTTTCAGCGGTAAAGGGAAAGCGTCCAAAACAAAGATGGTTTGGAATGTTGCCGCGGGACTTTCTTATAAAATCAATGAAAAAACAAATCTGGATTTGGGATACCGTTATGTCGATTACGGGTCTTTTTCAAAAGAGGAAAATAAATTTGAAACAAAAGCAAACGAATTCAGTTTGGGCGTTCGTTTCGCTTTTTAACGTGATGAAAGAAAGCGGGGGAAGCTCCGCTTTCTTTTTGTCTTAATGCTTGACTTTTGGGTGTTTTCGGATACAGATTTTAAAAAAATTATTTTTTTGAAAAGGATCTTAAACATGGAAGTCAGAAGCAGATTTGCCCCGTCTCCGACAGGATATATGCATATCGGAAACCTCAGGACGGCTTTGTACGAATATCTGGTCGCCAAAAGTGCCGGCGGCAAGTTCATCTTGCGCATCGAAGACACCGATCAGGAACGCTATGTCGAAGGCGCGGTCGATATCATTTATAAAACAATGCAAATGGTCGGGCTGCAACATGACGAAGGTCCCGATGTCGGCGGCGATTACGGTCCTTATGTTCAATCCGAACGCAAGCCGATTTATAAAGAATATGCCGACAAGCTGGTCGATCTGGGCGGCGCGCACTATTGTTTTTGTTCCGAAGAGGAACTGGAAGCCCAGCGCAAAGCTTGCGAAGAAGCGGGGATACCCTTTAAATTCCGCGATCCGTGCAAAAAATTAAGCGTTGAGGAAGCCAGAAAACGCATTGCCGCGGGGGAAAAATACACCGTGCGTCAGACGATTGATCCGAAAGGAACCGTTTCTTTTGACGACTGCGTTTACGGCCATGTCACGGTTGACGCCAAAACTTTGGACGAAGGAATTTTGCTGAAATCCGACGGGCTGCCGACGTATAATTTCGCCAATGTCGTCGACGATCATTTAATGAAAATCACGCATGTTCTGCGCGGCAATGAATATTTGTCTTCCACGCCGAAATACAATCTGATGTATCAGGCGTTCGGGTGGGATATTCCGACGTATGTGCATTTGCCGCCGATCATGAAGGACGAACACAACAAGCTGTCCAAGCGCAACGGCGACGCGTCGTTTCAGGATCTGGTCGCCAAAGGCTATCTGCCCGAAGCAATCGTGAATTATATTATTCTGTTGGGGTGGAGCGCGAAAAACGACGAAGAAATCTTTTCAATGGCCGAATTGGAAAAGATTTTTAACATTGAAGGCATTAATAAATCGCCCGCGATTTTCGATCCTGAAAAATTAAAATGGATGAACGGCGTTTATGTCCGCGCTCTGGCTCCCGAAAAGTTCCATGAACTCGCTTTGCCGTATTACAAGGACGCCGTTAAGCGCGATGTTGATCTGGCCGTATTGTCAAAGTGTGTCCAGCCGCGCGTCAACGTGTTGAACGAAATTCCGGAAGCGGTCGATTTTATTGACGTTTTGCCGGAATATGACATTGAAATGTATGTGCATAAAAAAATGAAAACAACGCCGGAAATCGCTTTGAAAGCTTTGCAGGAAGCAGAAAAAGTCATTGCGGAAATGACGGATTGGTCGTCCGTGGAGGCCGTACATAACACGTTGCTGGCCGTGCCTGAAAAGCTCGGCATGAAAAACGGGCAGTTTTTATGGCCGGTCCGTACGGCGCTGACAGGAAAACAGTGTACGCCGGTCGGCGCGGTCGAAGCCGTTTATCTGTTCGGTAAAGACGAAAGTCTGAAACGGATTAAAACGGGAATTGAAAAACTCAAGGCCGCCGCCGCTTAGCGGGCAGATTAAAACAAAAAAGGAAAAAGCTCCGCCCGTCGGGGCTTTTTTCGTTGACGCAAAGATAAAAGAACGCTTTTAATAAGGCGGAAATTCATCTAAAATAACCGCGGCGGTTTGCCCGAAAATGTAAGAGATTGAAAATGGACATTAACGAATACGATTTTTTGTTTAACGACGACGGCGAACTGATGCTGGTTCTGGACGGCTTTGACGAAGAACCCGAAAACCCCTGTCTGACGCTAAGGGACAGTCAGGCCGTTCTGATTCGTTCAAAAAAAATGCCGTCTTTGCGCCTGACCGACGTACCCGGCGATATTTGGACAACTTTGGAAAACGTGGGGCAGATTCTGGTCTGCGAAGTCGACGAAGACGGCGCGCCGTCGCAGGTGTACGACGCTCCGGTCAAAAAAATATTTAACGCTTAGGAAAAAACGATGATTAAAGCTAATCCGCATTATTTTGATTTGTCCGCCAATTATTTGTTTCAGGATATCGCCCGAAAAATAAAGGCTTTTAAGGAAAAAACGCCCGGCGCCGATATTATCAGTCTGGGCATCGGCGACGTAACGCAACCTGTTCCCGCCGCCTGTATCGAAGCGATGCGCAAAGCCGCCGCCGAAATGGGCGATGCGGCGACAATGCGCGGGTACGGCCCGGAACAGGGGTATGAGTTTTTGCGGCGGGCAATCGTCGACAATGACTATAAAGCGCGGGGCGTTGACGTGGATATTGACGAAGTGTTTGTTTCCGACGGGGCAAAATGCGACGTCGGCAATATTCAGGAAGTGTTCAGCGAAACGGCGCGCGTGGCCGTTCCCGATCCGGTTTATCCGGTTTACCGCGATACAAACATCATGGCCGGCCGGGCGATCGAATATCTGCCCTGCATGCGGGAAACGGGTTTTTTGCCGGCTCTGCCCATGGAAAAGGCCGAACTGATTTATTTATGTTCGCCGAATAATCCGACAGGCGCCGTTTTAACGAAAGACGATCTGGCCGGCTGGGTAAAATATGCCAAAGAAAACGGTGCGGTGATTATTTTTGATTCCGCTTATAAAGAATACATTTCAACGCCGGGTATTCCGCACAGTATTTATGAAGTGGAAGGGGCCAAAAACGTTGCGATAGAGCTGCGTTCTTTTTCAAAAACGGCCGGTTTTACGGGCGTGCGCTGCGCTTATATGGTTGTGCCGAAAGCTTTGAAAGCTTTGGGGCCGAAAGGGGACGAAGTGTCCGTCAACGCGATGTGGAGCCGGCGGCATTCGACAAAATTCAACGGCGTCGCTTATGTCGTGCAGCGCGCCGCCGAAGCGGTCTTTTCCCCCGAAGGCAAAAAGCAAATTAAGGAAATGGTCGGGTATTACATGGAAAACGCGCGTCTGATCCGCGAAACGCTGGCCGGCAAAGGATTTAAAGTTTACGGCGGCGTCGATGCGC
>ENA-ORPH01003513-ORPH01003513.1-human-gut-metagenome-genome-assembly--contig:-NODE-3513-length-11468-cov-7.581530_pt1 | contig 11468 bp, 11 predicted proteins | sample MGYA00242142_ERZ509074 | MGnify/ENA primary metagenome ERZ509074 (study PRJEB26280, sample SAMEA2338724) | human gut metagenome | biome: human gut; feature: human-associated habitat; material: faeces... | reverse complement strand
TATGATGATCTGAACTGGCGCAGAAACGGCCCCACACAGGTTGTCTGTGTGGAGCTGGCATATGATCCGCTCACCACGAGGATCGAGCAGTTGTATGATTCGCAAGAATGGATGGATGACGAGGAAGACGTGGAGTGGGCGCTGGACTAAGGGTCTTATTATGAGATTCGCTTATTCTTGGGAACAGCGTAAGGCGAAAGAGCTGTGCAATATAGGTACAGGAAAAAGCAATACACAAGACCAAGTCGAAAATGGACTATACCCGTTCTATATAAGGTCTGATATACCTGTTAAGAGCAACAAATATCTGTACGATTGTGAAGCAGTTATAACAATCGGAGATGGTAACATTGGCAGAGTGTTTCACTATGTTAACGGCAAGTTCGATTTACATCAAAGATGTTATAAAATGACGGATTTTCAGGACATTTGGGGCAAATACTTTTACTATTTCTTTTCAACTCGATTTTATGATCGTGCAATGAAAATGACTGCCAAAGCTACGGTTGATTCGGTTCGTCTTGAAATGATTTCTGAAATGGATATTTGGAAACCAATACAAATAGACGAACAAAAGAAAATAGCCGAGTTTTTTACAAACATTGACAACCTTATCACCCTTCATCAGCGTGAGCATGCTACGGGTGATAATGTCAGGTCAGCATAGCGACGACAGGGACCTCATAACCAGATCAACATCTTGGTTTTCCAGTTCATGAATAATGTGAAGATACGTTTTCTGTGTGGTCGTCATACTGGCATGGCCAAGTCTCCGGGCTACGCTTCCAATCGAAACCCCAGCAAACAACAAAACTGAAGCATGGGTATGACGCAGCCCATGTACGGAGATTACAGGGATCTCCAGTACTCGACAGTGACGTGCCAGTATATCATTCACGGTTGAGTTATAAACACGCTCCTTTGTCACGAAGATAGGTTTGTCTTCCGGAAGCCCTTTCAGAAGCTCAGAAAACTGAACTACGATTTGCCAGTCAATCTGAATCTTTCTTACCGACGACTTGTTCTTCGTCGGTAGGAATCCACCCTTGCCCTTATAATCCCAGGTCTTTGACACTGAAAGCATCTGGTGTGAAAGATCAAAATCCTTCGGTGTAAGAGCCAGGGCTTCAGAAAAGCGCATTCCCGTTTTGGCTACGAGGAGAATAAACCAGTCCCAGCTGATTTCTTTACCCAGATTCAGGCCCTTGAGTAAGGTGTGCAGTTCATACTGATTCAGGTACTTGATTTTCTTCTCCGTAGGCTGCTTTCCTTTGATGATGACTTTCCGGGTGGGATCGTGGTCAATCAGCCCCTCATCCACGGCGTCAAGGACAGCTCCCTTCAGCTGATGGTGAAAGTCCATGGTTGTTTGCCGCTCATGGGTCCTTGCGTAGTCATTCAGCAGCTGCTGGTAAACGATCCGAGTCATGTCACACAGCCTTACCTCCGGAATCAGCTTCTTAAGCCACTCCTGTGTCATCAGGTATTTGTCAAGGGTGACTTTCCGGATCGCGCCTTCTTTGTAGACGCTTACCCATTGAGCGTAGTAGTCACAGAACAAATCCGTTCGTGCAAATTGATTCAAGATTCTTTCCTCCCAAAGTCTGTATTCTCACGCTCACGCTGATGAAGGGTGATAAGGGCGTCGATGGACTCTAAATACTCCCCAATAACCCTCTGTTCCTCAATAGAAGGAAGGGATACGGTCGTGTTTCCTACAAGCTCTTTGTTGAGGTTGTTGACCGTACTTCCAGCAGCAAACATCCTATACTGGTCAAGCATTTGATCTGTTCCAAGCATGTGGCACAGAAACTTCAAATCGAACCTACTTTGAGTATCTCGGATAAGGAGCCAACCGTCATGAATACAGCCATTTATCCCCATAATATAAGGCTTTCCAAAGCTCATAGAGTTGGAAAGGATTAAGTCGCCGGGCTGCACTTGCCTTGTTTTCGCGAGACCTTCTGGCTTGATCTTTTCGGCCGTTTTGGTGATGTATCTGCCTTGCTCCGGTGCGTCGCCAATCTTTACCCAGTTCAGGCCATCAGGTGCGTCGGTGATATAATCATCTATCGGCCTTGGCGATCCACCTCGCTCAATTAGCACCAAATCTGAGAACTTACGCTGTTCCCAAACATGGAAAGAGCCACGGAAATCCCTGGCTCTCAGAGGCATGTATGAGTATGCAATTACTGCGGCAGTTCAATGTCAAATCCGCCCTTGATGATGAAGTCCCGCAGCAGCTTGTCGGCACGTGTGTTGACTACGGGAAGCGGCATCTTCTTGCCGGTAACGGCTTCAAAGTATGCTTTAGCCTTCGCTTTGTCGATTGTGGCTTTCAGGGCATCAAAGCGCCCAAATTCATTGATGTTGTCTTCTGTTACATGAAGCGCCATCATCTTCCGGAGCATGGCTTCATCAAGCCCGAGCGCATGTATAGCGAGCCGATGAATCTGATCTTCCTTTGCCCGAGTGACATAGAGCGTAATGTAATCACGGAAAGTCATACCTTCTTCTGGCTGTACATCGCCGCTCTGAATGTCGTGCAGGAAAATGTTCGCGTATTTCTGTTCTTCCTGGGACAGCGTAGCGAAAGTCTTATGAAGCTCATCTTCTGCCTTTCGCAGCTCCTCTTGGGGCGCTCCATCCTGGTGCAGTAGCTTGAGGAACTTCACAAACCTGGAATTCATATAGTCCGTGTCGATCTTGTCCGTATCGATGGTGGTCAGATAACCTTCGATATCATACGGAGTGTCCTCTGTTTCACCTCCAGGCACTCGGATGAAAAGCTCCTTGTAACGCTTCACAAGAACCAGATATGTAGTTTCGTCCAGCGCCATGACAATCGACTGCTGTTCGCCGGTTTCTTCATCAGTGAAATCATATTGAAGCTTATTCCAGACAAAGCCCTGTACTTTTGCCGCTTCCAAGTACTCATTGAACTGACGGAACAGCTCTGCGAACTTCTTTCTTTCCGGCAGCTCGGCGGGCAACCTTTCAAAGTTTTGCACGCCGGCCTGCTCGAACACATCCTTAATCTGCGTGAAGATGAAGTTCATCGCTGTCAGGTTTTTGGGCAGACGCTGTGCGAACAGCCCAAGCGGCTTATCACCGGAGTACAGCTTGACTGCGGCCTCAATGTACCGCTCCATTGTATGCGGACGGCGATAGTACTTGATGGTACCGAACGGCTTGTCGGGCCCGAAAAGGCGGTTCGTTCGGGAGAACGCCTGGATGATATTCTCGTAGCGGAGCATTTTATCCAGGTAGAGCGTGTTGATCCATTTGGAGTCAAAGCCTGTCAGCATCTGATCCACAACAATCAGCAACTCAATCTGCTTATCGGGTTCACGGTCAATCCGCTCATAGGGCTTTTTATGAGCCAGGCGGGCAGCAATATCCTTCTTCATCTTGGCAAAGGTTGCCGCCGTGAAATCCTGCCCATATCGTGCGTTGTAATCAGCGATCAACTCCAGCAGGCCATCTTCCTTCACTCTCGCACCGCCGTCGTTGTCAATGCTCGGATCGAAAAGTGCGGTTACTCTCTGGTTAGGAGCAGCAGCTTTGAATCTACGATAGTATTCCAGCGCTTCCGGGATGCTGCTGGTAGCAAAGATGGCATGGAACTTTCCGCCCTGACTGAGTACAACCCAGTTTTCCAGAATGTCCTTCACCACCATGGACTGATGCTCATCCGTCCGATACTGGCTGTTGGGCAGGAAGTCCTCAATGCCCTTAACGTAAGTACCATCCGCCTGATAGTAACCAGCCATTGGCACGGAAGTCATATATTCCAGGAACACCTTTTTCTTGGCGGGATCAGCCATTGCTTCTTCTACTGTATCTGCTTTTGCCTTTTCCAAAGCAACTACAGTGCGGACATCCTTGTCCTTGAAGGTCAGCACCTTATAGGGATCAAAACCGAGCACATTTTGGTCACGGATCCCGTCGGCAATGCTGTAGCGGTGCAGCTCGTTGCCGAAGACCGTGGATGTGGTGCTCATTTTTTTCTGGTTTTCATCCTGGATCGGTGTTCCGGTAAAGCCGAAGAACATTGCCCGCGGGAATGTTTTCTTGATCGTCAGCAGCATCTCTCCGAAAGTAGAACGATGACACTCATCAATAATGAACACGATACGCTTGGTACTCATGACCACCAGATCAGCGGCCTTCAATCCTTCGCTTTCCTCGCTGATGTTGCTCATCTTCTGGATCGAAGTCACAATCAGCGTGTCTGCCGGATCGCTGCTCTTAAGCTTGCCGATCAGCACGTGGGTATCCTCGGTCTCCTGAACTGTATTGCTTTTCTGCTGTTCGGTCAGTCCGGCACCGGCAAAGTTGCGATACTCCTTCAGCGACTGTGTTCCGAGCTCTATCCTGTCCATCAGAAACACGACTTTGTCCGCGTCCCGGGAGGTGGCAATCAACTGAGCGGACTTGAAGGAAGTCATGGTTTTTCCGGAGCCGGTTGTGTGCCAGATATAGCCGCCCAGCTGCTCGCCGGTTTCCCAGCGGGCACGGCCCACTTTGTCGGAGATCGCGTTGGCTGCGTAATACTGATAGCTGCGCATGACTTTCAGCACACCATCCGAATCGTCGGCCACCGTATAGAAGCCAATCAGTTGATGTGCCATCGGGATAGACAGCAGTGTGGAGGCGATCCGTTTCCAGTCGTTGATAGGCTCGTTGTTGAAATCAGCCCAATGGAAGTAATAATCAGGATTGAACTTGCCGTCCGGGCCGGGATTGGCAAAATACAGCGTTTCATCCGGATTCATGGCGACAAAAATCTGAATCAGCGAAAACAGGCCGGTAAAGATACCCTCTCCAGAATACTTCTCGATCTGATTGGCAGCCTGACTTACCGGGACCCCGCTTTTCTTCAGCTCGATATGAATGACGGGCATTCCGTTGATCAGCAGCATCAGATCCCCTCGCCGGTCATTCATCAGCTTTGACCTTGTGGGGAACTTGGGCTGTTGCACGATCTGATACCGGCTCTGGCCGGCAGCGATCTCTCTGCGCTCATAGATTTTGAGAGAGACTTCCTTTCCGAAGTGTGCCACATCCTCCGGGTTGTCCCGCTTGATGGAGACACTGCCGCCGTTGATAAAGCCATTGAGGCGCAGCGGCGTGCGGAGGGTCGTGATCTGCTCGATGATCTGCTGCATCTCTCCATCTGTCAGTGGATAATCGTTCAGACGGTCGATGCCGCGGTTATTCTCAAACAGAATATCAGCCCAGTTGCGGATCAGCTCCGCTTCGCTGTAGTTTTTCAGAACTCTGTCTTCCCAGCCCTTGGTTTTCAGCAGATCAATCAGCGCTTGCTCAAAGTCCGCTTCCTTGCTAAACGCCATTGTTGCAGTTCTCCTTGTCACTTGATTTCAACCTTAGCAGTTGCTCAGAAGGCATGAGCGCCTGTGGCAACAAGGCTGTCAATATCCCGATAGGCGTTCTGGATCGCCTCCTGGTGATACTGAAAATAACCGTCGAAGATTTCCTGGGTCACGCCCTTTTGATCCCATTCACGCAGCACATCGCCGGTTGGGCGCCCTTTGTAATCGGCATAACGCTCAATGAGAAACAAAAAGAATCGCATTTCATCCGACATCAGATTTCACTCCTCAGATAAGTGGAATTTCGCGGATCGCCCGTCACCCTTTCCGCTTCCCACATATCGAAAACGGCACGATCCGAAAAATCAGTCATGGCCAGTGCAGCATCTTCCAGCATCGCGTGGGTTTCAGAGGTCAGGAAAGCACGGGAGGCTTCCATTTGATCCATGCCGTATTTTTCCATGATCATCTGAACGATGCTTTTGTTATAATAGTCCAGGCAGTAGGAGGGTATTCTGGTCATACGTTTATCACCTCTTTGAATCGGAGCAGCGCAATGGCGGAATCGCTCTTAAAGGTGTATTGATCCTTGAGCTTTTGTGGCAGCAATCGCTTGATCGTCTCATCTTCGTCATACATGCCATCCAGAAAGAGGTCAATCACCGGCATGGTTTGGTCATTTGCAACCGGACCATGGATGATGTCCCATTCATCAGTTGGCGTAGCCCCTTTCCGATTGGCAACCACAAAGCGAAGCCACTGCTGATCTGGCTTATCAAAACGCAGAATGCGCAGGGAAAGCATCTTTTCCTCATCCACTTCATATACCGAGACATACGCCTGCGACTGTTTCAGTCGAAGCGCTGTCCTCCGAGCCCATTTACTGGCCTGCTCAAGATCACTGGTTGTATAGAATCCTTTGCCGAAGTCCAGTTCACGCTGTATTTTGAGTAAATGCGGTTCGCGAACGACCACGTTGCTGCCATGATAGAGAATCATTTGCTTCACCTCGCTCATACAAACATCTTTTCCAACATGGATCTCTTGATTGCCTGCAGCTTTTCCAACTTACGCTGATGAAGGGTGATAAGGTAGTCGAGTTGGTCTAAATAAGTACCGATCTTCCGTTGTTCCTCGACTGAAGGTACAGTTATTTCAATTTTCAGAAAATCGGACTCGTGTATTCTCCATTGTCCATAGATGACACCCTGACGCCATTTGACCATAGCATTTATAAAGTCTTTTCTGACCAATCTTCTTCCTAAAAAATCCGAGTCAGCTATGCCAGTAGGCTCAAAAATGCTATATACAGGTGAAATGCAGGCTTTTCCGTACTTATTCAGACCTATTGAGCCGGTTTCAAGGTTGTTGGAGCTATATATGAAATCGCCTTTCTCTGTTTTCTTATATAGCTTGTTTACCGTGTCCGTAACTAAGGAGCTTCGGTCATAACGCTCACCTTTAGGGGCAACACCTTCATTTGCTATGAATGCCATAAGGGGATATTCGTTGCTCATTGGTGCTTGTTGATTACGCTCTATGAGCAAATCCCCAACCTTACGCTGTTCCCAAGGATCAGTAAATCCGGCAAATCGAATCTCCGGAAAACAGCTACCCTCCCGAGGGAACATTTTTTCCAGCATGGATCTTTTGATCGCCACCAGCTTGTCATACTTACGCTGATGAAGGGTGATAAGGTTATCTATCTGACGTAAGAAACCTCCGATTTTCTTTTGTTCCGTATAGTCAGGTACTAAAAAAGTATATTCAGCGTACTCTTGCGCGTTAACTCCTGGCTGTCCAGAGCGTTGTGAAGTGATTTGAATATACTTCTCATAAGAAGCACCAAGAGTGTTCTGAAAGATAAATTCAGAATCATATTCGGGTTTTACTTTTGCCCGAATAAGGAATCCTGCATAATAGACAAGACCGTCAGATTCCCTGTAAATAAAGGATTTTCCGACACTTGCGCCTGTTCGAGCAAATAGAATTTCTCCATCATGAAGCTGATAACCGCCGGCTGTTGAGAGGTCGGTATCGGGAGAAGTTAAGTCGTCGTCTTTGAAAACACGGGACGAATCATCAATGTCCGTAATTCGAAGATACTTATTCACGCCATCGAATTCTTTCGCAGCAGCGTTTAGTCCATACTCAAAAGATGAAGCCACTTCACCAAGCTTACGCTGTTCCCAAGGATCAGCGAATCCCTGGAAACGGATGACCGGAACCTGTTCTTTTTTCGCCATCATACCAGCCCTCCCAGGATCTTTCTCAGTTCTGCGAGTCCTTCCATGTCATATTCGCTTCCCGTCAGCTGTTCAATCATGCCGGAAAGCTGCGCTTCGGTATCATGGATCTGCGCTTCCACGCCCTCGAACGTCGTTTCATACTTGGTTGCCAGCTTCTCCAGCTTGGTCACAAAATCACTGATGATGCGCTCTGGCAAGCCAAAGAGACCATCGACCAGCGGCGCAATCCATTTCTTTTCCAGCAGCGCGTAGACCTGTTCGTCCGTCAAGCCTTCGATGGTTTTCTTCGTTTCCATGTGGAGAGCAGCGCTCTGATCCTTCAGCTGCTTTTTTAGGCGCTTTTCCTCTTCATTGTCGGCAGAGACCTTCCTCAGGATTTCCAGAACTGCCGGTTCGACTGACCTTTCCTTGATGGCCTTCTTCACTGCCGGCCAGACGAAGGCTGTTTTGTCGTCGTTGACAAAGTCCTTGTCTTTTTCTTCTTCAGGCAGCGCGTCCAGCGCTTCCTCGTAGCCAGACGCAATCTCACTGAGCCGGTCTTCAATGGCTCTGACCGCTGCTACGCTCTCTGACAGCATGGTCTGCTGCACAAGATCGAAAGGAACCACGTGCCCAACCCAGCCGTCCTGCACTTCCTGATCTTTGCCATCTTTTTTCTTGATGACCATGTTGGGATCGACTTGCCTGGTGGCGGCAAAGCCCTCTGTCTGAATCATTTCCAGATCAACGGAGATTCTGGCCCAATCGCTGTCAAGAATCTGATAGGCTTCATAGGCATCCACCAAGGGTGTCCCGGTAAGCCTGCGGAAGATTTCAGCGCTGAGGCTGGACTCTTCCTTGGAAATATTGATGCCCATCATGCCCTGCAGGAGCCGGGCACACAGGAACTCACGGAATCCATCAAACGCGACACCGTACTGGCTGATAAAGCGCAGCACCGCTGGATGATTTTTGACCGTAGTTTTCAGGTCAGAGACCGCAAGATCGGCATATTCGCTGTTCCTCGCTGCAAAAAGCGCACCCCGCAGACCGGCAAAAGCATCCCAATAGGGAGCCAGCTCTTCGATCTCCCGTACAGGGATCCCACCGAACATGGAAGCATAGATATCCCAGCTTTCCGGGCGCTCGGAAGAATCCACATAACGGGGAATATTCAAGTTGTAATCATTCTGGCGAATCTCTTCACGAGTCACCACACGGGAGAACTTGGGGATTGTCAGCCGCCCCGACACTGCGTCCGTAATCCGCTTGATATCGGAGGCACGCAGCATGTTGTTCTTGCCGACCTTCTCAAAGCCCTTTGAGGCATCCACAATCAGCACGTCTGTGCGCTCCGGCCTGGCTTTTCTCAGCACCATGATGATGGTTGGAATACCTGTGCCGAAGAAGATGTTCGCCGGAAGGCCAATGATCGCATCGATGTGGTTGTTCTCAATCAGATTTTTCCTGATTTCACCTTCCTCACCGCCGCGGAAGAGCACGCCATGAGGCAGCACAATCGTCATAATGCCGTCACTCTTCAGGTGGAAAAGATCATGGAGCAGGAAAGCGTAATCCGCTTTGCCCTTAGGTGCCAGCCCGAAGCGGGCATAACGGGGATCAGCCTCTTTATCGGTCGGATTCCATGCCTGACTGTATGGAGGATTGGAGACAACCGCATCCACAAAGAGCGGATCATAGGTTCCGACAGGATCGCTTTCTTCAAAGAAAGGCCAGTCCTCCTCCAAAGTATCTCCGTTTCTGGTAACGATATTGTCCGGCAAGATGCCGCGCATGACCAGGTTCATTCGGGTCAGGTTATAGGTGTTCTCCTTCAATTCCTGGGCATAGTACTTGATCCGGTCACTGCCACCCATGTAGCGGGCAACTGAACGACCGATGTTAATCAACAGGGAGCCAGAACCGGAAGTGGGGTCGTAAATCTTGATCTCTGTCCTGTCCTTCAGATGATGCGCAACAATCTCGGACATGAGCAAGGAGACTTCATGCGGCGTGTAGAACTCTCCGGCTTTCTTGCCGGCGTTTGCCGCGAAGTTGGAAATCAGATATTCATAGATGAAACCGAGCACATCATAGTCCTGCCTGCCATCCATGGGGATATCTTTGATCAGGTGCAGCAGATCACTGATAGCCTTGGTACGAGCATTGGAGGTTTCACCCAGCTTGGAAAGCCCGGTCTGCAGCGTTTGGAAGATGTTCTTGAACACCTTCTCATGGGACGGGTTGATCAAGCGGCTGAACGCGGAAAGAGCCACAATCACGTTATCGACATTGAAGTCAGAGCCCATGCTCAGCCAGGTATCAAACAGATTCTCATAGCCGATAAAATAGCCGATCGCCTTCTGGATCCCCTCTACCGTTGTCCGGTGCTCAGCCTCGGAATAGCCATCCTCTGCCCACGCCGGATCGTATTCCTCGTGAAGACGCATACGCATGTAGTCATCGTCCCAATCCTGGCTTTTCAGATATTTCACTTCCCGGTCAGAAAGGAACTTGTAAAAGATGAAGCCCAGGATGTAGTCCTTATACTCGTTCGCTTCAATCTTGGAGCGCATCTTGTTCGCAGATTCCCAGATTTTAGAGGCCAGTTGCTGCTTATTCATGGATTCAGCTTCTCCTTCATTTATTCAGACGACTTTGTTTAGTACCAGGCTTATTCTACCTGGGCAGGGACGCAGCAGGGTCCGGTTCAAAGTCCATGATGTCATCTATCTTGCAGCCAAGAACGACACAAATTTTTTCGAGCGTCTCTACTGGAACTGATTCATTCTTGCCGAGATTGGCCATGGCGTTTGTTGTGATATTGGCAGCCTCTCTGAGCTGCGTCTTCGTCATGTTTCTATCAATCAAAATATGCCAGAGCTTATTGTATGAGCGTGACATGAATCCTCCTCCTGCTTACGTTCTGTTACAGCGACAAGAATATCATATCATGCTATTGCTGATTTATCAAGATCATATTGAGAAAATCAACCGACAATACATGTGCTTGGGAACAGCGTAAGTTCTCAGATATTACTTTTCCAGCTGGCGAAAAGAATAGGGACAACCTTCCATTAGAGAGCTATTCAATTACCAACGAACACGGGTTTGTACCACAAGATGAGAAGTTCGAGAATGGTGGGACGATGCGAGAAGCAGATAAAAGGATGTATTATATCGTTTCTCCGAACTCATTTGCTTATAACCCGGCAAGAATAAATGTTGGTTCAATCGGATACCAAAATATCGGGAAAAATGTGATAGTTAGCTCTCTATATGAGGTTTTCAAGACCTCCGAAGATGTTGACGATAGGCTCTTATGGCACTGGTTCAAATCACCTGATTTTCAAAAGTTGATTATGCAGTTGCAAGAGGGTGGCGTTCGTCTGTACTTCTATTACGACAAGCTCTGTATGGGAGAAGTATCTCTTCCTTCGCTTGAGGAACAGCGAAAAATCGGAAAGCTGTTTGATACCCTTGACAACCTTATCACCCTTCATCAGTGTAAGCAAAATCACAAAAAGGAGGCTCTCATGTCCTACACTCTCACCAAGTACGAAAAAGAAACCGTCTTGCTCTACAACCAGAGTCACGACCCCATCACCATCAGCACCTATGACCCCGGCCTGCGCAGACGGCTGCGGGAATTTGCCGCCAGGTATCCTGAAATGTGCTGGCGCGTTGACAAGCAGAAGTATCCTGACTACGCCGAGTACGAGATTAAGAAAGACCGTGTGTCCATCCGGCTCCTGCCGCCTATGAGCGAGGAAAAACGGAGAGTGGCCAGCGAAAAAGCGAAGGCCGCGGGGCTTGGTACCAAGGGCAACGCATGACGGGCCATCAAAGCAGAGGGCATCGACTGATTCAGACAGCCGGTGCCTTTTCCTTTGCTGGCCGGCAA
>ENA-ORPH01003509-ORPH01003509.1-human-gut-metagenome-genome-assembly--contig:-NODE-3509-length-11485-cov-3.029571_pt1 | contig 11485 bp, 9 predicted proteins | sample MGYA00242142_ERZ509074 | MGnify/ENA primary metagenome ERZ509074 (study PRJEB26280, sample SAMEA2338724) | human gut metagenome | biome: human gut; feature: human-associated habitat; material: faeces... | reverse complement strand
TACCGGCTTCGTCCCGTGTGGCAATGTATTCCTTAAATTTATCGGCTTTCACCGTATCCCCCACCGTACCGTCCGTATCCTTGAAGGGAAGACCGGTCAGAACATCAATGTCCTTAGAGTCCTGCTGTGCCTTAAGGGCATCGGAGTCCTTCGCATGTTCAATCACATACTCCGTAAGCTTGCTGGTATAGCCGATGGAACCATTGGAGGAAGCCCCCAGTGCATTTTCATCCGGCTTTACAATACCGACTACATGCAGAGTAAGTGCGTTGTCATATAAATATTTGAGCCCGGCATCCGTATTTCTTAAATCCGTATAGGTGCCGCTCATTTCATCATAGGTATAGCAGTCAGCACTTAAAATTGTACGGAAATCCATGTTGCAGATATCCTCGTAGCTCCACTTTTCTTCCGGGTAATCCACTTCCGTCTGATCCTTCATAGACTGGAAAATAGCATCAATATCATCCTTGGATTTCAGTCCCAGCGCATACAGGGTCAGATCATCCAGTTCGTTGTTTTCATCCACAAAAAGCACAACCTCGTCGTATCTGGTCGGCCAGTTGCCGTAGATCAGATCGTACTGTTCTTCGATGACCGGATTTATCAGTTTTCCGTTGTCCCCCGGAATGAGTTCCTTCCATAATAGGTACTGGGACTGCATCATGGAAGAAGTGCCGAACGGGCTCTGTTCCTGCATAGTCATCATGGAAGACATATCTGTGCCCATGTATTCCATCAAAAGATCCTGCATGAGCTCCTGGGTATCGGAACGGATAATATTGCCATCCACGTTTTGGGTATAAATCAGGAAATCCGTACTGTAAGAATACTGTACGCCGCTGATTGCCGTATGCAGGACACTTTCTTCGTCCGCCCGCTCTTTTTCAATGTATTCCTTAAAAGATTTCAAGTCATTTTCTTCGGTTTCCATGGAATTCATGGCATTCAGCATATCATAGAACAGCGCCTTGGGATAAATCGCATCATTTTCATGCACTTCCGTAGACTGCGCCTTACCCATAAACGTATTCAGCAGGGTACTCACATCCACCACCGTTTCCTCAATGGACAGCGGATAGGAAGAAAGGGTCTGCTCCTGCACCTTGTCAATATACATGGTCATGCCCTTGGATACCGCAAAAATAAGGGCAATACCGATAATACCGATGCTTCCCGCAAAAGCGGTCAGTGTGGTTCTTCCTTTCTTGGTAAACAGATTTTTTAAGGAAAGCCCAAAGGAAGTCCACATGGACATAGAAGGCTTCTTCTTGCCCGCATCCTTCTGGTTATCTTTGGAAATTTCCGTTTCTTTTTCGTATTCTTCCTTCGTAAGCGGCATGGAGTCGTCTAAAATCTTACCGTCCAGCATTTTTACAATACGGGTGGAATACTTTGCCGCCAGCTCCGGGTTATGGGTTACCATGATAACCAGTCGGTCGGAAGCAATTTCTTTCAGAATATCCATAACCTGAATACTGGTTTCCGTATCCAATGCGCCGGTGGGTTCATCCGCCAGAATAATATCGGGGTCGTTTACAATGGCTCTGGCAATGGCTACTCTCTGCATCTGTCCGCCGGACATCTCATTAGGCTTTTTATAAAGCTGATTGCCAAGTCCCACTTTTTCCAACGCTTCCTGTGCCCTCGTACGGCGTGCCTTTTTGGATACGCCGGACAAAGTCAGCGCCAGCTCCACATTCTGCAGAATGGTCTGGTGCGGAATCAAGTTATAGCTTTGGAATACAAATCCGATGGAATGGTTCCGGTAAGTATCCCAGTCCCTGTCCTTGAAATTCTTCGTAGATTTTCCGTTGATGACAAGGTCACCTGTGGAATACTGGTCCAGACCGCCTATGATATTTAACATAGTCGTCTTACCGCAGCCGGAGGGACCTAAGATGGACACGAATTCGTTGTTACGAAACTGTAAATCAATGCCCTTCAACGCCTTGACCGTCTCTTCTCCAACGGTGTAGTCTTTCGTTATCTGTTTTAATTCAAGCATTTTTCTCTCCTCTTCTTTAGAAACTTCCACCGCGAACCAACCGCGGGAAAGCCTCACAAAGGAGATTATACATACTTTGCGGACTGTTTGTAAATAAAGGAAATATTAAATTAAAATAAAAAATACTTTCAACATTATCCAATTTGCAGCAAAATCGGTAGTCATTTTACGATTTACGTTTTTTCTTTCTTTTAGTAATTCTTTGTTCTATATTTTTTAAGTGTTCTTCCTCTTTTTCCATATCAATACGGGATGCAAAAAGTTCTTTATTTTCTTCTGTTCGCGGCAAATCAATAATCAACTTATTCCAATAACCATTATTCATATCTATCCTCAAATTCACTTCGTTTCCGAAGGCTTTCTCATCTCTTTTAGATTTCTTCAGTATCTTTGACAATACTCCTTCTAAGCACACCGTACAATTTTACGTTTCAAAGTTGTAATGCTTATAAAAAACTGATTTTTTCCATTCATCTTTTCACATTCCTCTGAAATACTATTTCAATATCCATTTTTTCAGCTTTTGGGAACTCTCCTCAAAATTTTCATTAATTATATACCGTGCAATATATTATTCGGTCTTTCCTCATATCCAATTCCATTATTACATTCGCTTAAGCTCCTCGGGTCCACTTCAAAAAGTATTTCTTTAGGAATTCCCTCCGGAAATGCATCACAGGCACACTTCCATCCATCAATATTTTCTCTCTGATATATACAGGAGTCACATGCCCATCCAACACAAATCATGGCTCTTTTTCTCCCTCTTTGATTTCTTTTTCTTATTGTTTGACAGCATTGTCCGTCTTTTCAACAACATCTTTCATAAAACGTTTTCTTCTTATCTTTCAAATGTACCAGAATATGCAGGCGGCTATTTGGCAGGCGTACCATTCTCCTGCATCTCTCGGGTTTCCCCTGTCAAGCCATCGGCGTGTGGACGGGTACGAAATCTTCCACCTCAAATAACCTCCCTTATGCTCTACGCAAAGCATATCATTATTATTTCTTACTGTAAACTTTTTTAAAATATATTCTGAGTTAGTTTGTTCTGAATTGCTCACGTTCTTCATCTGTAAGTTCAACTGGTTCTTTTCCTATCTTACTGCAAAATTCAAAAAGCTTTTTTATATTGTACGTTGGCGTATCTTTACCATAGGGTTCCGTCAACATACCATAATTATCTAATGAATCATTTTTTAACATAGCATCTATCATATAAAAGCTTCATACTCCCTTCAATGCTCCGTACTTCGTTCGCTAATTCTTATATTCTATGACGTCTTCTGCTTCGCTCCCATATACTTTGCCACCATTCTTTCCAAATATAGTACCAATTCATCTATATTTATTATATCATTATTTTTTATATGTACAACTTTCTCAGTGTAATCAATCTATTTATGTCCTTCCTTTTACTTAGAGTACGATGGTTGTTGCAGAGCACTTTTACGTGGATATGGATATAAATGTTAAACTACATGTAAACCCAGAAAAGTACCTCAAAAATGCTTTCTCGCATATGAGATGTATATGAGAAAAGGGATGCCGAAAGCCAAATCTTACGCTATTGAAGCTATTGCAGATGATGCAAAAAAGGCGTATGAAAAACTTTTTCATACGCCTTTTACCATTTCTATATAACGGATTGTTCTGTTTTTAATCCTACACAATACCCTGTGCGGTCATAGCAGTTTCTAAGGCAGGCGCATATTTACTGGGGGTTTGAGGTCGTTTGTATATCACGTGTATAGAGTTATTGTCGGACAATTTCAATGATTTTAAATTCACAAGCACTTTTAACTAAATCGCTTCAAAAAATTTATTCAAATTAGCCTTTGCATTTTGAAAATTTGACATAGTTGTATCATCAATCACCCAATTACCTGGATAATTTATTATGTCTTCTGCATCATAATGGTCGGCATCCGTTCTGCCTGCGTTCAATGCATCCATATATACACTAAAATGGTTCTTATCAATTCCAACATCTTGAAGTTTTTGCCCCAATGTTGTCCAATGATTATTTATAATCGTTTTTATAGATGAAAAATAGATTATAAATTTTTTATGGTCAAAGAACTCTCTTATGTTGCAAGTATCAGGGTTAGGCGCTGGAAATGCTTTAGGATTTATGACAACTGGCTTAGAGCGACTGTTTGAATTGATATAACTTTTCATCAGATTTCTACATGTACTTTCACCATTAGCATTATATATGTAATAATTACACAAATATGATTTTAATTTAATTTCACACTCTGCCACACAAGTTTGTACATACTCTCGTCGTTCATCATTTGTCATATCCATTGGATTTTTTTCATACTTCTTACAAATATATTCCCTAATAGAATGAATTTTGAAGGAGACATATGTTGTATCAAAATCAAAGTTAATTAATCCATACTTCTGTAAATGGTCTATCTTGTATATATCTTCACCTTCTATTTTTCTATATTTTTCAGGTGACAACGCCATCCCCTTCAACATTTCGTACTCATCTTTGTATATTATCAAATGCTGCAATATGCTCTCACATAAACTAGTTCCTTCTGCTGAATTTTGAAATTCTAACAACAGATTTTCCATGGTCGCCTTACTAATCTCATATACTTCATTGATTTGTCTAAACTGTTTTACTCTTTCAAAGATATATGAACAAAACTGTCTAATTGCATATGGTTGCCCACCAAACGCGCTATTTATTTCACTGTAGACATCTGAAAAACCTATATTGCTATATCCGCCTAAAGTATTTATCATATATTTAGTCTGTTCATCTGTGAATGTCGGTAAATATGTCCCTGAGAAATCAGCACAATTTACAATTCTTTTATACATCGGATTATTTCCGCTTTCACCATTATATGTAATTGAATTAATTTCGTTTATTGTTGAATTAACTCCGCACACAATTAACGAACAGCCACAATCTCTCATTGCCCCCCAAAAGCCACAATAAGCCGCCACACTTTTCCACGAACCTTCTTTTGCCGTGTTATAGGTTATTAATTCAATTTCATCTATTGCTATAACAAAAACTTCTTCATTTGCACAATACAATTTAACGTCTTCAACAAAACACACCGATGGACGTCTTAGATAATCTTCCTCCGTACTGTTCAAATTCAGCCGCTCTATAAACTCCTTTCTAGATTCTCCACTTTGCTGTTCAATTCCAAGTGTTCTTTGTCTTATTCTCTTTGCGACATCATAAAGTGCTATTTTCCACGAATCCAAATTTTCTAATTCTGACTGTGACTCGACTTTTATATATTTTATATCTGCTCTTTCTAATCTTCTCAAGACAGCATTTAATACCGAAGTCTTTCCGCTACGCCTCAGTCCGAAAATACCAGAATTCTCATTATTTTCACTACGACTAACAATTAAATCTGCTATTTTTCCTCTATCTCCAAACAACAAATTATCATCATCTATAGCACTGGTTTCCCCTAACATATTGTTTTCATATAAGTATTGGCTAAATCTTTCTATAAAAATTTTTTCCAAATCACGTTCAGACTCACATTCCAGTATTTCATTAAATGTAAAAGGAATTACCGCCGCATTTGTGCTTCCTTTAATTTTCTCTATTTCCTCCATTAAACAGCGGGCATTACTTATTAAAATATAGAAATTAACTAAAGGTCTTCTATCTGATATTTCCCTCCTTTTTCTAAGTTCTCTGTCAACAATTAAATTTTTAGATTGCCAATCTTCCGAATCAAAATGAGATAAAATTATTAAAAATTCATATTTTCCTTGTATAAACTGCTTAAGCATTTTAGTTGCACCCGCCACACAAAATTGATATGTACTGCGCTGATCAATTATATGATGTCCGATTCTTGATATATACAACACTTGGCTTATTTTATTAATTATTTCTTCTTCTCCTGAATTACTCTTCAAAAACTGTGCATATGCCTTCTTTTTATCCATATGCATTGCAAATCCTGGTGGAAAATATTTGACTATTTCTTCACGCGTCTCCTCTAATGCTTTATTTTCTTCTTTTTCAGATATATTGCCATCTTCCATTTTCTCTAATTTCACAAGTATAACTTTTTGAGCACTTTTATACCTGCATCCATCTTTAGCTGTCCCTGCTTCAAACTCAACTTCATCACGGAAATCACAATCCGTCATCTTAACTTTCCCACTTAAATGCCTTTCGTCAAAATAATAAGAATTGCCATCATCTCCAGTAATATATCCATACTCATATCCCGAATCAGCTGTTAATATATTATTTATATATCCAGTCATACAATCCACCTCTGTACCCTTCATTATAACTTTTCAAATATCTGCGTAATATCCTGATACCGATTCACCACCCGGTAAATCTCCACATACTCTTTCCCAATCTTATACAACACCACGTAATTTCCAGAAATGGCATACTTATAATCCGTCCGGAAGCTGACTCTTTTAGAAAGGTCAGCTCCCATGTACGGAAATTGTTGTATATTCTCGATTCGCGTATAAATCTCTTGAATGGTTTTTACTGCCATTTCTTCATTATCTTCAGCAATATACTCTTTAATGTTTCTTAGGTCTTCTGCAACTAAAGGATTAATCCGTAATTTCAACATAGGCTATACCCCAACAGATGCTTTCAACTCATCCAAACTCATCCAAGCACTTTCGTCCTTAACTGCCTCTTCTGCTTCCTGTAATTTCATAAGAAGCTTCTTCTCCTCCTTTTCTCGCTCGTAATCTTCAATATCCATAACCACAAACTTGCCTCTTCCGTTCTTAGTTAAAAATACTGGCTCTCCAACCACACAATTTTTCAATACTTCATTATAATTTCTTAAATCTGATACAGGTAATATATTTGGCATAAAATCAACTTCCTTTCTTTGATATAGTTTCTTCATCCTACATATATATTATACGAAAAGAAGCTGTAAAATTCAACGAAGAATTTTACAGCTTCTTTTCAAAATAATATATTCTATAATTTTATTTTCTATTTATGTCAAACTGCATAACAGCTTTCATCAATTTTCCCTGTAATCTCCCCCGAATTTCCTCATCTACTGCATAGTGTTTACACCCATCCACTCCAATACTCATTCATGTAGTCAAAGTTCTTATATATCCATCATAATTAGCAAGCACAGTTCGTAATGCTTCTTCATCCCCTGATGTCGCTTTTTGTATAATATTAAATGGCAATAACCTATTATCTTTACGTTTCACTTATCATTTCTCCATATACTTCCGAAGTTTCTCCAAACCATTTTTCTTTTGTACACTTATTGTACTTCTACAGCGTCCCATTGTTCGTGCAATTTCCTCATTACTTTCTCCTAGCACAAAAGCCATAAGTATATTCCGATGAAGAAATCAAAACACTTTGGTCGAAGCTATATGAAATCAACAATGTAGATATCATCCTGATTGTGATTTATACAGGTTTGCGACCAACGGAGCTTTTAGAAATCCTGACAGAAAATGTGCATCTAGAAAAGAAATACATGATAGGCGGTATTAAAACTGATGCCGGGAAAGACAGGATTATCCCACTAAATGATAAGATTATTCCCCTTATCAAAAATCGCTATGATCCAAACAAGAAATACCTTATCAATAACAAGTTCGGAAATCACTACACTTACGGCACTTACATGAATGGTAATTTCAATACCTGCATGGGAAAACTGAAAATGAAACACCTGCCCCACGATGGCAGACATACCTTCGCTTCTCTTATGGACAGTGCCGGAGCTAATGATGTATGTATCAAATTGATTATGGGACACAGTATGAGAAATGACACCACGAAAGGCGTATATACCCATAAGACTTTAGAAGAACTTCTTACGGAAGTGAACAAAATTTAAAACACAAATCAATATTTGAAAATAAATTTTCAAACACCGATCATGATTTCATCCTTGTAAGCAAATGAAATCATTTCGCTATGATTGCTGGATACACTTATAATGCTGAAACACATTAGGAATTACACTCATATTCAGCCAAAAGCTTACTAAATCAAACGGATGAAAAACAGGAAAAATCATCCCAAAACAGCAAATACAGAGTGTATACCACCTGTATACCACCTGTATATCACTTGTATGCCACGTGTATATAACGACCTCAAAATAACGTAAATTATCTTCTATTTATGAATATTCTGACAATTCTTTTGTCGTATCAATGCATAAAGAAAAGTCCCAGAAATTCAACATTTCCAGGACTTATCAATATCATCTTATATCTTAGAAATCAGCTATTAAACGATTCCCTGTGCGGTCATAGCATCTGCAACCTTTAAGAAGCCTGCGATGTTGGCACCTGCAACGTAGTTGCCTTCCATGCCGTACTTCTTGGCAGCATCATCCAGGTTGTGGAAGATGTTAATCATGATGTTCTTTAACTTCGCATCTACTTCTTCGAAGGTCCAGCTTAGACGTTCGCTGTTCTGGCTCATTTCCAGTGCGGAGGTAGCAACACCACCTGCGTTGGATGCCTTGCCGGGGCAGAACAGGATGCCGCTCTTCTGCAGATATTCGGTAGCTTCAAGAGTAGTAGGCATGTTAGCGCCTTCTGCTACTGCGAATACACCGTTTGCAACAAGAGTCTTTGCATCTTCCAGATTTAATTCGTTCTGGGTTGCGCAAGGAAGTGCGATGTCAACCTTAATGCTCCACTGGTTGGTGCCTTCTGCCTTCTTGTCATGATACTGAGCGCTGGGTCTTGCTGCAGCATACTCGGTCAGTCTTGCACGCTTAACTTCCTTAACTTCCTTAAGAAGAGCTACGTCGATACCTTCGGGATCATAAATCCAGCCGGTGGAATCGGAGCAGGTTACAGGCTTAGCGCCTAACTGCTGTGCCTTCTGGATTGCATAGATAGCTACATTTCCGGCACCGGATACAGCGATGGTCTTGCCAGCGATGTCCTTGCCGTTGCACTTTAACATTTCTTCTGTCAAGTAAAGCAGACCGTAACCGGTAGCTTCTGTTCTTGCTAAAGAACCGCCGTAGGAAAGTCCCTTACCTGTCAGCACGCCTTCGTAAAGACCGGTCAGTCTCTTGTACTGTCCATACATATAACCGATTTCTCTTGCACCGGTACCAATATCACCTGCAGGAACGTCGGTATCTGCACCGATATATTTATGGAGCTCTGTCATAAAGCTCTGGCAGAATGCCATGATTTCTCTGTCAGACTTGCCCTTAGGGTCGAAGTCGGAACCACCCTTACCACCGCCGATAGGCAGACCGGTCAGGGAGTTTTTGAAAATCTGTTCAAATCCTAAGAATTTGATAATACCAAGGTTTACGGAAGGATGCAGTCTTAAACCGCCCTTGTAAGGTCCGATTGCACTGTTGAACTGTACACGGAAACCATTGTTTACCTGAACCTGTCCCTTATCATCTACCCAGGGAACACGGAACAGAAGCTGTCTTTCGGGAGTACACAGTCTCTCCAAAAGGGCATCTTTTCTGTAAGCTTCTTCATTTGCTTCGATTACAACACGCAGAGATTCCAGAACCTCTTTTACTGCCTGATGAAATTCAGGCTGGGCAGGATTCTTTGCAACTACAAGGTCAAATACCTCATCAACGTATGACATTTTTTACTTCCTCCTTATTTTTGGTTACAAGAAAAAGCACAGAGTAAAGCCCTGTGCTGGTGACGCCTTTGTCCCAAAGCCTATTATAGTATAAGTGTCAGATTTTGCAAAGCACTTTATTTCATTAACACGTAGAAGTTTTAACGTACTTTTTTGTGCAATATGAACAAAAATCATAGGTAGCGCTTCATGACTTCAATATTTTTCTCTTCAAAATCCATCAGTTCCCTGGCAAGTTCTGTAGCCATGGATTTCTCCGTGGCATTGTGGTTCAGACTCTTACACATATCCGTGATCCCCCGATTGCTGCCCTGTATCATAAGCTCTGCCAGATGACTGGTGCTGGTGTTTAAGAGGGTATTGATATGAATGGCACTTTTCAGCATAAAATCCGCCATGTAATTTGCATGCACCGGCTCCGCTCTCGCCGCAAGCAGTTTCTCCATGGCGCGCCTGCGGATATCACTGTATTTCAAGGACTGTCTGGATATCTGCAGGGCAAAATCATCCTCATATACCTTGTCACTCAATGTATCAATAGCTTTTATCGCCATTTCCGTATTTCTCTGAATATCCCTGTAAATAAAAATTTCTTCCGGTTTCATGTCTGCTCCTTCTTACGGCTAACGCCGTTTTCCACAGTATGACACATCCCGGAAGAAATTATACTTCACTTTATGAAATTACATGTTTACATATTTGAATGTTACAGAATAACTCTACGTATTACTGTACAAATTCCGCTTTTACATAGCCAATCTGACCATTGTAAATAACCTTGCACCAGTCGCCTTCCCTTGCTACCAGTTCCAGGGATTCACCGCCGATTACAATGCCTAACTTGGTAGCGGTTTCGCTTGCTGCCGCACGGACATTCACATTTGCCGTTGCCGTTACGGTACCGATAGTATCCACGTTGCCGGCACTCTCTGCCACATTTAAGAACTCAGACTTCACATAGCCGTCCTTGCCTTCATAGACAATCTTGGTCCAACCGTTGACCTTCTGCTCCTGCACCTCAACCTTGGTGCCGCCTGCAAGCTTTCCAAGCTTATCTGCGGTTTCACTGTCAGAGCTTCTGACATTGACCGTGGTATTGGCAGTTGCATAAATGGGTCCTGCCGGTGCCTCGGGTTCTGTTACGGTTGTATCCGTACCTTCGTTTGCGGAAACGTCTGTATTGCCGCTTACATCACCGCCGCTCACATCGCCGCCGCTTACGTCTCCCACCACTTCATTGGCAAGAATTACGGCTGCCGCCTGCTGCACCTGCTGCTCAATCAGCTGCAGATACTGTAAAAACTCCGGCTTTTCCAGACAGACTTCGTTGTACTCTACGGTAATTTTGTTGTAAAGCTCCACAACATCATCCTGCAGGCAGACCTGACGGATGTATTCGGAAACGCTCTCATCCACAACTCCTTTGTTAATATAAAGGCTGCCGTCTTCATTCTTGCAGATGTAGAATGTCTCATAGCCGGGCAGATAATCATCCGGATAATAGGAAATAACCACATGGGTATACGCAATCACCAGATAGGAACCTTCTTCCGGCCCCGGTTTGGTATACACATCTATCAGTGGATAACTATCAATATAATTGGCAAGTTCGGGAATTTTAATTCTTTCCATATCGTCTAAATTGTTCTGTATGGACTCAATGGTGTCTACATCACCGCTTGCCTTGGCATCATAATACGTTCTTAAAAGATTGTTTACTTCTGGATATGCATTTAATTCCAATGCTACATCCGGTATCTCCATCGGCGCCGCGTCTCCGTCGGAAACAGCTGCCGTACCATTTGCTACGTTTTGTTCCTCTTTTTCTTTTCCCTTTACCTGTAAAACGATGGCTACCGTAATGGCTAAAC
>ENA-ORPH01003508-ORPH01003508.1-human-gut-metagenome-genome-assembly--contig:-NODE-3508-length-11485-cov-4.027384_pt1 | contig 11485 bp, 9 predicted proteins | sample MGYA00242142_ERZ509074 | MGnify/ENA primary metagenome ERZ509074 (study PRJEB26280, sample SAMEA2338724) | human gut metagenome | biome: human gut; feature: human-associated habitat; material: faeces... | reverse complement strand
GCAGGCAGGCGATGCGGTGGATGAGGACGGTGGTTTTTCCGCTGCCGGCCCCGGCCAAAATGAGAACCGGGCCTTCCACGGCCAAGACGGCCTGCCGCTGCATGGGATTGAGGTGGGAAAAGCGCCGCTGCAGGATGGCGCGCTTTAACTGCTGGTAGGTTTGGTTATCGTGCTGGGGCATGGTGGTCTCCTTTTATCGTCTCGAAAATTTTTCGCAAATCTCCAAAATAGTCCAAAATAGATTGTACCACAAAAGGGCGGCGGAAGAAAGTGCCGGGAGAGATTTTTTGCGGCGAAAAGCTCCCCCCACTAATACGGCAAAATGGGCCTTTCTTTGCAGGTGAGAGGTTAATATTTCACTTTTTTTCACGAAAAATTTACGATTGCGGAAAAATGTGGGTGTAATTTAACTAAATACTGGGCTATATTTACAGCAAAATAACAGGAAAAAGGAGCCCCCGAAGGGGCTCCCGAAAGAGGGGGACACGCGTTATTTTTTGCGGGAAAGAATGGACATGCCAAGGGTAGCGACAGCCATGAGAGCGGCCGCGGCGGCGACCATATCATTGGCGCCGGTGGCGGGGTTCTTCTGGTCATCGGTCTTGGGGGTCTCCTCGGTGGAGGGGACGATGATGGTGATGGTGCCGTCGGTGGGAGGGGTGGCTCCCTTATCAACTACTGCGCCGTTGGAGTTGATGGTTTTACCTTCGGGGAGATAATCCTTGACAGAATCAGTATTACCGGTGAAGGTGCCGCTGGTAATGCTGAATTCGGTCTTGTCAGCAGCGTCACCCTTGCCACTAACAACATCACCACTAGGAACTGTAAAGGAGCCGCTAATGCCAGAACCAGTGGCCGCAATGGTCACCGCTTTAATACCATCGCTCTTGTACCCATCGTCAAGGTTCTTCTTCATTACACCAGCCGTTATACCAGTTACAGATACATTTGTGAGGGTAACACTGCCCGGCTTTGTAATCTCAACGGCGGCCTTTCCATTATCATTAAGATCAAATGTTGTATTCGTTATTGTCACACTTCCTGCTACTCCGTATGTTCCTTCGGCATACAGCTTAATACCACGCTTGCCGGTGAAAGAGCAATTATTGAGTTCCGATGTACCAGTGCTGGTATTCCAAAGGCTCCAGCCAGAAGTAGAAGTAAATTTGCAACTATTAAACACGGTTTTACCATACTGGTTATTGCACACACCATTAGGGAAAGTGCAGTTGGTATATGTAACAGTGTGATTCTCATTGCGAACCATGCAGGCAAAATAGTTGGTTGCATTACCCAAATCACTAACAAACGCACCGTTCGGATGAGAAAGGGTCAGGTTTTCAAAACTTACATCAATATCCATACTCTGAACGCCAAGGATAGACTGAGGACTGGTGATACTGATTTCAGCATTATCTCCCACACCAACGAATTTAACAGCGGTGACATTCTGACCGTTCCGTACAAAGCTGATCCACTGGTCACTACCAGATATTTCAGCTTTACCGTAAATCTCATAGGTAATAACGCCCATCGGCACAGCAGCGGCGATAGCATCTTCTAGCGTAGTGTATTCTGTTCCATTTACTACTACCTTTTGCTCCGCCGCCAAGGCGGTGGTGGGCAGCATGACGGCCAGCATGAGGAACGCTAGCACGACGCTTAAAAACTTTTTCATTTGAACAAACCTCTCTTCTTTTTATTTTTCCCGCAGGTGGGGTTGTGTTTGCTGGCGCAAACACAAAATATCCACATGTGGATATGATTGGTATAAACAGGTTACCACTTTTGGGCAGGGTGTGTCAACTATTTGGGAGAATTTTGGAGGAACATACAAAATGGAAGAGTTTAATTTAGCAAAAAATGCTCAGATTTTTGCCATCGCAGAAGGGCTTATACAATGGCATTAAACAGGACGGCTACTGCAAGCTGCACCAGCATATAGACAGCGAGGACTGCAACGCCCTTTGTAAAAAGGAATTTCTTGTCGATCTCCTCCCTGCCGAGAATATAGGCCGCCGCCACAGAACCGGATGGGAAAAGAAATGCGACCGAGGCACAGGTGCTGATGACCGTAAGGGTTACCGTTGGGTCAATCTTTATCCCCTGTTCCATCATTCCACAAACAATTGGGACAATAATCGGTGTCATTCCCATGGTAAGCACATTACCGTTTACCACCTGTGTAACAATGGTGATGAATAGTACACAGATCAGCAGCAGCATAATGGTGCTTTGCCCGCCGAAGATAGGGGCAAACACAGAAACAAGCCAGCTATTGATGCCAAGGGAGGCATCCGTGCATGCCCTTCCCAGCATTGTCATTGCACCAATAAGCGCAACCATGGGCCATATAGATGCATCCCGGAGGAGCGCCGGAGCGTTCATAATGGGCTTGCCGTTTTTGCTGATTATATTAAACACCGCAAGTGGAACAGCCCAAATCAGGCTGGTATCCAACGATTTGATGAATGTATAGCCCGGAAAGCTCTTTGGCAGCAGATAGATAAGAAACAGGTAAGCCATACAGAATACAAATGATCCTATTCCGATCTTCATCTCAAAGCTGAAGGTATCTGGGGTTTTATTGAACTGCTCTATCTGGTCCGATTTAATATCCTTTAATCTGCTGATATCGACTTTGAAGAGGTACTTCATGCAAAGAACAAGCACTGCAAACAGGCTTACCCATGTGACGATCTGAATCACCATATAGAGCCATCTGTTGAATTGATAGCCGTATGGCTCCAGCATGGAATCAAAGAAGCCGACAACAACCAGGATAAGCCCCTGAAACGGGATCAGATATTTCCCATAGGAGGAGGTGTACATATACAGCAGGCCGAACTTCATGAACTGGTCATCTTTCTTGTAGCCGCACACCTTCGCAATACTTTCGAAAAGCCCGAATGCCAGCAGGAAAAAGGCTGCACCATTGACCACTGTCGAGACTAAAAAGCCGGCCAGCATAAGCATAAACATAAAGATGCCCGGTCTTCCCCTTGTGATTTTAAGCGAAAGAAGCTTCTTTGCGAAAACATCCATGGCACCGGTCTGCCTTAAATACACGCAAAGCGCCCCGGCAAAAATAAGCTGAAAGGTCACTCCGGAGCCGATCCAGCCGCTGATCAATTCGCTTGCCTTGTAATAGCCATGCAGGACGAATGCCAAAAGCGCAAGCAGTGAACTGGAGAACAGGTCACAGCCCACACATGTCATAAAAATAAGGCCGATAAATACACCGAGAATCTTTATCCCCATCTGTGACATACCGCCAAAGGTGGGACAAACCAAACCGAAAAAGTACATAAACGCAATACCGATCAGGGTTTTAATGTATATTGCACCCTTCCCTTTCGTCACAGTACCCATATATTCCTCCATTCTCCTACCGCACAGCTGACGGCTGCATATGTGTCTGCTGCGATGACTTGCTCCATGATATATGCGGCCAGGGAAACACCGCTAATCGCAGCCATATCATGCGTCATACCCCCAGGCGCTTGCAGCACTGCAAGAGCATATTACAGTCATCGCCTCATTGTTATTTCACCGCTTTTCCGCCAAACTGTTGAATCATGTAGTCGGAAAAGGTATTCAATACCTTTGAATTGCTTTCCCGGCGAAATACTAAAAAAGTCTTTACGATAATTGTGTTCCTTTCTAATGGGATGCGCACCAAGCCCGGGATCGCACCATCCGTGACCGGGACGATTCTGAGGGCTATGCCGTAATTATTGACAATAAGCATATGTGCCGTTTTCATATCGTTCCCGATGACCATGATCTTATCACTTGCCTTGGGATAAAAGCCCCTGGAGATACACGCCCGAACCAGTGGGTCGGAGGTATCCGTATAGAAATCGGAGGTACTGCCGGTCTGCTTTGAGTTCATAATGAAGGTTTCATCTTTAAGTTGATCAATGGAAACCTCCTTGAGCTTGGAAAGCGGATTATCCTCACTCATCTCCACTACCACTTCACACAGATTGGAAAGCTCGATAACACTGAATGCCGGGTCGTGATAAAACGGTATGATCTGCATAGAATCGCTTTCAAGCATCATATACGGGAAAATGGCCGCATCAAGACTTTTATTCTGCATGGCGGTCACTGCCTCGGAATAACCGACATTCCATACCTTGATAACGCATTGCGGATATTCATACTGAAATTTGACAAGGAAATCCGGGCTGATATGGCTTTTCACCGAAAAGCCCAAATGGATCTCCTGACGGCCGGCGTCCTTTTCCTGCTTAAGCTCGTCCAAAAGCGCATTGTATTCCTCTACGATGCCGGCAGCATGCTTAACAAAAATTTCTCCCTCATGCGTCAGCCTGATGGAGTCCTTTTTAGTTGCCCTGTGGATGAGCTTTATTCCAAGCTCTTTTTCCACCGATAAAATTTGCTTTGATAGGGACGACTGGGTAGAAAAAACATTCTCTGCCGCTTCGCCAAAGCTTTTGGACTTTGAAAGTGCCAAAACCGCCTTGATGTATTCCAGCTTCATATTAACCATACCTTTCCGGCAGCGCCTTACACTGTCTTTATTGGCCGATAATGCATTCCCCGGGAAGATGCTGCATCCGATTAATGCCGTTTTGCCCCACAGCATATCCCTTTTTAACCGCAGCCGTCCGGCTGCTGGGATCATCACCTTACGGCAAAGATTGAAAAATAAGATCTTTATTCCACAGGTGAAAGGGGAACCCCCCATAAAATAAAAGTATTATATAAGCATTGTTTGCAAATGTAAAGACAGTAAAGAAGCACAGCGGAAATCAAGGAATCGCTAACGGCATCCCTTTGAAGCCCGCTGTGCGACTCTACTGCTTTTCAGGGTCGTCTTTTGCCTACGGGGTTTTGTAATATAAAGCCGGTTTTTACTGCACCGTTTATCGGGGCAGATATACTCCCTGCTTCTTCAGCATCTGCTGGACCTTCTTCACATCAACATCACGGAAGGTGGTGTTGGATTGCAGCGCCAGGGCTGCAGCAGCACCAGCGGCTTCACCCAGTGCGACACAGTGGGGGATCAGATTGGCATGATCGTTTGCATCATGTGCCGAGGAGAAGCAGCGGCCGGCAGCCAGCAGATCCTCTACATCATCGGCAGGAAGCATAACGCCGTACGGGAGCTCAATGGGAGATTTATACTTCATCCGTCTGTGTGCGGGAATGATGGCAATGGTATCCTCGTGCTCGATTGTTTGTGCAATATCATCCATCGTAAGACGGTAGGTACCGTTCAGGCGACGGCTGCCGCGTGTACCAAGCTGCGGGGCGGTATCGTGCAGGAATGCATTTTTAAAGCCGGGAACATTCTCACGAATCCATTCGATGCCCTCATTCAGGCTGCGTCTGATGAGCATTTCAGTATCGGTAAGATCCTGAACATTGCAGCAATCCTTTCCCTCCACGAAATTATTGACCCACATAATATCCTTCATGGGGGTGACGAAGGGGGAAATGCGATATCCGAACAGCTTTTTATATTCGGCCAGCTTATCACGATAATGGCTGTTAGGATCATACTTCCAATTGCGGAATTCTTCAGAATCAACATTGCCGAGCCTGAATACAACGGAAACATTATAGCTGCGGTCATCGCCGCTGTATTCCTTCTCATAGGCACAGCCTGCGGATGCAAAGATATCACCGTCACCGGTACAGTCGATCACCTTGCCGGCCAAAATCGCCTTGCGGCCCTCCTTGGACTGGAAGGTCACGCCGATTACTCGATTGCCCTCCATAAGCGCCTCGCTGCCCCAGGCATGGCAGTATACGGTTACACCGGCATCCTCTACCATGTTGACCATGGCGATCTTCAGCATTTCCGGATCAACATATGCGCCATACCAGATCCATCCATCACATACAAAACCGTAATACTTTCTCCATTTATCGATCAGCGCAGGGTCCGTGCTGCCGATATCCTTGCGGTCAGGACCGATCAGGCCATTGGGCATCTTCTCCAAACGATCCAGCCACTCCTGCTGTATGCCTGCAATCATCTGCTGCTTTCCCTCGCTGAGATGCGGGATAAAAAGCACCTGCCCGCCGGTAGCCATACCGCCCAGATGACCATAGCGCTCCAGCAGGACTACCTTACCTGCACCATTACGGGCGGCGGAAACCGCCGCAGCCGTTCCGGCGGGGCCGGCACCGACAACCAATACATCGCAGTGGTCAAATACCTCGATTTCTTTTGCCTGCTCGTGGATATATTCTTTCATTGTATCAAATTCCTTATCTTATAGAGTTGTTTTCGTTGCGGGCTCTCTCCCGGATGGAAGCGTTCCGTTTGGAAATACGCCGGCAGAGAGCTCCGCATTTTTAACCGGGCTGTATTCCTATGATAGGTAAACGGTCATCAATCAACAGTAAGGCCCTTTTCCTTGCGCAGCGCGATCAGCTTTTCCTCGGTGACATTAAACATGGAAAGGGCGATCATGCCGATTGCGAGAGACGCACAGGGAACTGCAGACAGAAGCACACGAATGCCCTGCACTGCTTCCGTTGTCACGGCAGCCTTATCAAACCCGACTGTTGCAAGGCCGAAGCCGAGCAGCGCACCGGCGATGGTCTTTGCGATGCCGATGGTTACCGTATACAGGGAGCTCATAAAGGGACGGACATCCTTACCGTTAACGATGGCGGTATAGTCAATAACATTGGTGTAGAGCGGCAGCTCGATTGTGTAGCAAACATTACGGCCGATCATTGCCACGCAGAGAAGGATGGTGAATATAAGAGGATTCTTGCCGATAAAATATGCCGAACCGAGGGCAGCCGCATAGATAATAAGGCCGGAATACATGCCGCCCTTGATGCCGAGACGCTTGGCAATGATGGGACCGATGAAGGAGCCGACGAACTGCATCAGGGTGGACAGTGCCATATATGTAGCCATCATGGTCTTATCGCCGATAACAAACCCGTAATAATAAGCCACAAGGCTCATCACCAGGGCATAGGGGATACCATGAGAGAAGGAAACGATCAGCCATGCAATGGTTTGCTTGTTGCAGACGGATTTGATCATCGTCCAGAAGGAGACGCCGTCTTTTTTGCTTTCCTTTACAGTTTCAACAGCAGTTCCGTCCTTGGCTGTCGGGTCGGATTTCCCGGTGGAAGGATCCACGGATTTTGCAATCTTGGCAAGATTGAAGAAGGATGCCGTAAGAGCAATTACAATAAGCACCATGAAGCCGGTATAGCCAGCTGCTTCGTTATTGAAGAGCTTGCCGATAAAGGCAATGGCTGCAACGGCAACAAAGCCGAAGAATACTTTTCCGATGGAATTGATCTGGCTGCGTGCGCCGGCAAGGCCGGTACGCTCCGTCGGGTCGGGGGCAAGGGGGATCATCAAACCGGTATAAGCCGCAAAAGCAAAGTTATAAAGGAAGGTATCCAAAACGCAAATGACAAATACCAGCGGGAACTTGATGCCTTCCGGAAGATTACCCCAATTAACAAAGGTGAGAATCTGGAATATTCCCGCTAACGGCATCATGATGTAAATCCATGAGCGATAGCGTCCCCAGGGCAGACGAACTTTCTGCATGATAACACCGATTACAAAGGAACCCCAAAGTCCGATGAGACCCTTGACCGTGTTCATCGTGCCCAGCTGAACATTGGTGAGCCCGACAAATGTGGTAAGGAAGAAGGACAGGTATGTCCCCGTCATGTTTGTTTTCAAGGAGGAAATACCATTTACGAGACCATACGAAATAGATTTTTTAGTGTATAACGCTTTTTTCTTTTTTTCCAAACTAATCACACCTCACACTGATCATTTTGTCAGATATCTGTATCTAAACTATAAAACAATTGGTTATTATAATGCAATTCAAATTTGAATTGCACTTATTCCTTTATGGAATAAGGAGATTGCCGGAGAAGTAATCTGTAGGAAAAGATGCAAAAGCCGCCCCCGTTTCCGGGAGCGGCTTGAAGGGTTTCAGGTTAGAACAGTGCGGAATTTAGTCCAGCGTGATGACCTTGACGGGGCACTTTTCGGCGCAGGCGCCGCAATTGGTGCACTTTTCGGGATCGATGGAGGCGAGGAAATCGGTGACGGTGATGGCGCCGGTGGGGCAAACCTTGGTGCACATCATGCAGCCGATGCAGCCGGCGGAGCAGACCTTGCGGACGACAGCGCCCTTATCATGGCTGGAGCAGCGCACGGTGACATGATTTTTGACCGGGACCATGCCGATGAGCAGGTGCGGGCAGGCTTTGGCGCAGGCACCGCAGCCGGTGCACAGGCTTTCATCCACATGGGCAACGCCATCCACGATGGAGAGCGCACCGAATTTGCAGACCTTGACGCAATCGCCATAGCCCAGGCAGCCGTAGCCGCAGGCTTTTTTGCCGCGGTGCAGGGCAGCGCAGGCCGCACAGGTGGCGGGGCCGTGGTAATCCTCGGCTTCGCCGCACTTTTCGCAGGTGCCGCTGCAGCGGACGGTGGCTTTGACGGGCTCGGTGTTTTCCGCCGCGACGCCCAGGTATTCGCTGATCTGAGCGGAGACGGAAGCGCCGCCGGGGATGCAGAGATTGGACTTGGCGCTGCCATTGGCAACGGCTTTGGCGTAGTCATCGCAGCCGGCATAGCCGCAGGCGCCGCAATTGGCGCCGGGCAGGAAGCCGCGGATGTCCTCCACACGGGTATCGATGGGGACCGAGAGGAAATGGGAGGCCACTACCAGCAGGATGGCGCAGATCAAGCCGATAGCGCCGACAATAATAATACCAGTCATAGTTATCTCCCCTCCTTACTTCAGCAGACCATCTACCACACCGGAGAAGCCCATGAAGGACATAGATACGATGGAGGCAGCGATCAGAGTGATGGGCAGGCCCTGGAACGATTCGGGGATATCCATGTTCTCCATGCGGCCGCGAACGCCTGCGAAGAGGACCATTGCCAGCAGGAAGCCGAGACCGGCGCCCAGCGCATTGACCATGGACTGGCCGAAATTGTACTTCTCATCGATATTGAGCACCGCTACACCGAGCACGGCGCAGTTGGTGGTGATGAGGGGCAGATAGATGCCGAGGGCTTCATACAGCGGAGGCAGGAACTTCTTGAGGGCCATTTCCACCAGCTGTACCAGCGCGGCGATGACCAGGATGAATACGATGGTCTGCATATAGCCCAGCTCGTATTGATCCAGCAGATAGGTCTGGATGGGCCAGGTGGCGGCGGTGGCCAGTACCATAACAAAGGTAACGGCGACGCTCATGCCGACGGCGGAATCCAGCTTTTTGGAAACGCCGAGGAACGGGCAGATACCCAAAGTCTTGGAGAGGACGAAGTTCTGCGTCAAAATAGCAGAAAGCAGAATGACGATCATTTCTTTCATGCTTCACAGCCTCCTTCCTTATTCTCTGCCGAGGGGCAGCCACCGGCGCAACCGGCGCAGGCGCCGCAGGCAGCGCAATCGAGTTTCTTCTTGGGCTTATGCTTGGCGAACTTATTCATGATGGCGATGAGCACGCCATAGACGAGGAAGCCGCCGGGGGTGAGCTTCATGATCGCGATGGGATCGAACAGATTGGCGGTGAGGGTGATGCCGCACCAGGTACCGCTGCCGAGGATCTCACGCACGGTGGCCATGCAGAACAGAGCGAGGGTGAAGCCCAGGCCCATGCCCAAACCATCGAGGGCGGAATCGATGACATTATTCTTGCTGGCAAACATCTCGGCCCGGCCGAGGATGATGCAGTTTACCACGATAAGCGGCAGGAAGATGCCGAGGCTCTGATAGAGGCTCTGCACATAGGCCTGAAGCAGCAGCTGCAACACCGAAACGAAGCCGGCGATGACGACGATGAAGCAGGGGATACGGACCTTATTGGGGATGATATTGCGCAGGAGAGAAATAACGATATTGGAGCCCAGCAGTACAAAGGTGGCCGCCAGACCCATGCCCAGCGCATTGAGGACCGAGGTGGAGGTAGCGATGGTGGGGCAGGTGCCCAGCACCAGAACCAGAACGGGGTTCTCCTTGATGATACCATTGGTGAAGGTTTTCAGCTTGTTACTCATTTGGTTCCTCACGCTCCTTTCACAGTCTCAAAGGCAGCAAAGGCCAGCTTAACAGCTTCCTTGTAGCCATTGGAGGTATAAGTTGCCTTAGATACCATGGGCAGCTCGCTATCGGGGGTTTCGGCGGTGACGCCGATCCACTTCTTGCTGTAAGAGCTCTTGGCGAGCTTGGAACCGTCAATTCCCTCGTACTCATTGGGGGTCTCGGTGTGCTGATACAGCTTGGAGGCGATGATGGCGCCGTTATTATCAATGGCGACGAGGATGTGCAGATCGCCGCTGAAGCCGGCCGCATGAACATTGAAGGCATAGCCCAGCTCGGACTGATAGGCGCTGTCAACGCCCTCCGGAATGTTCTCCAGCTCGGTGTAGCCCTCGCCCAGCATCTCGGCGATGAGCTCGGCTTCGGGATAGACCTTTTCCTCGGTGGGCGCTTCGATGGCGATGCCCGCCAGCTCACCGTAAGCGACAAAGGCATTGCCGACTGCGGCATTGAAGCCCTTGGAGGAGAAGGTGGCGCCGGAGAGGAACTCGATGCCCTCAAGGTTATAATCCTTGCCGAGATACTGCTCCTGGAAGTGGGCTTCCTTTTCGATGCGGTCGCCGATACCGGGGGTCTCGCCGTGCTCCATGACCTGGGTACCGGTGATGGCGCCGTCGGAGGAGATACCGACCATGACGGTGATCATGCCCGCAAAGCCCTTGCCCTGGGCCTGGAATACATAGCCAGCGCCGTTGCCGGCCTTGTAGGCATTGAGGACATTTTCGGCGGAGACGGTGACTTCCTCGAAGTCGGTGCCATCGGGCAGAACGGCGGAAAGGGCCGCATTGGCCTCGGCAGCCTTGGCCGCGTCAATGACGGGCTTGGTGAGGCCGTAGGTGCCCACCAGCGCCGCGGAAACGATGACGCAGATGGCGGTGAGGACGACGATGGGTTTCAGCTTTTCCCATTTCATTTCTCAGCACCTCCCACTCCAAACGGTTTTTTGGCCCCGATCTTATTGAGGTGGGGGCAGATGATATTCATAAGCAGAATGGCGAAGGATACGCCCTCCGGATAGCCGCCGGAGGAATTGCGGATGAGCATGGTGATGATGCCCGCGCCCAGCGCGAATACGACCTTGCCCCACTCGGTGGCGGGAGAGGTGGAGTAATCGGTGAGCATGAAGATGCCGCCCAGCAGCACGCCGCCGGTGAGGATCATATAGATGGGATCATAACCCAGAACGACGCTCATGAGCGCGATGGTAGCCACATACACCAGCGGGATGGTGGGGGTGATGACCCGGCGAACCACCAGATAAACAAAGCCGATGATGAGGGCAATGGCGCAGGTTTCGCCCAGGCAGCCGCCGCGGATACCGAAGAGCAGGTTCTTGACGGCGGGGAGGCTATCCACAGCGCCCTCCTTGATGAGGGCCAGGGGGG
>ENA-ORPH01003506-ORPH01003506.1-human-gut-metagenome-genome-assembly--contig:-NODE-3506-length-11490-cov-4.107564_pt1 | contig 11490 bp, 12 predicted proteins | sample MGYA00242142_ERZ509074 | MGnify/ENA primary metagenome ERZ509074 (study PRJEB26280, sample SAMEA2338724) | human gut metagenome | biome: human gut; feature: human-associated habitat; material: faeces... | reverse complement strand
GAAGTGGGCGCCTACGTTCGTAGACCTTTCCGGCCTGTTGCCGAAAGTGGATTTCACCTGGGCGAACTTGGGCGGCAAGCCGACGATTCCGGCGGCCCAAGTGCAAACAGACTGGAACGCAACCGAAGGCATGGGCGTTCTAAAGAACAAGCCTGCGCAAATGACGGACGCGGACGCCAAGGCAGGCACGGCCACTGCGGGATGCATCATCAGTGCGGTCACTTTGAAAGCGGCAATTACCACGCTTGCCCCAGCGCCTGATTTGTCCGGTTATGTGACCACTGTCAATTTCACCTGGGCGAACTTGGGTGGCAAGCCGACTATTCCGGCGGCGCAGGTCAACAGCGACTGGAATGCGGCTAGCGGCAAAGCGCAGATTTTGAACAAGCCCGCGCTCGGTGCGCTGGCCAGTAAAGACCAGGTTGAGTCCGCTGATATTGCTGATGGTGCGATTCCGGCAGACACAACCGCCGCAGCGATCTTGGCCGCGTTCACTCAATTCGCAACTGAAAACGGGATTACGTAATGACAAAGCTAACACCACAAGAGACCGTTAAAGCGGTGCTCGATGCCTTGCATAACAGTTCCGCTGATTTTGTCGTGCAAATTTTGGGCACGCCGGGCGGCGACTATTTTTGCCGCAGATGGAACAGCGGACTGCAAGAGCTGATGCAAAAAGACGTCAATGCCACAGACAACTATAACAGCACTGTTACTTTCTCGGTCGGATTTACCGAGGCTCCACGCGTCATTTTGTCGGCTAACGAAGGGCAATACTACGATACGGCTTGGCTGGCCGCCTTAACGCCGAGACAAATAACGACAACTAATTTTTTAATTGTTAGAAATCCGTCTCAAAACAAAACCCTTGTTTTTACTGCTTACGGGAGGTGGAAGTAATGGCAGAGCAATTAGGGGGGGGGGTACCGATGCCGTCGGCAAGGTGCTCGAATGGCTTAAGGGTCAAGCGAGCGCAGGCAAAACACCGGAGCTAACCTTGCTGGCAGGAAGTGAGACTGATCGGGCGCAGTGGTTTAAAAGCGGCGCCATTAGCCTTAAACAGCCGTTCACCGATTTTCAATGGATAGTGATTATGCAGACGTCAGATTCCACTGCGTTTGTTACCCCTTATATGTGGGCTGTTCCTGTATTCCAAAAGGCGCTGAAACTCGCCAAGCTGGGAGCGACGCATTCAGTGCTTATCGAACTATGGGATAACGCATGGTTCTTTGACGCGGATAACACAACATCTTCAAGCCTTGCTTATCGCAAAGATGACACCGGCGGGATCGCCGCTGTTTATGGAGTGAATTACAAATGACAACTGAAAATCAACTGGGGGGGGTATCCGCATCGCCGGAAATCCTCAAGGTTTTAAACGCTTTTCTTCTTGAAAAGAGCAGGACGAACACGGACGAGTCGTGGAGTATGGAATTGGCAAACGGTTTAAAGATTCAGGGCGGCCCATTAAAGGTGGTGACCTCTGTAATTACTTTTGTTGTGCCGTTTACCAATACCGCCTCTATATCTTTGGCTTTTTCGCAAACAGGTACTTCATCCGGTTCTATTGAGCGCATTGCGCTAGGTGGGCAACCAACAACCACTAGCGTGGCATTGGAGAAGAACCTCGACTCAAGGCCGTTTGCAAAATACGCCTCTTGGCTCGCAGTCGGTTTTTAAGGGAATAAATATGTCAGACGAACAATTCTCTATCGGCCAAATCTTTGTCGGCATCTCCCCGCCGGAAGCCGCAGCGTGGTGCAACGGCTTCGGGGATCGGTACATCAAAGAGATTGACAAAGACGCGGACGGCACGCGCCGCTTTCAGATTGTCGCGGTGCCCGCGCCTACGCCTGAAGAGCAGGCCGCAGCAGAGCTTAACAAGGCCAAACAGGAACGCGCCGACACCGTAAGCAAAATCACGGTCGAAGTGGACAGCATGATCTTCGATGGCGATGAGACCGCGCAAACGCGCATGGGCCGCACGATCGCCGCCGCGACTGTCTTAGGTGTTGATCTGGATACGACCAAACAAATTTGGGTGCTGGCCGACAACACAGTGGCGGAGCCGACCATCAAGCAGCTGGCTCGCGCTCTCCAACTGGCGGGGGCTGCGCAAACAAAGGTCTGGACGACGCCCTATGAGTCGGCATCCTGATTACTTTCAAGTTCTCGTAGCCCTCGATCAGCTAGTGAACACCCTGGCGGGCGGCTACGCTGATGAGACGGTTTCGAGCCGGGCGTATCGTGGAAAGCTGAAGGGGCGCCCCGGATTAGCTCGGATCATTAACGGTCTTTTCTTTTGGCAGGTAGACCACTGCCGTGAGGCATACGAGTCCGAATTGAATCGGAGTCAGCTGCCGCCCGAATTAAGGAGTGCAAACGATGGTTGATTTATTAGAGGGGGGGGGGTACCGATGCCGTAGGCAAGGTACTCGAATACCTTGGTAAGTCCGCGCTAGTTGACTCGGGCGAGGTCGCGGGATCAGGAACCATCAGCAATATCAAATACCGCCGTTATGCTGATGGATATTTAGTGCAGTGGGGCACGATCTTTTGGAAGGACGGGGATCAGATAGTTACTTTCCCGTTTGCCTACCGAGACGAATCCTATGCGCTTGCCGGCGGCTTGATTCCCGGCGACCCTACTCAGAGCTACGAACATATGAATTTCAAAGACTTTACGACTACTGGCTTCACCTTTCTTACGTATGACAACTACGCAGTTGTATGGCAAGCCAGCGGTTATGCGAAGGGAACGTAAATGGCAACAGAGAATCAAACAGAACCAACACAGCGGTGCAACACAAGTCGCTAAAAGGAGGGTGATATGTTGAACGCAAAAATACTGAATGTGCTGAACGCTCTTACAGCTGACGGGGGGGGGTAACGTCCTCAAATTTCTGAACGGGATAATGATCATAAGATCTGATACGATCGCGTTGGAAACAACCTTTCCAACGCCTTTCATCGATACCCCTACAGTATTAGTGTCCAAAGTTTCGACACGAGCGGTTGCATCTTACGACCAGGAGCTATACCCGACAACGGTCACTCCCACCGGCTTTAGCGTCGGGTGCGTAGCGATAGATGACAGCGGCTTAACGACGCTTTCCGGCTACTTAGCTATAGGGAGGTGGAAATAGCGCGCTACTTGCGCTTTTCGATTAGAGGCTGCGCGATTTTCCACAGCTCCATAACGGGGGTATCTGGGATGGTGTAGTTCATCGGGTCGTATTTTTGGCAAGCGAACAAAAGAAAGCTTTCCCCAATGGTGTCAGGTATGACACGCTGCCAGGGGGCAGAAACTGCATCGCCGCCCTTACGCTTGCCTTGTAAGTAAAAATCGCTCTGCACAGCCCTAATCTGCCGCTTGCGGCATTTCGCCTGCATATAGGTGACCGCAGTGTCAAAGGGCAGCGCTTTATCCGCAGTTACCATTGCGACCCAAAACCCTTTGGTATCTTGCCCCTCGTCCGATATGGTGGTTGATTCGATAAACGATGCATTCTGCTCAGAAGTGCCAATATACGACCAAGAGCTGCACAGCGCAGCTTCGGAAAGCAAAAGCAAGGCAACCGCCGCCATCGAAGTTTTCATACATCCCTCTTTCAGGCTTCTGATAATCCAAAGTACTCTCAAGCCTACCGCGCATCACTTCGTTCCCGCACGCAATTACGGGTTTATACCAAGTTTGTATATGATCACTTTACCCTTGACGACCGCGTACACGCATGTCTAATATCTGTATGAAGCGCCGTATGAAAAGCGAAATTGCCTGCGTAACTATGTGATTTTAAAAGGGCTTAAGCCGCTCCTTATGCAGTTCGGTACGTCTCAGGAGCTGTAGTCAAAACTGCAGCAAATCTCGCCGTATGGACGGTTGAACGGCCGTGCGGCCAGTTTTCCTTGAAGGAATCCGCACGCCATGCGCAAAAGTCTTCTCTCAGCCGTCTGCGCCGTTTCCCTCGCTGCCGCTGCCACACTTCCTTCCGGCAGTCAAGCCCGCGGCATTACGGTGGCGGTTGGTTCGTCATTCACGACGCTAGATCCTTATCAAGCGACCGACCTGTTGTCGCGCACTGTCGCAAAGTCGTTCTACGAAGGGCTTTATAGTTTCGACAAAAATCTCAAACCAGTTCCTCAGCTTGCCGAATCGTATGAAGTGAGCGAGGATGGGCTGGTTTATACATTCAAGCTTCGTGACGGCGTGAAGTTTCATGACGGTACGGACTTTACGGCGGAAGCGGTGAAACTCAATTTCGAGCGAGTGCTCAATCCGGACAATCACCTTTCACGCCGGTCGTTCTTTAATTTCATCGGACGGATCGAAGTTGTTGATCGTCTTCATGTGAAGTTTGTCCTCAGCCGCCGTACGCCCGGATTTTTGCAGCGTTTGGCCAACGGCTCCGGACAGATGATTTGCCCGAACACAATCAAAACCATGGATGGCCGCGGGATCGCTTTTAATCCCTGCGGCACCGGGCCTTATCTTCTCAAGGATTACAACCCGAGTGAGCGCTTGGTGGTGGTCAAGAATCCGAATTATCGAGTAAAAGGGCTCCCTAAACTGGACTCCATCACTTGGCTCCCTGTCGCTGAAAACGCTTCCCGCGCTGCGATGCTGCGCACAAAGGAGGCGGCTTTCATTCAGCCGATGCCTGTCGAACAGGTCAAAGACATTGAGAATGATCCCGAGCTCAAGCTCAATGTGGTCCCGTCGATCATGATGAGGTATCTCTCAATCAATAATGCTCATAAGCCCTTTGACGATGTGCGTGTGCGAAAGGCCATCAGTCTGGCCATCAATCGCGAAGCACTCTGCAAAGTGGCCTTCTCAGGCTATGCTCGGCCGGCTACGGGGGTTCTGCCTCTCCCCATTCCGTCTGCGGTTGACCTCGGCGTGCCGAAATATGATCCGCAGGAAGCTAAGCGTCTCTTGGCTGAGGCGGGGTTCCCCAACGGCTTCTCGACGAAGCTTTGGTCGGGCTACAACAACTCCACCTCCAGCAAGGTGATCCAGTTCATCCAGCAGCAGCTCGCACAGGTCGGCATCAAGACGGAAACCCGTATTCTCGAGGCAGGGCAGCGTGTGTCGCTGGTAGAGGCGAACAAGGTGCCGTCGGAGTCGCCTAATCGTCTCTATTACATTGGCTGGTCGAACTCTACGGTAGAACCGGATTGGGGGATGCGTCCGATTTTTGACTCTCGCGAAATGCCGCCCAAGCTTTCCAACGAGGGCTACTACAACAATCCTAAGGTCGATGAACTTTTCGACAAGGCTGTCAACGAGCCCGATCAGAAGAAGCGTGACGCTATTTACCGTGAAGTTCAGGAAATCTTGTGGGATGAGGTGCCTGTAGCGTTCTTGGTTTTCGAAGACAGCACAACGGCCTCCAATGTGCACCTGAAAAATTTCAATGCGCTGCCCGATACAGGGATGGAGTTTTACGAAGCGGAATGGGTGGAATAAAGCTTTTTAAAACGTACAAATGAAAACAATCATTTAAGTTTTTCCACACGCGCCGCAGCGGGTTATATCGCTGCGGCGCTTTTTCACTGCGTGATTGATATTGGGATTCGTTCGCATGTCCACTTTACTGATTTCAGGAGTATTCTGAAATCAAGCTCAAAGGTGATCATGAGTATCGCCGAGCTTTTAGGAGGATTCATTATGGTCAATATTTCACGCCGCAACGTATTGATTAGCACGGCTTTTGCCGGAATGACAGGATTGTCCGGCACCGCTTCCGCAGCGGCTGCTCCGTGCAGTGCTGCGATGCCGAAGAAATGGAATTACGAAGCCGACGTTGTAATCATCGGGGCGGGGGCTGTAGGACTTCCCGCTGCAATCGGCGCACGTGATGCAGGCCTTTCGGTGCTCGTTGTTGACGCTAATTACGATATCGGCGGTCATGCCATTACGTCTGGCGGCAATGTGCCGTTGGGCGGAGGCACTTCTTTCCAGAAAAAGTACGGTATTAAAGATTCGCCGGAATTGGTTTTTAAGGATTTGACAGACTGGTCGATCGTTGAGTCGGGCGGCATGCCGGACTATCGCTACAACGACCGTGCTGTGCAGCACGCGCTCGCTTTTAATATGGCCCCGGCGTTCGAATTCCTGCTTGCCAACGGCGTGCCTTTTGTGGATCAAGCGCCCGACAACAGCGGTGCACATGCCGTTGGGCTCAGCGCTCGGCGCGAGCACCATACGCTCTGGTTCAAAGGTCAGTCCGCGGAAAGCCCTGCCGGCGCCGGCGGAACACTCCTTATGCGCAGTCTTGAGGCTTCGGCAAGAAAGAAGGGAGTTCAGTTTCTGCTCAACTATCACATGGATGAACTCTACAGAGAGGCTGAGGGGGACCGCCGAGTGGTTGGACTGAAGGCGCATTATTCACCTAAAGTCAATCCGGAAACCGGAAAGCCGCTCTCGAGCTTTAAGAGTGAAGGGAATATTTCGGAAACCTCTGAAACTATCGTCGTTCACGCTAAGAAAGCGCTTGTCATCGCGACGGGCGGCAATGCCGGCAACGTCGAGTTCCGGCGTATTTTTGATCCGCGTCTGACGGCCGAATATGCCAATGCCGCGGAAGAATATTCGCCGCAGGATGCTTCGGGCGAATTGGCGGCAATGGCCATCGGTGCATCGCTTTGGGGAACTGCAAATCAGGCGATGGATCGCAACGGCTCACTCAGAAAACGCCCGCTGGTGGGTGTCCGCACCAACTATATTCGCTGGACCCCAAAGTCTCCGCTCTATCCGCTTATTAAGCACTCAGGGCTCAACATTCGTGACTGGCAGGATGCGATTATTGTCAACCAGGTCGGCAAGCGCTTTTACAACGAACTCGAGAGCGGCTATCCGAATGGTTCCCATGAAGGCTTCTTTAAGGACGGGAAACCGTATGTGCACGGCGATTGGCGCAACACCACGCGTAAACCATTCCGTCCGCGCAACTACATTGATGCTGCGCTAGCCCTCAATGAGGGTTCCGCTGAACCCGATTTCTCCGCGGGTCCGCAGTGGGCGATCTTCGACGCAAAAGCGCTTGAACGCGAAAACATTACGCTGACGCCGGGAATCTGTGATCCGGAACTTTTCTTTGAAGCGGATACGCTTGAAGCCTTGGCCGCCAAGATCAATACGTCGCCTTGGCAGAAGTGGAAGATGGACGGCAAGGTGCTTGCCGAAAGTGTTGCTCGCTACAACACCTTTGTGAAGGCAGGCAAAGACGAGGATTTCGATAAGCCCGCGCCGCAGTATGCAATTGAAACGGGGCCCTTCTATGCAGCTTGGGCTACTTTCGCCGTCCATGATTCTTACGCGGGTCTGCGCATCGATAAGGACTGCCGTGTGGTTGACCTCTCTGGGAAGCCCATTGCGGGTCTCTGGTGCGGCGGCGAATCCGCCGGCGGTTCTTCGCAGCACGGCCTCGGGCGCTGCATCACGCAGGGATACATCATCGGTCAGCGTGTGGCAGCCTTGAAATAAGCCTTAATCCACGTTGCGTTTGACTGTTCATTAAGGAGCAGTTGAATAAGCAATAAACGGGCAGCCGCAAGGCTGCCCGTTTTAATGGGCGGCGTGAGAAGAATCAGCCGAGCAGGGCGCAGCGGCGAGCTGCGGCGGCTTCAATACGCTGGAGTGCCGTTTCGAGCGTGCTTCTCGGACAGGCGGTATTCAGACGCATGTGCTGTTCACCGCCCGGACCGAAGCTTTCGCCGGGGTTGAGCGCGACTTTGGCTTCCTTGACGAAAAATTCACTGAGTTCAGTCTGGGTTTTAAAACCAAGTGCGCTGCAGTCAAGCCACATGAGATAGGTGGCATCAGGCAGGTAGGTCTTAATGGAAGGAATACGGGTGCGGAAGAATTCGACAGCAAATTCGAGATTCTTTTTCACATAGGCAGCGACTTGTTCACCGTAATCGTCGCATTCAGTCCAGGCGGCGGCAAAGGCGGTTTGACTGAAGATGGAACGATCGGGCTGGCTCGCAGTGAGTTCAGCCTTGAGCTTGGCATTGAGTTCCGGGTTCTTGGATCCCAAAGACGCAGCGCGCAGACCTGCAGTATTGAAGGTTTTGGAAGGACTTGAACCCCAGACGGAGATGCGTGCGGCAGTCTCCGACAGCCTCGGCAGGAAAGCGTGTTCGCCCTTAAAAACAAAACCGGAATGGACTTCATCGGAGAGGATCACAACGTCATGGGCAGCACAGATTTCAACGAAACGGTTCAGTTCATCCGCTGAAAATACACGGCCGGTAGGGTTGTGCGGACTGCAGAGCAGGAAGAGGGAACAGTCAGGATCAGCGGCGCGACGTTCAAAGTCTTCAAAATCCACATCATAACGGCCGTTGACGAATTTGAGCGGATTCATTGAGCACACGCGTCCGTTGGCTTTGGTGAGCTCTGTGAAGGGCGGGTAGATGGGGGTCTGCATGAGTACCTTGCCGCCCGGCTGAGTAAAGGCGCGGATGGCAATGGCAAGGCCAAAACTCATGGAGGGGCAATAGTGGATTTCGGATTCACTGAAGGTGAAGTTGTACTTGCGCTGGCACCAGGAAACAGCGGCACGTTCGAGAACACCAGAGTGGCCATTGGGATAGCCAAAAACCTTCGTGTCGACAATTTTCTGTACGGCAGCGACAACAGGTTCAGGTGACTGGAAGTCAGAGTCTGCCACCCAAAGCGGAAGAACATCTTTTGGATAAGCCGTCCATTTGACGCTGTCAATCTGGGTGCGGTCGATAATACAGTCGAAATTGTATTGCATATTATATTTTGCTGATGAAGGTTGAATGCACGGGCGTCAAAGCCGCAAAACATATTGGCAGAGGTTAGCGCAGCTATTCGCTGAGCGCCTTATGTAATTGCCTTATATGCAAAAAGAAACCCGCATGCGGGCTGGCGTCCATGCATGCGGGTCGGCGGGTGAAGCAAGCTGAATATTTCAGGCGTTTTGACCGAAATGCTCGGTGAGGTAGGCTTCCCAGCGCTTGAAATCAGCTTCAATGGTCGGGTGTTTAAAAACGTCATTCACCATGAAGCTCGGATAGGCTTTGAGGCCGAGGAACTGCATGGTTTTGTGGAAAGGCATGAAGAGCCCGTCAAGCCCCTTGCCTTCGAAGAACTGCTGGGGATCAGTGAAGGCTTCCAACGGTGCATTCCAGGTAGTGGAAAGCACATAACGTTTATTGGTAAGGAAGCCGCCCGAACCGTATTTCTTCTCCGGATCGCTGCGCGTACGGCCGTCTCCGCCGCACAGTTCTGGTGAAACAAAGACATCGTCTTCATACTTGATGAGCTGCCAGGGCGTGGTCATCCACCAGCCCGGCGTTTGGAAGATCAAAACATCAGCTTCCAGAATCTTCTTGACTTCGTCGGCAACGACATAAGGTTCGTTGAGATCGGTGACAACAACGCAGTGGCCGTGATGCTTGAGCGTACGCTCGGCAAGCTCAACCATTGCGGCCGAAAGCGTGCCGCCCTGACCATTGATGCGGCAGCCGGCATTAACGATGAGAAAATTCATGATGAGGCTCCATCAGCGAAATTCATTCGATGTCGAAAAGTATAGGAGCTGGGCTCTTGTATGCAGCGTGCTCTTGTGTCACCTTTTGTTGCCGGGCAGTTGAGCGAGTACTACAGCTGCGGCCATCAGCACGCAGCCCAGACCTTCCCGCATAGAGAGGACTTCATTGAGGATGAGCCAGCCGGAAATGACTGAGAAAACACTTTCCAGACTCAGAATCAGGCTCGACGTGGTGTCGTTCATGCCGCGCTGACCAACGATCTGCAGCGTATAGGCGATGCCGTTGCTCATGATGCCGGCCCAAAGCATGGCGGGAAGTGCAGTCTGCCAGCCGATCCAAGTGGGTGACTCCAGTGCCAGCATGGCGAAGAAAGCGAGGATCGAACCGCAGAAAAACTGCATCATTGAGAGTTCGACTGCGTCGACAAGCAAAACGTATCGTCCAATGACGAGAATGTGGAGCGAAAAGACCACCGCACAGGCAAGTACAAAGAGGTCTCCCGCTGCAATCGTGAAGCCTTCCGGCGGAATGCAGAGAAACCACAAGCCGACCAGTGAAAGCGCGACAGCAGCCCAAAGGAGCGGACTGCCGCGGCGCCCAAGGAAGAGACTGATGATGGGGACGAAGACGATATAAAGCGCTGTGATGAAGCCAGACTTGCCTACTTCCGTATCGTGCACAAAGCCAAACTGCTGCAGCGATTCCCCGCCGAAGAGACAGAGCCCGCAGAGAATCCCGCCCATTAACAGCGTACGGCGGTATTGCGGAGCCGAGCGCCTTGCGGCTTCAGCAGGCTTTTCTGCCGCCAAGCGTTTCCGCCGCAGCAGCACTATCGGGAGCAGAAAGAACGCCCCGAGGAGCATGCGGGTTGTAGTGAAGGTGAAGGGTCCGACGGAATCCATGCCAAGGGACTGAGCAACAAAGGTTGCCCCCCAAATCATGGCCGTAAGAAGCAGAATCGCCGACTGGCGAAGCTGGAAAAGCGTATCAGAACTCGATGACGACACGGAAGCGTCCTATAAATGGCAGTCCGACAGGGAAAATGCCATTGTTTCGTTGAAAGCTAAAAAAGTCTTTAAGTTTATTCCTAATGGACGCAGGCTCGACAGAAAAGACAAATTTATCGTACAGCTGTATGCCGCTGTTGATATTGTGAAACACAGTTTTAACACCGCATCGTGAAATAGGTCCAAGAGTGGCAAAACCACGTCTGCGACGCTAAAATGCGAACTCTCTCCCACAGGGGAGTAGCCAGGGAGTCCGGCAGTCGTCCGGTCTCCGCCCGTCGTCAACATACTTGAGGAGCTTTTCCCCGCTTCTCATGGCGGCGGGGTGCATGAACGACCGTTTGAGCCAGTTTTGACCGCTTCCTCCAAGAAATAATTGCGGCAAACGTCAAGCGGGCCGTTGAGCATCGGCAAGACCTGCGGCGCGACCTTCTGCATGAGTCTGTGTTGTGACGGCGTGCGGCAGGAAGGTACGCGCCGAGCAGGTTTTTCCGACCGCCGCGACGCCGTTCAGACCCCCCTCATGTTTGAAATTTTTCAGACCACGCTCCTTTCCACGGGCGTCGTTGCCGCTGCAGAGATCGGCGACAAGACGATGCTGCTTGCCGTTTTTCTGGCTGCGCGCTTCCGCAAACCCTGGACAATCATCCTTGGGATTTTTGTTGCCACCTTCCTAAACCATGTGATTGCCGGCGCTTTGGGTGCTACGCTCGCGAACTTTATCAGTGCAGACTTGCTGCGCTGGATTCTGATTGTTTCCTTCATTGCCATGGGCATCTGGATTCTTATTCCGGACAAGATCGATGAAGGCGGCAATGATGATCGCTTGCGGCGATTCGGTGTTTTCGGCACGACGGTGATACTCTTTTTCATCGCTGAAGTCGGCGACAAAACGCAGGTAGCCACCGTTGCGCTTGCTGCGCGTTATCCGGCAGAAGCTTTCTGGGTGGTC
>ENA-ORPH01003503-ORPH01003503.1-human-gut-metagenome-genome-assembly--contig:-NODE-3503-length-11496-cov-7.465519_pt1 | contig 11496 bp, 9 predicted proteins | sample MGYA00242142_ERZ509074 | MGnify/ENA primary metagenome ERZ509074 (study PRJEB26280, sample SAMEA2338724) | human gut metagenome | biome: human gut; feature: human-associated habitat; material: faeces... | reverse complement strand
TATCTCACGTTCGGCGTTGAGGCCGACAACCTCCGCGCCGCCAAGCCCCGTTTGGAGCGCATCGAAACCGACCTTTTGAACAACTTCAAGCGGTTGGGCGTTGTGGCTGCGCCGCTGAACGGCTTCGAGCGCCTGCACGTTATGCACGACATCCTGCGGATGGACGAGCAGGAACCGTTCCGCTTCTCGTGGGACTGGCTGGCTCCCTCCGGGCTGTCCACCAAGGACTTTATCGCGCCCAGCTCCTTTGAGTTCAAGACCGGCAGGATGTTCCGCATGGGCAAAAAGCTGGGTGCGATCAGCTTCGTGCAGATTCTGGCACCGGAGCTGAATGACCGGATGCTGGCGGACTTTCTGGATATGGAGAGCAGCGTCCTCGTCAATCTCCATGTGCAGTCTGTGGATCAGGTCAACGCCATCAAGACCGTCAAGCGCAAGATCACCGATCTCGACAAATCCAAAATCGAGGAACAGAAGAAAGCCGTCCGTGCAGGGTACGACATGGACATCATTCCAAGCGACCTTGCCACCTACGGTGCAGAGGCCAAGAAGCTGTTGCAGGATTTGCAGTCCCGCAATGAGCGAATGTTCCTGCTGACCTTCCTCATTCTCAACACGGCGGACACACCCCGGCAGCTCGACAACAACATCTTCCAGACCTCCAGCATTGCGCAGAAGTATAACTGTGCGCTGACCCGGCTGGACTTTCAGCAGGAGGAAGGACTGATGAGCAGTCTCCCACTGGGGCTGAATCAGATCGAGATTCAGCGGGGCTTAACCACCTCCAGCGTAGCGATCTTCGTTCCCTTCACCACGCAGGAGCTATTTCAGAACGGTTCGGAGGCGCTGTACTACGGCATCAACGCTCTTTCCAACAACCTCATCATGGTAGTCCGGAAACTGCTGAAAAATCCCAACGGCCTGATTTTAGGCACTCCCGGCAGCGGTAAGTCGTTTTCGGCAAAACGTGAGATCACCAATGCGTTTCTCATCTGCCCCAAGGATGACATCATCATCTGTGACCCGGAGGGCGAATATACGCCGCTGGTGGAGCGCCTGCACGGTCAGGTCATTAAGCTGTCGCCCACCGGCAAGGGCTACGACGGTTCGCCCTGCTACATCAATCCGATGGACTTGAATCTGGATTACAGCGACGATGATAACCCGCTGAGCCTGAAATCCGACTTCATTCTGTCGCTGTGCGAGCTGATCGTCGGCGGCAAGGATGGGCTTGCCCCTGTGGAAAAGACCATCATCGACCGCTGCGTGCGCATCGTCTACCGGGACTACCTCAATGACCCGAAACCGGAGAATATGCCGCTGCTGGAGGACTTGTATAACGCCCTCCGTGCGCAGGATGAAAAGGAAGCGCAGTACATCGCCACTGCTTTGGAAATCTACGTCACCGGCTCTCTGAATGTGTTCAACCATCACACGAACGTGGATGTGAACAGCCGCATTGTCTGCTACGACATCAAGGAGCTGGGCAAGCAGCTTAAGAAAATTGGGATGCTCGTTGTCCAAGACCAAGTGTGGAACCGCGTGACCATCAACCGCGCCGCCCATAAAACGACCCGCTACTATCTTGACGAGTTCCATCTTCTTTTGAAGGAGGAACAGACGGCTTCGTACAGTGTCGAAATCTGGAAACGCTATCGCAAATGGGGCGGCATCCCCACCGGGATCACGCAAAATGTCAAAGACCTGTTATCCAGCCGCGAGGTTGAGAACATCTTTGAGAACAGCGATTTCATCTATATGCTCAATCAGGCCGCTGGCGACCGGCAGATTCTCGCAAAGCAGCTCAACATTTCGCCGCATCAGCTTTCTTATGTGACCCACTCCGGCGAGGGCGAGGGGCTGCTGTTCTACGGCAACACGATCCTGCCCTTCATTGACCACTTCCCGAAGGACACCGAGCTGTACCGCGTCATGACCACCAAACCGCAAGAGGTGGCGTCGGCATGAAAAGAGAACCGCGTTTGCAGTTTTCCGACGCCGATCTTGCCGAGCCGAAGCTGGAAAAGCCCATCAAGCGGGTGAAAAAAGCGGAGGCCAAGGCGGATAAGGCGCAGGCGAAAATCCCCAAGAAAACCGTGGTCAAAAAGGAACGCGGCTTTGATCCTGCCACCGGCAAGGTCAAAACGCAGCTCCGTTTTGAGGAAGTGGATAAGAAAAAGCCGCCCTCAAAGCTGACCCATGCCGTGCAGGATGCCCCCGCCAACTTTGTTCTCTCTCAGGTTCACCGGGAGGTGCGGCAGAGCGAGGATGACAATGTAGGCGTAGAGGCCGCGCACAAGGTAGAGCAAGCCGTGGAGAGTGGCGGGCGGCTGGTGCAGTCTGCCCACCGCGCCCATCAGCTCAAGCCTTATCGTGCTGCCATCCGTGCAGAGAAAAAGCTGGAACGAGCCAATCTTGACGCGCTCCAGAAGAAAGCAGAGATCGACAGCCCCACCAGCAATCCCGTTTCCAAATGGCAGCAGAAGCAGGCAATTAAGAAGCAGTATGCCGCTGCCAAGCACAATCAGGCGGCGCAGACTACGGCAAAGGCGGCAGAGAATACCGCCAAGGCCGCGAAAAAAGCCGCTGAAAAGGCTGAGAAAGCGGGCAAATATGTGTGGGAACACCGGCGCGGCTTTGCCATTGCCGCCGCAATTCTGCTGATGCTGGCATTTCTGCTCAACGGCCTGTCCTCCTGCTCGGTGATAATGGATGGCGTCGGCTCCGGGATCGCGGCCAGTACCTATCCATCGCAGGACGCCGATATGCTGGGCGCGGAAGCGCAGTATTGCGCGATGGAAGCAGAGCTTCAGCGCTACCTCGACACCTACGAAAGCACCCATGACTACGATGAGTACCATTTTGATCTGGACACCATCGAGCATGACCCCTATGTACTCATTTCCATGATTACGGCGCTGCATCAAGGGGAATGGACGCTGGATGAGGTGCAGGGTACGCTCCAGATGCTCTTTGACCGCCAGTACATTTTGACCGAGGATGTGGTGGTGGAAACCCGCTACCGCACAGAAACCGACACATGGACGGACGCGGACGGCAACACCCATACGGACACCTATCAGGTGCCGTATGACTACTACATCTGCACGGTCACGCTGGAAAACTTCAATCTCTCCCATGTTCCCGTTTACATTATGAGCGAAGAACAGCTCGGAATGTACGCCACCTATATGGCCACCCTCGGCAACCGTCCCGACCTGTTCCCCGGTTCAGGCTACATCGGCAAGTATGTGGAGGGCAGCTATACCGACTACGACATTCCCCCGGAGGCGCTGGACGATGAGGTATTCGCCGCCATTATCAAGGAAGCGGAAAAATATCTCGGCTACCCCTACGTTTGGGGCGGCAGCAGTCCCTCTACCTCATTTGACTGTTCGGGCTTCGTCAGTTGGGTCATCAATCATTCCGGTTGGGATGTGGGCAGGCTGGGAGCGCAGGGGCTATGCAATATCTGTACGCCCGTACCCTCTGCCAATATCAAACCGGGCGATCTGGTGTTTTTCACCGGAACGTATGATACCCCCGGTGTCAGCCATGTGGGTATCTACGTCGGCAACAATATGATGATCCACTGCGGAGATCCGATCTCTTATGCAAACTTAAATTCAAACTATTGGCAGTCCCATTTTTACCGCTATGGGCGCTTGCCGTAAAGGAGAGTGAACAATATGAATCCGAAAATCATGAAGCTCCGTGGAGAGCTGGAGAAGAACAAAAGCAAAATCTCTGATCTGCAAGGCCGCAACCGCGAGCTGGAAAAGCAGATTCGTGAGTTGGAGGACACCGACATCATCGGCATGGTGCGTGAGAACGGCATGACGATGGAGCAGTTTGCCGAGCTGTTCCGCCGTATGCAGGCCGCGCCTGCACCGGCCACTTCGGAAAAGGAGGCGTTGAACCATGACTAAGAACACACCGCGCATTTTTATCAGTCTGCTGCTGATTCTCCTGTGCATTGGGATGCTCCCCGTTTCCGCCTTTGCCAGCGGCGGCGACTATCCAGATGATGCGCTGCCTGCCACCGAAAGCATCGCCGCAGACACGCAGGAAACAAAACAGATCGGCACGGTCACGACCAACGGCGGCAACCTGAATGTCCGCACCGGCGCGGGACTGGACAATGCCGCGTTTACGCAGCTCCCCAACGGCACGGTGGTCGATGTGATCGGCAGGGACGGCGATTGGGTAAAAATCCTGCTGCCCGCCCGTGTGGGCTATGTGTACGGCAGCTATCTGACCGTCACCGACGCCGCCGACAGTACCGTAAGCATCGGCGGCATTACGCTTCCGTTTGATGAAAAAGAGCTGGCCGACCTCTGGCAGCTTCTTCTCGGCAGCATGACGGGCGGCAGCGACGCGCTGACACCGGACGGCAATCTGACGCTGATTGACGATATTGGCTCCAGCACCAAGGCGGGGAAACAGTTCATTACGCTGGAAAGCAAGAACGGCAATGTGTTTTACATGATTATTGACCGCGACGATGAGGGCGAAGAAACCGTCCATTTCTTGAATCAGGTGGATGAGGCTGACCTGATGGCGCTGACCGGCGAGGAAGAAACGCCCGCCACTTGCTCCTGCACCACAAAATGCGTGGCCGGTGCGGTCAATACGTCCTGCCCCGTCTGTGCGGTCAACATGACCGAGTGCGTGGGCAAGGAGACAAAGCCCGAAGTCCCCGCTGAGCCGACAGAACCCGCCGCCGAGGAACCGGAGGAAAAGAGCGGCGTGGGCGGCATCCTTGTTGTTCTGCTGATCGTCGCGCTGGGCGGCGGTGCCGCGTTCTACTTCTTCAAGCAGAAAAAGGCCAAGCCGCAGACCAAGGGCAGCGCCGATCTGGACGATTATGACTACGGCGAGGACGAGGACGAATACGAGTTTGAGCCGTATGAGGGCGAACCGGAACAGGATACTACGGAGGATACAGACGCATGAGATATTTCACCAATAACCCGCTGGAACGCCTGATGATGCAGAAGCCGAAAGCGGCGCGGGAGGACAGCCCTCCCGCCGCTGCCAAGGAACATTTCTGCTACGGCTGCAAGCGCTTCGGGCAGAGCTGCATCCGCCCCTGCTACCGTGACGTAAAGAGAATGGAGGCTGCGCCATGCGCCTTGTGATCGCCGAAAAGCCCTCTGTGGCACAGAGCATCGCCGCCGTGCTGGGGGCTAAATCAAGGCATGACGGGTATCTGGAGGGCGGTGGTTACATCGTGTCGTGGTGCTTCGGGCATCTGGCAGAGCTGGCCGACGCCGCCGTTTACAACGCCGATGATGCCAAATGGACGCTGGCGGCGCTGCCCATCATCCCCACCTCATTCCGATTTATCGTTCGTGCAGACAAGCAGAAGCAGTTTGACATTCTGCGGGAGCTGATGCGCCGGGAGGATGTGGCAGAGGTGGTCAACGCCTGCGACGCTGGGCGCGAGGGCGAGCTGATCTTCCGCACGGTCTACTGCCTTGCGGGATACTCCAAGCCTATCCTGCGGCTTTGGATTTCCTCCATGGAGGATGATGCCATCCGCAGCGGCTTCCAGCAGCTTAAGTCTGGGCGCGACTATGACGGCCTGCATCAATCTGCCCTGTGCCGCGCCAAGGCTGATTGGCTGGTTGGTATCAACGCCACGCGGTATTTCTCCCTGACGTATGGCCGCACATTGAACATTGGGCGCGTCATGTCACCCACGCTGGCACTGCTGGTACAGCGTGAGGCGGAGATCTCCGCATTTGTGGCAGAACCGTTCTACACCGTCCAGCTCGATTGCGGCTTTCCCGCCGCGACAGACAGAATGAAGGACAGAAAGGACGCCGACGCTATCGCCAATGCCTGCAAGGGCAAGACGGCGGTGGTCAAAAGCGTGGAGCGCAAGGAAAAGTCTGGGAAAGCGCCCGCGCTCTACGATTTGACCTCCCTCCAGCGCGACGCCAACCGCATTCTCGGCTACACCTCTCAGCAGACCCTCGACTATCTCCAAGCGCTCTATGAAAAGAAGCTCTGTACCTACCCGCGCACCGACAGCCGCTATCTGACTGACGATATGGAGGGCAGCGTCCCCGGTCTTGTCTCCGCCGCTGCCGCTGTCTGCGGCATGGAGAAGCCGCCGACCATCTGCGCCAAGCAGGTATGCAGCAGTAAAAAAGTCACCGATCACCACGCCATTGTTCCCACCATCAGCGCGGAAAAGGTAGATATGGCCTCTCTGCCGCTGGGCGAACGCGAGGTGCTGAAGCTGGCGGCGAAAGGCTTGCTTCGTGCCGTGGATGAACCCCACCGCTATGCAGAAACGGTCATTACGGTGGACAGTGCCGGTCAGAGCTTCACCGCCAAGGGCAAAACCGTCCTTGCTCCCGGCTGGAAGCGCTATGAGCAGGAGCAGACGGAGGCAGCGCCCGCGCTGCCGGTGGTAACGGAGAATCAGACGCTTTCCGTATCTGCCGCATCGGTCAAGACCGGAAAAACCACGCCGCCCAAGCACTTCACCGAGGATACGCTGCTGGCTGCAATGGAGAACGCGGGCAAGGAGGATATGCCTGATGATGCCGAGCGCAAGGGCATTGGCACCCCGGCGACCCGTTCCGGTATCATTGAAAAGCTGGTGTCCTCCGGTTTTGTGGAGCGCAGAAAGTCCAAGAAGATCACAAATCTGCTGCCCACCTCCACCGGCACGGCGCTTATCACCGTTCTGCCTGAACAGCTCCAGTCTCCGCAGCTCACCGCTGAATGGGAACACCGCCTGAAAGAGATCGAGCGCGGCGAAATCGCCCCGGACAGCTTCATGGACGGGATCGCTGCCATGCTGAATGAGCTGGTGCAGACCTACAAGCCCATCCCCGGTGCGGAAGTTCTGTTCCCCTCCGGGCGCGAGGCAGTCGGCAAGTGTCCCCGCTGCGGAGCCGAGGTAACGGAATCGCAGAGGGGCTTTTTCTGTGAGAATCGCGCCTGTTCCTTTGTCCTCTGGAAAAACAGCCGTTTTTTCACCGCCAAGAAAAAGGTGCTGACGAAATCTCTTGCCGCTGCGCTTTTGAAAAATGGCTGCGCCCCGCTGAAAGGCTGCTACTCGGAAAAGACTGGGAAAACCTATGATGCCGTTGTTCTTCTGGAGGACGATGGGCAGCGCACGGGCTATAAGCTGGTGTTCGACAATGGCTGATGCGCCGCGTATGGATCACAAGCAACTCCGCCGCTCCAAGAAGCTCATTCGGAAGCTCTGCTGTAACTACGATCACGGCAACTGCCTCGCGCTGGATGATGGAGAGCCTTGCGTCTGCGTACAGGGTATTTCCTACTCGCTGCTGTGCAACTGGTTCCGAAACGCGGTGCTTCCCGCCGACCATGAGCTGCTGGCCGACGTGATGCGGGAAAGGCCGGGAAAGTGCTGCGCCGTTTGCGGCAAGCCGGTCTATTCTTCCTCCAACCGCGCCAAGTATTGTCCTGCCTGCGCCAAGCAGGAGCGGAGAAAGCAGGACGCCAAACGGAAGCGTGAACAATACTGGAACCTCCGCAGATAGAGGGCGTAAAAGCCCCGTGCCGCAAGGCTTTTTCCATGCGGAATCCCAAGGGGCTGAGACATTCTATCCGCAAGCCCGGAAACAACGTCTATCTGCGGAGAATTGCCCCTGTGCAGGATGTGTTTTCTTCTGCGCAGGGGCGCTATTTTTTCTGAAAGGAGATTATCATGGCTGAAAAGCAAACCAACAAAGACCGGATGCGGGAGATCGTTGACAGCATCGAAAACGGCATCAAGGAGCTGTTTGAGAGCGATAAGTACCGGCAGTATCTCTCCACGATGAGCCGTTTTCACCGCTACTCGGTCAATAATACCATGCTCATCTATATGCAGCGCCCCGACGCCACCCATGTGGCGGGCTTCAACAAGTGGCGCAATCAGTTCGGCAGGAACGTCCTGAAAGGCGAAAAAGGTATCCGCATTATCGCTCCCACTCCCTATAAGAAAAAGGTCGAGGAGATCAAGACCGACCCGGAAACCAATGCGCCGGTGCTGGATGCGGACGGCAAGGCCATCATTGAGGAAAAGGAAATCCGTATCCCCATGTTCAAGGTGGTATCCGTCTTTGATGTGTCGCAGACTGCGGGAAAGCCCTTGCCCCAGCTTGCCGCTGATCTGAGCGGCAATGTGCAGCAGTATGAGGTTTTCATGGAGGCGCTGCGCCGCGCTTCTCCCGTTCCGATGGAGATAAAGCCCGTTGCGCGGGATACGGACGGATTTTTCAGCATTAAGGCGCAGAGCATCACCATCCGCGCCGGTATGAGTGAGGTGCAGACGGTATGCGCCGCCGTCCATGAGATCGCCCATGCCAAGCTCCACGACTATGAACACATGACGGAGCTTGCGGACGATGGTGAGACGATCCTTGTCCCCGGAGAAAAGAGTCGCAACACCGAGGAGGTCGAGGCCGAAAGCATTTCCTATGCGGTCTGCCAGTATTACGGCATTGAAACGGGAGAAAACAGCTTCGGCTATATCGCCACATGGTCAAAGGGCAAGGAGCTGAAAGAACTTCGCGCCAGTCTGGAAACTATCAACAAGACGGCATCCGAGCTGATTACGGACATTGACCGGAACTTTGCGGAGATCTGCAAGGAGCGTGGCATTTCTGTGGAGAAATCCGAGCAATCGGAAAGCCAATTAAAAGAGAATAGCAATATGTCTGCGGCTGACTTGGCAAAAAGCATTTCAGAGCTGTATCTCGATGCGAATGGCCTTGCCTTTCTCAGCGAATTCGCAAGTCAGGAAGATTGCCTTCAGCATTTCTACGAAGATCTGTTGACGGGAGCAGATGAGATAAAAGGCTTCCTGTCCGAAACGCTTGAGCAGAGCGATGAATACGCGCACAGAGCGAATGAGCTGCTGTTGGAAGTTGAGGCATTTCAGGAAAGTCACACTTCCTTAAAAGAACTCGACGCTAATGAGCGTTGGTATGCGGTTGATGGTGGGAGCAAGCATCTTCGCATAACAGAAGATGGTGCAAAATATGCCTATGAACTTTACGACAAGGACACTCTACACCTTCTGGAAAGCGGAACAGTACATGACGATGATGTAAACTTTCTTTTGGCGGCTGCGATTCGTATCTGTGAAACACATGGGTATGATAAGACCGTACCGTTTGAAGTTTTGTCAAATGAGTTTGCAGGGATTTTGTACTCACTCGAATTGTCATCGGACGACAATCAGGTTGTTCACGAGGAGGCCGGTTCTCATGCCGCAGGCACACTTCCAACTTCGCCAGAGCTGGAACAGGCCACACCTATGCCTGACCCCACGCTGACGGTGGACGATATGCGCAGCTATGGGTATCTGGATAGCGATATGCTCCCACTTTCCAAGGATCGGGCGGTGGAGCTGCTGGAGCATGACATCACGGTTTATATGCTCTATCCCGACAACGCCGAGGAAATGGTCTTTGAAGCCGAGGACATCATCAAGCACGACGGAATGTTCGGCGTCACAAGACCGGATTGGGATGCGGTCAAAGGCCATATCCCACCCCGTGATGTGGAGCAGCGTTTTTTGAACAGTCCCACCGATTCTATGGCGATCTACCAACTGCGCCGGGATGCGCCGGTGGAGCTGCGTTTTGCCAACCTCGGCAGTCTGGCCGCGCCGCCTGACCCGGCCAACTATGAAGCCGTCTATACCCGTGAGGTGTACCCGGACGATGATACCAGCAGAATCCTTGAAAACTTCTACTACATTTTCAACGACGAGCGCCCCGGCGATTTTGTGGGACACAGCCTCTCCGTCAGCGACATCGTTGCGCTGAAACAGGACGGCAAGGTATCCTATCACTACTGTGACAGCATGGGATTTCAGGAGCTGCCCGCCTTTCAGAAACCGGAGAATTACCTGAAAGCCGCCGAAATGTCGATGGAGGACGATTACGGCATGATCGACGGCATTATCAACAACGGCCCCAAACAGCCCACCGTCGCCGACCTTGAAGCACAGGTCAAGGCCGGTATGTCCATCTCCTTGATGGATTTGGCAGAGGCGGCACACCGGGAAAAGAAGAAATCTGTGCTGGAGCAGCTCAAAAGCCAACCGGCCCAAGAACGTCCACACAAAACAGCGCCCAAAAAGAGCGCGGAAAAGGAGCTTTGATATGAACATCACCTTTGAAGAACGCCAGCTTATGAGCCTCTACAACACCGGCACCCGCACGGGCTTGATCGCGGCGCTGGAGGAAATGCGCGGCTACCTCGCTGCGGATGAAACGGAGCTGCGGGAGCTGACGGACAGCGCCATCGCAAAGCTGCGCAGGATGAGCGACGCGGAATATGACGCGCTCGACCTGTTCCCCGATTTTGAAAAGGAGGATATGGATGCCGAGTAAAGTACAGCTCTATGCGCAGATGGCAGACCGCACGGCGGAGCAGATCACGGGAAGCTACCAGAAGTGGACGGCATTTCTGACCACCGCCGCAAGGCTGTATAAGTACCCCTACAATGAACAGCTCATGATTTTCGCCCAGCGCCCGGAAGCCACGGCCTGCGCGGAATACGACCTTTGGAATAAGCAGATGCGCCGCTATGTGCGGCGAGGCAGCAAGGGCATCGCCCTTGTGGATACCAGCAGCGACCAACCCAAACTCCGATATGTATTCGATGTTTCCGATACCAGCGGCGGCGAGAACTCTCGCCGCCCTTATCTTTGGGAATACCGGCAGGAGTATCGTGAGGTGGTATCTGCGGCGCTGGAGCAGCGCTTTGACGTTTCCGGTGAAAACGGACTTGCCGATCAGATGGAGCGTGTGGCGGCGCAGCTTGTAGATGAATACTGGCACGACAACCGGTGCGATATTGTCGGCATCGTTGACGGTTCCTTTTTGGAGGACTATGATGAGTTCAACATCGGAGCCGCTTTTCGGAACGCCGCCGTTGTCAGCACCACCTATGCGCTGCTGTCCCGCTGCGGGATGCAGCCGGGAGATTACTTCGAGCATGAGGATTTTCTGAATGTCTTTGATTTCAACACCCCGCAGACCGTCGCCGCCCTTGGAACGGCCATCAGCCAGTCCAGCGAGCTGGTGCTGCGGCAGATCGAAGTCACCATCAAGAATTATGAGCGCGAGAAAATCGCGGAAAGGAGCGAAAGCCATGAGCGAACTGACCTACACCCGCAGCGGGGATTATCTGATTCCCGACCTGAGCCTGACAGAGCAGCCGCAAGCCCCGCTGGGCAAGTACGGCAGGATGCGGAAGGATTACTTGAAGGAGCATCGTCCGGTGCTGTGGAACAGCCTGCTGCTGTCCGAGAGGCTGTACCCCCATCTGCGGGAGATCGACGAGGCAGCGAACAACCGACTGGAACAGATGATGCCGGAGCTGATGAAGTCAGCGGGCGTGACGGAAGCGCTGAAAGCCAGCGACCCGATGAAGTGGGTAGGGCTGATGAACACGCTGAAAGCGCAGGCCGAGGAAACGATCCTCACGGAACTGGTGTTCAGCTAAAT
>ENA-ORPH01003498-ORPH01003498.1-human-gut-metagenome-genome-assembly--contig:-NODE-3498-length-11512-cov-7.154491_pt1 | contig 11512 bp, 8 predicted proteins | sample MGYA00242142_ERZ509074 | MGnify/ENA primary metagenome ERZ509074 (study PRJEB26280, sample SAMEA2338724) | human gut metagenome | biome: human gut; feature: human-associated habitat; material: faeces... | reverse complement strand
CTCTTTGGTTCCTCCAAAGCACATAAGGCGATCCGGCATGAGCTGGTGGAGAACCAGCAGTTGCAGGCTGTGATCTCTATGCCTTCCGGTGTGTTCAAGCCCTATGCGGGAGTGTCCACGGCGATTTTGGTTTTCACCAAGACCAATGCCGGCGGCACAGAAAATGTCTGGTTCTATGATATGAAGGCCGACGGATACAGCTTGGACGATAAGCGCTCTGAAATCAAAGAGAATGATATCCCGGATATCATTGCCCGGTTCCATAATCGTGAGGCAGAGGCTGACCGGGAGCGTACCGAGCAGAGCTTTTTTGTCCCGAAGCAGGAAATCGTGGATAATGGGTACGATCTTTCCATTAACAAGTACAAGAAAGTCGAGTACGAAGCGGTTGAGTATCCATCCACGATTGAAATCATGACCAATCTGCGTGAATTGCAGCTGCAAATTGGTCAAACGATGGATGAACTTGAAAAACTGTTAGGACTATAAATTCGGATTTGTGGGGATGAATGGATGAAAGTTAGATTAACAGACATCTGCACTCCTAGACAGTGGAAAACCATTCCAACAAGTGAATTGCTTAACGAAGGTTACCCTGTTTATGGTGCAAATGGGATAATAGGATATTACAACGGATACAACCATGAAAGCCCGGTAGTCACGATTACTTGTCGAGGTGCAACTTGTGGAACAATAAATATCACTGCCCCGAAATCGTATGTGACTGGAAATGCAATGTGTTTAGATGATCTTCGGCCTGATGTATTGCTGGAATATCTATACTATAGTTTGTTACACTATAATTTCAGAAATGTGATAAGTGGTTCTGCGCAGCCTCAGATAACAAGACAAGGGTTAGAGAAAGTAAATATTGAGTTGCATTCTTTGGATGAACAGAGAACAATTATTGATGTATTAAGCAAGTTAGAGAGGATTATCTTGGCTCGAAAAGAGGAACTCCAAAAACTGGACAACCTCGTCAAAGCTCGATTTGTCGAGATGTTTGGGGACATGTATCTTAATACAATGGAATGGCGAGAGCTTCAATTAGAAACAATGGCAGATATCGTTTCAGGTATTACAAAAGGGAGAAAGATTGCAGGAAAACAGTTGACAAAAGTACCATATATGGCTGTTTCTAATGTTAAGGATGGGTATATTGATTGGACCACAGTCAAAACAATCGAAGCAACTGACCAAGAGATAAATCAATACCGGCTCTTACCCGATGATGTTCTGATGACAGAGGGTGGCGATCCTGACAAACTTGGCCGCGGTGCCATCATTCGCACCCCCCTTGAAAACTGCATTCATCAAAATCACATTTTCCGTGTTCGTCTTGATGAGTCGCACATCCTTCCAGACTATTTTGCAGAATATCTGAAACATCAGAGAGCAAAGAGATATTTTCTTGGGTGTGCAAAACAAACCACTGGTATTGCAAGCATCAATATGAAACAATTGAAAGCGCTACCTGTTTTGCTACCCCCTTTGGAGTTACAGAACGAGTTTTCCGCATTTATCAGACAAATCGACAAATCAAAAGTTGTCGTGCAGAGAGCCTTGGATGAAGCACAGACTTTGTTCGATAGTTTGATGCAGCAGTATTTTGGCTAATTTTAATAAAACATAATGGATGCAGGATGTTGGTACACATAGAAAGGACAGGTGTGCCAATATGGAGGAAAAACTGGTCAATATTATGAACGAAATGGCTGAATATCTGAATATTTCTCAGCTGAAAAAGCTGCAGGAAGTGCTGCTGAAACATTTATCGGATAATGCGCCGCAGAAAGAGCAGGTAGCAAATGCAGACTATCTGAAACTGTTCCTGGATGCCAAGAAAATTGAGGGTTGTTCAGAGAGAACAATCAAGTATTACCGAGTGACAGTAGAGCATTTACTCTCGCATATTTCCACGCCAATAAGGAAAATAACCACCGATGAGGTGCGAAGTTACCTGGTGGATTACCAGCAAATCAACAATTGCAGCAAGGTTACAGTTGATAATGTCCGACGAAATATATCCAGCTTCTTCTCCTGGCTTGAGGAAGAAGATTATATTCTGAAAAGCCCGATGCGGCGCATCCATAAGATCAAGACCAAAACTGTGGTCAAAGAAGTGATTTCTGACGAAACCATTGAAGTGATGCGGGATCACTGCACTCAAATCAGAGATGTCGCCATGATCGATATGCTTTACTCCACGGGAATCCGTGTAGGCGAACTGGTCAATCTGAATATTTCCGATGTAAATCTCCAGCAACGGGAGTGCATCGTTTACGGTAAAGGAGATAAAGAGCGCCGGGTGTATTTTGATGCCAAAACCAAGATCCATCTTCAAAATTATTTGGATAGCCGCACTGACGGCAATCCAGCACTATTCGTAACGCTGGATTCACCTCACACCCGGCTGAAAATCAGCGGTGTGGAAATCCGTCTAAGGGAACTGGGGCGCAGCCTGGGGCTCTCCCGCATCCATCCGCACAAATTCCGCCGTACAATGGCCACAAGAGCTATTGACAAGGGTATGCCCATTGAGCAGGTTCAAAAAATCCTCGGTCATTCTCAGATTGATACCACCATGCAATATGCCATCGTCAATCAGAATAATGTGAAAACCTCTCACCAGAAGTACATCGCCTGATTTCCCCAAATTCGGATTTGTGGGGATGAATGATGAGAGTAACACTTGGGGATGTATGTGAAAAAGGGGCTTCAAACATAAAACAATCAGATATTGCGAACATGACTGGTGAGTATCCTATTTATGGCGCTGCCGGCTATATTGGAAACGTTGACTTTTATCATCAAGAAAAGCCATATGTGGCTATTGTAAAAGATGGTGCGGGCATTGGAAGAACAACATTGCATCCAGCCAAATCTTCTGTCATTGGCACAATGCAGTATCTTTTGCCGAAAGACAATGTTTTGCCAGAATATTTATGCTATGTGGTTCGACATATGCATTTGGAGAAGTATTTTACGGGAGCGACGATACCCCATATCTATTTTCGAGACTATAAGAACGAAAAATTCAATCTTGATTCTCTGGATAAGCAAGCGGAAATTATTGAGATTCTTGGAAAAGCAGAGTCCATTATTCTGAAGCGCAGAAAAGAACTCGCCGAATTGGACAACCTCATCAAAGCTCGATTTGTCGAGATGTTTGGCATCTATCCCGCCAACCAGATGGGATGGGAAACAGGTAAAATTAGGGATACCGTTGCAGATGTACGATATGGTTCAAGCCGACCTGCCGTGGATGGAGGCAAATATCCATACCTTCGAATGAATAACATCACCTATGGCGGCGAATTGGATCTATCTGATGTCAAACGTATTGATGTTCCAGAGAATGAACTGGATAAATGTACAGTTCGTCGAGGAGATGTGTTGTTTAATCGTACTAACAGTAAAGAATTAGTCGGCAAAACCTGTGTTTACGATCGTGACGAAATGATGGTACTTGCTGGTTTTGTAATCAGAGTTAGAGTGAATGACCGGGTTCTGCCCGAGTTCCTTTCCGCATTCTTGAATACCGATTTTTCAAAGAAAACGCTGTCAGAAATGTGCAAGGCAGCCATCGGGCAAGCGAATATCAATGCACAGGAAATGCAAAACATAGGTCTGTACCTACCGCCACTTGAACTGCAACGCCAATTCGTGCAGTTCAAAAAACAAATCGACAAATCAAAAGTTGTCGAGTTAATACACAGGATGAATGTCCTATTCAATATCACGCTGAACGGAGGGAACCGTTATGACATTAGGGCAAATGAATTCTAAACTGATGAAAGCACAGGAAGCTGAAACGCACCTTGATCGTGCGCTCATTTGCCGTGCGCTTTTGGAGGATGCAGTTGACTTTATTTACGGGAAAGTCGGCGCAAAAAAGCCGCCCAAAGCCTCTCTGCTGGAACTGATCGACAGCCCTGTCGTGACCGGTTATATCAACGATGCGGACACTGTAAATGCCCTCCACTATGTCCGTATTCTCGGCATGAATGCCAAGCACGGCAGAAGTGTCCGCAAAAAGGAAGCCAAGCTCGCCTTTGACAACATGTCGTACCTGATCGGCCTGATTTCCTCCAAGGAAAATGGGACGGAGTCTGCCTATCGGAAACCGCCTTATATGAGCGAAGCTGCCACGCGCAGGCTGTACATTGATCTGTACCTGAAAGAAGCCGGTTGGGATGTCCTGGATGTGGAGAATCTCGCCCAGCCAGCAAAAGCCGGTATTGAGATTGAAGTGCAGGGGATGCCCAATGCCCACGGTGTTGGGTATTGCGACTATGTTCTCTACGGCAAGGACGGCAAACCGCTGGCCATCATAGAGGTCAAGAAAACCTCCGTTGACCCCGAAAAGGGACGCCATCAGGTGGATTTGTACGGCGAGTGCATGAAGAAGGTGTACGGCTATAAACCTGTCCTCTATTACACCAATGGCTACAGCACAAAAATCATTGACGGAATTTACCCGGATCGTCCTGTTATGGCATTCCATACCATGGAGGATCTGGAACTTATGCTCCAGCGCCGAACTCGCGGTGATATTACCGATCTTACCATCAACGACGAAATAACCAACCGCCCATATCAGAAAATGGCAATCACCACTATCTGCGAATGGCTGAACGCCAAGCACCGCCGTGGCCTTCTGGTCATGGCTACCGGCACCGGAAAGACCCGTGTGGCGATCTCTCTGGTGGATGTGCTGACCCGAAACAATTGGGTGAAAAATGTCCTGTTCCTTGCAGACCGCACCTCTCTGGTCAATCAGGCAAAGCGCAACTTCGCAAAGCTGATGCCGAATATGAGTGTCTGTGAACTGTCTGCCGGCGGTGAAAAGGATTTCAATGCCCGGCTCATGTTCTGTACATACCAGACCATGATCAATTACATAGATGCAGAGGATAAGCGTTTTTCTTCCGGGCGGTTTGACCTGATTATCATTGACGAGGCACACCGTAGCATTTTCAACCGTTACGGAACCATTTTCAAATACTTTGACAGTTTCCTTGTTGGACTGACCGCAACGCCGAAAAACGATGTGGATGCCAATACATACCGCATTTTTGGCTGTGAAGCCGGAATCCCCAACTTTGATTATACCTTGGAGGATGCTGTAAAGGAGAAGTATCTGGTTGGCTATCATGTGATCAACCGCACATCCAAGATGCTGTCCAAAGGCATTGATTTTCAGAATTTGACTGAGGCTGAAAAAGCACAGCTGGATGAGTATCTGGAAGAAGACCCTCCCACACCGGACTTTAACATCCCCGGAAATGAAATATTCAAATACCTGTTCAACAAGGATACCTGCTGCAGAGTTCTGGAGGAGTTGATGCAGTGGGGATACCGTGTTGACGGCGGTGAAACCCTTGGCAAAACCATCATCTTTGCCTATAACCACAAGCACGCTCAAATGATTGTAGATTGCTTTCATGAACTGTACCCAGAGTATCCTGCCAACACCTGCCAGCTGGTGGACTATTCCGTGAACTACGGCGATGATCTGGTTTTGAAATTTGAAGAAGACGATGAATTCCGCATTGCGGTTTCCGTTGATATGCTGGATACCGGTGTGGATGTTCCTGCTGTGCTGAACCTGGTGTTCTTCAAGAAAGTGCGGTCAAAAATCAAATTTGTTCAGATGATCGGACGAGGTACCAGACTGTGCGAGAACATCTATGGCCCCGGAAAGAACAAGAGCGGCTTCCAGATTTTCGACTATTGCGGTAACTTTGAATACTTCGGCGAGCATCCTGACGGGAAAGACGGAAAGGAAATGCTTACCCTGTCACAGCGGCTATTCCAGATTCGACTCGATATGCTGTTTGAGCTTCAAAAGCTGGAGTATCAGGAAGATGCATGGTTCCATGCCTATTATGACCAGATCAAGACAGAGCTGCATGGCATGGTCGTAAAGATCAAATCGCACAGCAATCGCATTCAGGTACGTGAGGCTATGCAGTATGTGGACAAGTATTACAATCTTGATACTTGGGTATCACTTTCTCCCGTCATGGTCAAAGAGGCCAAAGTACATATTTCTCCGCTGCTTGACAGTGGTTTGAACGGAGACCATTTGAGTGTGGCCTTCGACGTGCGGATGTATCACATCGAAAAGGCGCTACTGGCCGGTACGGGCATTCAGAGCGTTTCTGATCATGTAAAAAATATCCGCCTGATTGCACAGTATCTGCTGACTGAAAAAGCGTCCGTTCCACAAGTCCTTAATAAAGCCTCGGAGCTGAAAGTTGTGATGAGCGAGGATTTCTGGACTGCCGCCACGGTTCAGGATTTGGAGAAATATCGTTCTTCCTTGCGGGATTTGATGCAGTTTCTTCTCGGCTCCGGCAAAAAGAAATTTGATATTGATATTACCGATGAAGTGGAAGAGGCAGAATACCAGCCAGAAGATACCATGATCGATATTCGGACATACCGAGAAAAGGTCATCGACTATCTGGCAGAGCATCTGGACAGTGCGGTTATCAAGAAGATTCACAATCTGGAACCCATCACCAATGCTGACCTGGTGGAGCTTGAACATATTTTGTGGCATGAGCTTGGAACAAAAGCAGAATACGATGAGACAACGGATATCGGCAACTTGGCGGCATTTGTCCGCAGTCTGATTGGTCTAAGTCAGGAAGCTGTCAATGTAAAATTCGGTGAATATCTCAACGGAAACCTGCTGAACTCTCAGCAGCAGGAGTTTGTGCGTACAATCATCAACTATGTCAGAGAAAACGGCGATGTCGAGCTTGCTGATATGGTCAACACGGAACCGTTCAACAATTACGATTTGAATGAGATTTTTGGCATCAATTTGCCTGCTATGATTGCAGTAGTTCGGACACTGCATGATGTAGTGCAGGCAGCGTAACCGAGCCTCACCTACTCTGCCAGACACGGGGGTGCTTTATGAAGTCGAGATCCAACGAATTGCTCGATAAGAGCATTGCTGCAATGATTTCTGCTATCGAAATCTATAACAAACCAGATTTTTTGTATCGCGGGGAAACCTTTTCAATCTTAGCAATCAATAGCTGGGAGCTGCTTTTTAAGGCAAAGCTCCTCAAAGACAATCACAACAAGATGCGCTCACTATATGTTACAGAGCCAATCAGAAATAAGGATGGAAGCAAGTCAAAACGACGCCGAATTAAACTAACAAGAAGTGGAAATCCATTTACTCACTCAATCGATTACATCGCCGAAAAATTGATTGTAACAGGGAAATTGGATCGAACCGTATGGGACAACATTACCGCACTGATCGAGTTGAGGGACTCTGCGATCCATTTTTACAACTACTCGGCAAAATTCAATGTTCGTATCCAGGAAATTGGAACAGCTTCACTAAAGAATTATGTGATTTTGTATAAGAAATGGTTCGGAAGAGATCTGTCTACATATAACTTCTATTTGATGCCGCTGTCGTTTGTTCAGGTTCCCAAAGAGGCTGATATCGTATTGTTGAATGCAGAAGAGAAGAATTTCTTTAATTTTGTAAATGAACTAGAAGATAAGAGTACTAATCCCCGTGGGGAATATAGCATCGCTCTGAACACAACCGTAAAGTTCACAAAATCCACATCTAAGGATGATATCAAAGTGGCCTTGTCCCAGGACAAGGATGCAATAAAAGTGAATTTGACTGAAGAAGAAATTCGTAGCCGATATCCATTCGACTATGCAGCATTAACCGAAAAATGCAAAAAAAGATATAGAGACTTCGTGATGAATGGGGATTACCATAAAAACCGCAAAGCCTATGAAGGAGATCCCAGATGTGCTTATGTCAGATATTTGGATCCAGCTAATCCGAAGAGTGGCAGAAAAGTGTTTTACAGTGATGTAATTCTATCGAGGTTGGATGGTCATTATACGAAAAGATAACATCAAAATGGCACAGCCCACCGATCATTGATCGGCGGGCTGCGTCACATCTTTTCACTTAATCCATCAATCGATGCTCCGGTGTACCTCGGAGATATCTCTCCAAATCACCTACCAGCACAAGCTGCACATACTCCAACGGCTTGTTGTAGATCAGCCAGTCAAGTTCCGACCGCTGATACATGTTGTCTGCTACCTCGTTCTCCACGGCGATCGTGTCAATGGAAATCATGCTGCCATCGGCAAATTTCAGTTCAACACAGGCAGTATCCATATTGAACTCACAGGAAATCAAGCGCTCCATATTCGTCACCTCAAATCATCCCGAAGTGCTGGAGTGCCTCCTTGATCGCTTTTTCCTTATCCGGCGGGCATTGGGGCTGTTTAGCGTCCTCAGACTTCGGCTTATTGTAATTCTCACGTTCGATGATACCGCACTGCTGTTTTACCTGTGCGATATACAAGCTGCTGACTTTCAAGCCGCTATGCTCCAGAACATAATCCTTGATCTCATCATAGGTTGCCTTTTTCTCTGCTGCCGTCAAATCCAACTCGTCCATATCCAGCTCAACTTCAATATGCTGAGTCGATTTCAGTTTGGACAATAAACATACCGTCTCCACATGTTCCGTCCCCGGAAACATATCCACCGGCGTTGCCCATTCCGCCTGATATCCGCCGTCCACCAGCACGCGCAAGTCCCTTGCGAGGGTTTCCGGGTTGCAGGAAACGTACACAACCCGTTTTGGTTTCAGCATCAGCAGACTTTGCAGGAACTTCTGGTCGCTGCCGGCGCGGGGCGGATCCATCATCACTACGTCGGGCGCGTTTCCTTCCTTGGCGAGCTTCTGCATGAAGCGCCCTGCGTCGTCGCAGAGGAAGCGTGCGTTCTCCACACCGTTGCGGCGGGCGTTCTCCTTCGCATCGCGGATGGCGTCGGCATTCAGCTCCACGCCGATGAGCTGCTTGCAGCCGTCCGACGCGCATAAGCCAATCGTACCCGTACCGCAGTAGGCGTCCAGCAGGGTTTCTGCGCCTGTCAGCTGCGCCGCGTCAATCGCCGTGCGGTAGAGGACTTCGCATTGCTTCGCATTCACCTGATAAAAGCTCTGCGGACTGATGCGGAAGCGCTTGCCGCACAGTTCATCCTCCATGTACCCCTCGCCATAGAGGGTGATTTCCTTCGTGCCCAGCACCATGCTGGTTTCGCGCTGATTGCAATTCAGCACCACGGTCGTGATTTCCGGGTGGCGCTGAATCAGCTCCTGCACAAATGCCTTTTTGCCCGGAAATTCAAGGCTCGTCGCGACCAGCACGACCATAATCTGCCCCGTCACATGCCCCGTGCGGATGAGGATATGGCGCAGGAAGCCGCGGTGCGTGTACTCGTTGTAGATGCGCAGCTTGTAGGCAGGCAGCATCGCGACGATGGTCTGGATAATGCGGTCAGCGCGGCGATCCTCAATCAGGCAGTGCCGCACGGGCACGACGCGGTGCGTCCCCATGGCGTACACGCCGCTGATGGGCTTGCCCGCCTTGTCCACAGCCAGCACGGCATGAACCTTGTTGCGGTAGTGGAACGGGTCGTCCATGCCCAGGATCGGGCGGACTTCGCAGATTCCGTCCAGCAGTTCCGCCACGCGCTGCTGCTTCCATTGCAGCTGCTCCGCGTAGGACAGGCGGGTCAGCTGGCATCCGCCGCATTTCGCCGCTGCGGGGCAGTTCCAGCGGATTTCGCGCGCCGGACGCTGCGCTTTCGCCTGTTCCTTCGGCGGATTCGGACGCGTTTCCTGCATTCGGCGGGTGGTCAGGTGCTTCGGGCGGCGGAAATTGCTCATCGTGTATGTACTCCTTCATTCTCTGTGGGTTCGCTCCATTATAACACGTCTCTCCCTGCCGCTTCAAGTCTTGTTTTTCCATCTTTTCATTTTCGCGCGACTATGCTACAATAGAAGAAACAATTTTCCGTGAGGCGATTGCGATGCTGTTTTCTTTCTCCCCCATCCGTCGTCAGACGTTCTCCTGTATGCGCGGTGATTTGACCATCCGCGGCACAGAGTACCGTCCGAATGGTGAAAAACTCCCGATTGCCATTGTCTGCCACGGTTTTATGGCAAATCAGCAGACCGTCCGGCAGTACACGAGGTTGCTGGCGAAAATTGGTTACTGTGCGTACTGTTTCGACTTCTGCGGCGGCAGCGTTCCGCCCTTGGGGCGGAGTGACGGTGCGACGACGGACATGTCGGTGCTGACCGAGGTGCAGGATTTGGAAGCCGTCATTCGCTATGCGCAGTCGCTTCCCTATGCCGGCGATACGCTGCTGCTGATGGGCTGTTCGCAGGGCGGGATGGTGTCCGCGCTGACCGCTGCGAAGCATCCGGATGCAGTGGACAGGCTCGTGCTGTTCTACCCGGCCTTATGCATCCCCGACGACGCGCGCGCGGGGCACATGATGATGGCGCACTTCGACCCTCAAAATCTGCCGGAGAAGATTCACTGCGGGCCGATGCCGCTGGGGCGCTGCTATCCCGAAGCCGTCATGCACATGGACGTTTTCCGCGAAATCACGCCGTACACCGGGCGGGTGCTGATTGTCCACGGCACGGCGGACGGCATCGTCAAGCCGGATTATGCGAAAAAGGCGGCGGAAACGTATGCGAACGCAGAACTGCACTTGATTGACGGCGGAGCGCATGGGTTTAACCGCCGCCATGACGCGGAGGCGATTCGCTATTTGACCGCATTTGCCGCTTTGTGAGGGGGATTTTATGACCACCGTCGAAATCTGGGGCGCCCGCGCCGGGCAGACGCAGTCCCGCCTGTTTGAAGAAATCCGCCAATGCCGTGAAGCTGGTCAGCGTGTCCTGCTGCTTGTACCGGAGCAATACACGCTGCAAGCCGAGCGGGAACTGGTGGAGCAGCTGAATTTGCCGGGGCTGCTGGATTTGGATGTACTGTCGCCGCGCAGGCTGGGGCGGCGTATCCGAGAAAGTGCGGGGCATTCACCCAAAGCCGCGCTGGACGAAAGTGGGCGACGGATGGCACTGGCGCAGGCGCTTTCCCTGAAGCAGGATGAACTGCACTATTATCGCCGCGTCGCGCTGTCATCCGGGCTGCCGGAGAAGCTGTCCACGCTGCTGATGGACTTCCAGCGCACGGGGCTGTCAAGCGAAGAATTTGCCACCTATGCGGAGGAGCTGCCATCCGGCGCACTGAAGGCAAAAGCGCATGATTTGCTGCTGCTTTGGCAGACGTATGACGTGCTGATTGCCGAGCGCTTTCAGGATGAGCCGACGCAGCAGTTTGAGCTGGTGGAACGGCTGCCGGAAAGCGGGCTGATGCGCGATGCCGCCGTGTTTGTCTACCAGTTTGACATGCTGCCAACGCCGCTGTGCGTCCTGCTGGCGACCGCTGCGCCAGAGTGTACCCGCATGGTCGTTGCGTTCACGATGGACAAGGACACTGCAAGCGACGGGCACGTTTTCACCTCCCAGCGCAGGAGTGCGGCGGAGCTGACCGGATGGCTGCGTCAGCGCGGCATTCCCGTGCAGTGGAAGTGGCTTCCAAGCAAACCCGATGGGCGCGACGAAGCCCTCCGCCA